>OGKE01001555.1_pt1 | contig 14224 bp, 10 predicted proteins | sample 1572341 | NCBI WGS metagenome assembly OGKE01 (sample SAMEA2582091, study PRJEB24529) | metagenome | biome: Human gut stool | place: China | collected 2011
TGGACCAGTCGATGTTGTTCTGCTCGTCAAAGCGGGCGCGCAGCTCCACCAGCGCTACGACTTCCTTGCCGTTTTCGGCGGCCTCCATCAGTGCCTGCACGATCTGAGACTCCCGCGCCATCCGGTAGAGGGTCATCTTGATGGAGATGACCGCCGGGTCCTGCGCAGCCTTTTTCAGCATGGCGATGAAGGGCCGGATGGACTGGTACGGATAGCTGAGGAGGACGTCGTGCTTTTCCACCTCGGCCGCGAGGTCATAGTCCGGCGGCGGCAGCATGGGCCGGGCTGCGGGGTAGAACAGCTCCGGGTGGCCGTCGGCTTCCATCCTGGAAGTGAGTTTGTAGAAGAAGCTCAGGTCCAGCGGGCTTTTCTGCGCAAACACCCGCTTGTGGGTCAGTTCCAGCTTCTCGCAGAGGATGCGGACGATCTCCTGCGGGGCCGTGGGCGTGACCTGCAGGCGGACTGCCGCCAGCTTGCGGCGGCGCTTGAGCAGGTCGGCCATGATCTCGCGGTAGTCGATATCGTGGTCCATCATCCCCTCTTTGACGTCAATGTCGGCGTTGCGGGTGACGCGGAAGAGGCAGGTCTCCTGCACGGCATCCTTGCCGAAGATGAGGGACGCATAGTGGAGCACCAGCTCCTCGGTCAGGGCAAACTCCGTGCGGCCGTCCCGGCGGATGACCTGCATCCGCTCCATCTGGCTGGAAATGGGGACCATGCCGAGGCTCTGCTCCCCTTTTTCCTTGAGCAGGACGCCGAGATAGATCTCCTTGTTCCGCAAAAAGGGGAACGGATGGCGGCTGTCCACGATCTGCGGGCTGAGGATGGGGAACAGCTCGCTCTGGAAGTATTTTTTCCAGAAGTGCTCCTCCTCTTTGGAAAGCGCGTTGAAGTCCACTTTCTTATAACCGCATCCTGCCAGACTTTCCAGCGCCTTCTCGTAATATTTATCACAATCCTCCTGCAAATGCGCCACCTTGGGCATGATGGCGGTCAGCTGCTCTTCGGCGGTCATGTTCGTCTTGTTCTCGCGCTTGTCCCGCTCCTTTTTGGCGCGCATCAGGCTGGCCCGCTCCTGCAGCGAACCCACACGCACCATGAAGAACTCGTCGAGGTTGGAGCCGTAAATGGCCAGGAACTTGACCTGCTCGGCCAGCGGGACATTTTTATCCTTGCCCAGCACGAGCACCCGGCGGTTGAAATCCAGCCAGCTCAGTTCGCGGTTGATGAAAATGGTATCCTCTTTCATAATTACTCCCCTTTTCTGGGTTTGTTCAGCTCACATAGGCCAGTCCGTCCCAGGAAGCCACGATGCTCTCGCTGAGGCCGGGCACCCCGGCCGCATCCGCAACATGCCGGAACGGGCCGTGCGTGCCGCGGTATTCCAGGATTGCCTGCGCCCGCTTTTCGCCGACGTTTGGCAGGATGCAGAGCGTTTCGAGGTCTGCTGTGTTCAGGTCCACCCGGATGAGCTGGACCATGGGCGTTTCGGATGCTGCCTTTGGCGTCAGCCTGGGCGGCGCAAGGGCAGCCGCCAGCAGGATGCAGACCACAGCCGCCGCTGCCGCACACAGCAAAAACAGCCGCTCGTGCCGCCGGGCAGATGCCTGAGAACCGGTTTCCTTCATTGTACCCGACTTTCCTCCAAAAAGAAAGCCCCCTGCACGAAAAATACAGGAGACTTTACACAACTTTTACGCAGACGTTTCCGCAGAGCGCACCATGCCATAGAGCAGCTCCGCCGCAGCACCGGCATCGTGGTCGGTGAGGGTGGTCTGCCTGGCGGCAAGGCGCAGCTCAGCCGGGGCATCGGCGGGGACGACGCTGTTCCCCGCCAGATGGACCAGCTCTGCCATCTGGGTGCAGTCGGCCAGAACGGTCAGCTGCTCGGCAGAATAGCCTGCCGGGGAGCAGACGGCCTGGACCATCGCACTGCCGGACACACTGCCCGGCAGAAGCGCCAGCACATCCGGGCCCATCCGCTCGGCGCGGAGGGTCACGGTGGCCTCGCCCAGCGCCTTTTCCAGCAGCGCCGTCAGGGGGACCTGCTTTTTGTCCTGATAGAACAGGATGCGCAGCACATCCTCTCCCCGGACGTCCGCCGCATTGCTCAGCACAAAGGTGGTCCACTCCTGCCGCAGGTGGGCTTCCAGAGACTCGCTCATCCGCAGCACACGGGTGGAGCCGTTCTTCATCTGCAAAGCAATGCCGACGCCCGGCACACCGGGCAGCACCCGGAGGACGGATTCCTCCATCCCGGCAAAACTGCACAGGGCCGTGCCCGTGCCCTCGGCAAAGTTGTAGGCCAGCACACCGCCGCAGACCAGCGCGGGTGCGCTGAGCCGCACCCCGCCCAGCAGAGAACGCACCACCTTGGGCGACCGCTGGGAGTAGATGGTCAGCTTGCCGCCGCGGCTGGCAAACAGCTGCAGCACATCGCGGTGGAGCTGGGGCAGGCTGCCCTCTGCATTCAGAAGAAGGTTGTCGAGATCGCAGAGGACCAGCGTATTTTCGATGGAATTGCTCATTCGTTGTTTCCTCCTGTGCGCTGACGGAGCGTGGTCAGAAAGCGGGTGAAGTAATCCGGCAGTTCGGAATCGAACCGCAGATGCTCGCCCGTGATGGGGTGGACGAAGCCCAGTGTTTTGGCATGAAGGCACTGACCGTGGAGGCTGGTGATGCAGTTGTGCGGGCCATAGACCGGGTCCCCTGCCACCGGGTGATGGATGGACGCCATATGAACGCGGATCTGGTGGGTGCGGCCTGTTTTCAGGCGGCATTCCAGCATCGTGAACTCGCCCAGGCGCTCCAGCACCCGGTAGCCGGTGTAGGCATACTTGGTGTGGGGCTCGGTGGACGGATAGACGGCCATCTTTTTGCGGTCGGTCTTTGAGCGGCCCAGATGAGACTCCACAAATCCCTCGTCCTGTGCAAAGCCGCCGTAGACAATGGTATGGTAGGCTCGCTCTACGCTGTGGACCGCCATCTGCTGGGACAGGCCGATGTGGGTGGCGTCGTCCTTGGCGACGACGAGAAGGCCGCTGGTGTCCTTATCAATGCGGTGGACGATGCCGGGGCGGATCTCGCCGCCGATGCCGGAAAGGCTGCCCTTGCAGTGCCACAGCAGCGCATTGACCAATGTGCCGTCCGGGTTGCCGGGGGCCGGATGCACCACCATGCCCTTGGGCTTGTTGACCACCAACAGGTGCGCATCCTCAAACACGATGTCCAGCGGGATCTCCTGCGGCACGGCCTCAATGGGCCGGGCGTCCGGGATCTCCAGCAGGATGATGTCGCCGGCCTTGAGCTTCAGGCTTTTAACCGGGGCCTTGCCGTTGCACAGCACATGGCTATCTGCCACCAGCGCCTGCAGCGCACTGCGGGAAAGGCCGGTATCCTCCCCGCTCAAAAAGCGGTCGATGCGCTGGCCTGCGCCCTCCGCTTCCACGATAAATTCACGCTGTTCCATGGGTCACGGCTCCTTTGCGTCACCGGAGTGCAGCTCCTCCAAAAAGATGACCAGCACCCAGAGCGCCACACCCACACAGACGCAGATGTCCGCAAAGTTGAAGACGGCGAACCGCATGAACAGCAGGTTGATGTAGTCCACGACCTCGCCGTTCAGCACACGGTCGATGAGGTTGCCGATGCCGCCGCCCAGCACAAGGATCAGCGCCGCCTGCTGCAGGCGATCGTTCCGGCTGCGGAACAGCAGCCAGTATGCGACGAGGATCAGCGCAGCGCTGGTGGCCACGATCAAAAACAGCTGCCTGCCGCTGAGCAGGCTGAACGCCATGCCCTGGTTGAGCACGAACCGCAGCTCCACCACATGGGGGATGAGCGGCAGAGTGCCCACGGGCATCAGCACATGCACCGCCCAGAACTTGATGCCCTGGTCGATGCCGATGAGCACTGCCACACACAGCAGGTTAAAGATCACATAAGCCATAACGAAATACTCCCAACAGCGGGCCGGACCCGCCGGTCTTCTGATATCAAAAAGCGGCGCTCCCCTGCTCGAAAGGAGCGCCGCAGCGTTCAAACGGAAAAAGCCTTAGCCTTCCACCACGCTTGCGCAGCGGGCGCAGAGGGTGGGGTGAGCCGGATGGGTGCCGATGTCTGCAGAATACTTCCAGCAGCGCTCGCACTTGTCGCCGGTGGCGTGAGCCGCAGCCACGCCCAGACCCTCGACCGCAGAGGCAGCGCCGCCCTCGCCCTTGACCAGCTCCACCTGGGAGACGATCATCAGGTCAGCCAGCTCGTCCATGGGGATGCTGTTCAGCAGGTCATAGACGACATCGTTGCAGTACAGGGTGACGGCAGCTTCCAGCGAAGCACCGATGGTCTTCTCGGCACGGGCCTGCTCCAGCACCTTCTTGACCTCGTCGCGGACAGCGATGAGCTGTGCCCACTTGGCCTTGAAAGCATCGTCGGCGGCATACTGGCCCGCTTTGGGCATATCCTCGAAGATGACGTACTTGTTCATGCCCTCGGTCTTGGGCATGAAGTCCCAGATCTCCTGGCTGGTGAAGCAGAGGATGGGGGCGATGATCTTATCCAGTGCGACCAGGATCTTGTACATGGTGGTCTGTGCTGCGCGGCGGGCTGCGCCGTTGGTGCAGTAGAGACGATCCTTGGTGACATCCAGATAGAAGTTGGACATGGCCACGACGCAGAAGTTGTAAACTGCGTGGTAGACCTTGTTGAAGTCGTAGACCTCATAACCGGCGTGTGCGTTGACGATCAGGTCGTCCAGCGCAGCCAGTGCCCAGCGGTCGATCTCCTGCAGCTGGTCGTCGGTGACGCAGTCGGTGTTGGGATCGAAGCCATCCAGATTGCCCAGGATGAAGCGGGCGGTGTTGCGGATCTTGCGGTAAGCCTCGCTCAGCTGCTTGAAGATGTTCTTACCGGCGCGTACATCGACGGTGTAGTCGGAAGAAGCGACCCACAGGCGGATGATATCAGCGCCGTAGTCCTTGATGATCTCGCTGGGCTCCACGCCGTTGCCAGCGCTCTTGTGCATCTGCTTGCCCTGCTCGTCCACGACCCAGCCGTGGCACAGAACAGACTTGTAAGGGGCGCAGCCCTTGCTTGCAACGCTGGTCAGCAGGCTGGACTGGAACCAGCCGCGGAACTGGTCTCCGCCCTCCATATACATGTCAGCCGGGAAGTGCAGCTCCGGGCGCTCTTCCAGAACGGCTGCATGGGTGGAGCCGGAATCGAACCAGACGTCCATGATGTCGGTGTCCTTGGTCCACTCGGAAGCGCCGCACTTCTCGCAGACTTCGCCTGCGGGGATGATCTGCTCGGCTTCGTACTTGTACCAGGCATCGGAGCCTTCCTTGCGGAACAGCTCGCTGACGGCCTTGATGGTGGCGTCGGTGATGTGGTAAGCACCGCACTTCTTGCAGTAGAAGGCCGGGATGGGCACGCCCCAGGTGCGCTGACGGCTGATGCACCAGTCGTTGCGGTCGCGGACCATGCCCTTCATGCGGTCGTGGCCCCAGTCGGGCATCCACTGCACGGTGTCGATGGCCTTGTAGACGTCCTCACGGAACTTTGCGACCGAGCAGAACCACTGCTCGGTGGCGCGGAAGATGATGGGGTGATGGCAGCGCCAGCAGTGCGGGTACTGATGCTTGATGTGCACCTGACCCATGACGGCACCGGACGCGATGAGGTCGGCCAGGATGGTCTTATTGGCTGCCCAGACGCGCTGGCCTGCGTACTTGCCGGCCAGGTCGGTCAGATAGCCGCCGTCGTCCACGGGGACGGTGATGGGCACCTGCGGATACTTCTGGCAGACGTTGAAGTCATCGACGCCGTGGCCGCCTGCGGTGTGGACGCAGCCGGAGCCACTCTCCAGCGTGACGTGGTCGCCCAGGATGACCCAGCCCTCCTTGGGCAGGTAGACGTGCTGGTAGCGCATGAGCTCGAACTCTGCGCCGCTGACCGGCTCGCCCACGACCTCATAGTCGGTGATGTGGCAGGCATCCATGACGCTCTTGACCAGCTCGGTGGCCATGATGTGGTACTCCTCGCCGATCTTGACGAAGGAATACTCGAACTGGCCGTTCAGGCAGATGGCCTCGTTGGCGGGCAGGGTCCAGGTGGTGGTGGTCCAGATCACAAAGTAGGTCTGATCCATCGGGATGCCATGCTTTGCCAGCACACCGTTGGGGTCCTGGGTGACATGGAAGCGGACGAAGATGGAATCGCAGTCGTCCTCGCCGTACTCGATCTCGGCCTCAGCCAGAGCGGTGCGGCAGTCGGGGCACCAGTAAACGGGCTTCAGGCCCTTGTAGATGTAGCCCTTCTTTGCCATCTCACCGAAGATCTCGATCTGGCGGGCCTCAAACTCCGGCTTCAGGGTCAGGTAGGGGTGCTCAAAATCGCCGATGACGCCCAGACGCTTGAACTGGTCGCTCATGATGTCGATGTGCTCGGTGGCGAACTTTTCGCAGATCTGGCGCAGCTCCAGCTTGGAGATGTCCTTCTTCTTCTCGCCGACGGAGGACAGCGCCTTCAGCTCAATGGGCAGGCCGTGGGTATCAAAGCCGGGCACATAGGGAGCCTGGAAGCCCTCCATGTTCTTGTCGCGGATGATGATATCCTTGATGATCTTGTTCAGCGCGGTGCCCATGTGGATGTTGCCGTTTGCATACGGAGGGCCGTCGTGCAGAACGAACTTGGGCTTGCCGTCGTTGTGCTTGATGAGCTGATTGTACAGGTCGTTGTCTTCCCAATCCTTGAGCATGACAGGCTCCTTTTTGGGCAGGCCTGCGCGCATCTCGAACAGCGTCTTGGGCAGATTCAACGTATTGTCGTACTGAGACTTATTCTTAGCCAATGGTTACACACTCCTCTAATTTATTGAAACGCTCCGGTCACTCGCTGAATTTGACGCCCTTGAAAGCGGCATAATCCGGCTCTGCCGGTTCTTCCTCTTCCTCTGCGCCAACGGGTGCCTGAGACGGGTCCAGCTTGATCTTGAGCTGGCTCTCATCCTTGGACCAGAAATCCTCGCTCTTGTCGTCCTCTGCGGCTTCCGCGTCCGCAGGGGCGGCATCGGTCTCCGGCTGTGCCTGCTCGATCTCCTCGGTCAGAGCCGCAGCAGTGGTCTCCTCTGCTTTTTCCTCCACAGCGGGCTCGGCAGCCTCCGGCTCCTCCTTCTGGAACTCCGGCAGGCGGCTCAGAGACTCGACATGGCTGCGGTACAGGTTGAGCACGTCAGACTTGAAACGGGTGACTTCCAGACGGACGCGGTCATACTCGCGCTCCTCTGCCAGCTTTTTATCGTTTGCTTCGTTGATGATCTCATCCGCGCGGTCACTGGCCTTCTGGAGCAGCTCATTGGCATCGCGGATAATATCATCCCCGCGCAGATTTGCACGGTGCAGGATCTCTTCCGACTTCTGGTTTGCTTCGCGGATGACGTTCTCGCCCATGCGCTGTGCATTGATGAGCGCACTCTTGAGCATGTCGCCGTCCGCCTCGTAGTTCTTCATCTCTTCGTGGAGACGCTGGTTTTCCGCTGTCAGGTCTGCGATCTGCTTGCGCAGCTCCTCGGCCAGGGCATCGTCCTGCCGGAGCTGCTCCTCGACCTTATCCAGGAAACGGTCCACCTCTTCGGTGCGATAGCCGCGGAGGTTTTTTTCAAATTGAACGCTGCGCACGTCCTGCGAGGTCAGCATAGTAGTTTCCTCCCAAATTCATTTAATATTGAAAAAACTCGATGATCGCCCGGTCTTTTCTGCTTTTTCCGGGCAGTGCCGTCAGACCAAAGCGGCCCTTGCCCCGCACAGTGAAGACATCGCCCTCATACACCGGGGCGTGGACGCTCTCCACCGGAAGGTGGTTGATCTCCACCCGGCCTGCCGTGATGAGCTCCGCTGCCATGCTGCGGCTGCAGTGGAGCATGGCTGCCAGCACCGCATCCAGCCGCAGAGAAGAAACGGTCGCCGTTTGCAGCGTCCGCTCCGCCTGCGGGAACTCCGGAAGCTCCTCCAGCGGCAGAAGCTGAGTCGTGACCTCCACCCGGCCCGCCTGCAGCAGTTCCTGACAGATGAGCTGCGCCGCCGGTTCCAGCGCAAAGACATAGGCCGTGCCCGGCGCATCGGAGGGCAGGACGATGTCGCCCAGCGCCTCCCGCCGCAATTCCAGCCCCATCAGGCTGCCGAGGTAATCCTTGTGCGCCGGAAGAGCAGCCCCGGCCTGCACCCGGCAGGTGAGCCGGACGCAGCACAGCGGGCTGTCCGGCCAGCTGCCCTCCGGCTCCAGGCAGAGGAGCCGGCGCTCTGCACCGGGCCAGCCGCCCTCGAAATGATACACATTTTCCGGGACAGCGGCGCGGTTGAGCGCTGCTCTGGCAAGATCCTGCTCCCGGTCACTCAGAAAGGCGGAATAGCGCGGGATGCCGCGGCTCTCCGCCGTGCGGGCCAGATCCTCGATGTGCCGCATCAGATAGCGCTCTTCATCGCTGCGGGCGGGGACGAAGCCCCGCACGGCTTTGGGGGCAGGATCAATAGAACGCGCCATTGTTCTCCAGCTCGTCCAGCAGATCGCCCATGATATCCACGTTGTAGGGGGTGATGATGAAGGTGCTGTTTGCCACGCGCTTGATCTGGCCGTTGTTGGCGTAGGCAACGCCGGAGAGGAAATCGACCAGGCGGCGGGAAACTTCCTTGTTGGTAGACTCCAGGTTCAGGACCACGGTGCGCTTGTTGTTCAGGTGGTCAGCGATGGTGCTGGCATCCTCAAAGCGCTCCGGCTTGACCAGAACGACCTTGAGCTGGGTGGTCGCATGGATGTTGACCACCTTGTTCTTTCTGGGGGTGCCCTCTGCGGGCTCCTCATCCTCTTCGCCTGCCCCGACGCCCAGACCGTTGTTGTTGTTCACCATCTGGGGGCCGTCGTCGATGTACTGATCGTCGTACTCGTCCTCGCTGCCGAAAAGCCCCTTCTTCAGACTATCCACAAAAGACATAGAAACTGCTCCTTTCATTCGGGCGGCTTGCGCTGCCTGGCTGATTTTGCAAAGAGATGCAAATAGCTTCTACTATTATCGGATTTTTTGCCGCAGATGTCAATAACTACAAAAGTTTTCCGTCATACAAATTTTGTCCGGAGACGATAATCTCGTCATAAAGGCGAACCTGACTGACCGAACCGGCCGTTCCGCTGGGCAAAACGATGAGATGATCGCCATCCAGCACCTGGGGGTGCTGGTCGTCCACGGGGTCGATCTTGCAGAAGCGGGCCAGGTTGCCGTACTTGACGTAGACGCCGGGGATGTAGTTCTCGCCCTGGCCCTCGGCCTCGGAGCCGTCCTCCTTGAGGTAGTGGACCGCCGCCTGCGGCACCCGCAGACCGGTGCTCTGCCCCACGATGACCTGCGCATTGGCCCGGTTCAGCCGCAGCACGTCGCCGTTGATGACCTCGCACGAGAGGACGAAGCGGGTCATGTCGTTCTCAGTGTCGATGTTCACTTCCTGCACGGTGGCCTTGAGGGGCGTTTCCGCCTGGCCGGGGAAACGGATCTCCACCGAGGTCTTCCGCGGTTTTCCGTCCGAGCCCAGCAGCTTTTCGCCCTGTTTGGCCGAGCAGATGCCCGCGTAGTACCAGGTGAAGCCGGAGACGATCTTGCCCGCGCAGCCGTCCAGTTTGATCTCCGGGGAGGACTCGATGTAGGCTTTCAGGTCCGCAGCACCCAGCGCAAGGATGTCCTCCATGCCGGCATTGAGCCGCCCGGAACTGGCCGAACGGATGAAATAGCCCGTCTGCGGGGCGGTGATCTGGGTGGGACTGCCCAGCTGGGCCTGCACATTGGACGCCTGCTGCACCAGCGCGGCGATCTGGTCCGAGAAGGTGGAGACCTCACCGGTGATGATCCAGAGCTTGTTCTGGGCCAGCAGATAGTCCTCCGTCTGGGCGTCGGTATCCTCGTAGTCGGAGGCATCCAGCGCATCCATCAGATCATACAGCGCCGCCGAGCGGTCTTTGCGCAGGGATTCCATCTGCGCCGAGGTGGTGTTCTGTGATTTTTGCAGCAGGTCGATCTGGTCGTTGATCTGGGTCAGCTGCTGGCGCAGACCGGTCTGGGAAGCATCGCTGTAGACTTCCGCCACCGCAGTGCCCGCCGAGACGCGCTCGCCATCGGCCACAAGGTAGCCCAGCGTGCCGTCCCCGGCCACGTAGCTTTCGTTGAACAGCAGTACGCCCTCGGCATCCACCGTGTCTTCCACCGTAGCCAGAAGGGCCGTTTCGTAGGTGTTGGGCGGGAACAGCACCTGCATGGCCTGATAGAAGACATACACGGCCGCCAGCAGCAAAAAGACGATGGCAACGCCTGCCAGCGTCTTCAGTGCGCCGGGCAGCTCACGTTTTTCCTTCTCTTCCTGCATTCTGCTCATCCTTTCGTGATAAATTCCTGCGTCAGTGCGGCGGCGCGGGCCTGGAGGTCTGGTGCCGCTGCGTCCAGCCAGACCACACCGTCCATGTGGCGGAACCAGGTCAGCTGACGCTTGGCGTAGTTGCGGGAAGCCTGCTTGAGCTTCTCCACGCAGGGCGTCAGTTCCGACTCCCCCATAAAGTAGGGAAAGAATTCCTTATAGCCAATGGCCTGCGCTGCCGTTTTGAAGCGGGTCCGGTTTGCAAACACGGTTTCGGCTTCGGCCAGAAGGCCCGCGTCCATCATCCGGTCCACCCGCAGGTCGATGCGGCGGTAGAGCTGGGCGCGCTCCGGGAAGTCCAGCCCCAGCACCAGTGCGCGGTAGGGCCGCTCCGGCGGGAGCGAAGCCGCCTTCTGTTCACTGAGGCGTCGGCCGGTGGCGCGGTAGTGCTCCAGCGCCCGCAGCACCCGCACCTGATTGTTCGGGTGGATGGCGGCAGCGGCTTCGGGGTCCACCTGTTTCAGCTCTTCGTACAGGGCAGCCGGGCCTTTTTCGACCAGCTCTGCCGCCAGCTTCTCCCGCAGGCCGTCCGGGGCTTTTTCGGCCGTGAAGCGGACGCCGTAGAGGAAGCTCTGAACGTACAGCCCAGTGCCGCCCACCAGGATGGGCAGCTTTCCGCAGGCGGAGAGGTCGGCTTCCAGTGTTCCGGCCAGCGTAGTGAAATCCGCCACGCTGAAGGTCTGGTCCGGCTCCAGAAGATCGACAGCATGGTGTGGGATGCCGTGGGTCTCTTCCGGCGTCACCTTGGCGGTGCCGATATCGAGGCCTTTATAGATCTGCATCGAATCCGCACTGATGATCTCGCCGCCGAACTGCTCGGCCAGCGCAACGCCCAGCGCGGTCTTGCCGGTCGCGGTCGGGCCGACCACAGCGAGGACCGGGTGTTTTTTCTCAAACGATTCGGCCAAACTGCTTTTCCAGCTCCTTTCGGGTCAATTTGAGGACGCAGGGGCGGCCATGCGGGCAGAAGGGCGGCACTTCGCCGGACAGGATCTTCTCGGCCAGCGCCATAAGCTCCTGCGGGGAGGTGTGGTCCCCTGCCTTGATGGCTGCACGGCAGGAGATGGAGTGGAGCACCCACTCGGTCTTTTCGCTCAAGGCGTCGCGGCTGCCGTGGGCCAGCTTCGCCGCCAGCTCCACGAGAAGGTCTTCGGCGCTGCTCTGCTCCACATCGGCAGGGACCGCGCGCAGAAAGACCGAATTGCCGCCAAAGTCGTCGATCTCCAGCCCGGCACGTTCCAGCAGGTCGATGTTGGCCAGCAGTGCCGTCTTCTCCTCGGCCGAAAGCTCCACCACCACCGGTTCCAGCAGCAGCTGGCTGGGCACATCGCCGTAGGACGCGGCCAGCTTTTCAAAGAGCTGGCGCTCGTGGGCCGCGTGTTTATCAATGATGCACACCTCGTCCCCCCGCTCCGCGAGGATGTAGGTGCGGAAAAGTTCGCCCACATAGCGGAGCGGCTCCGGCCCCTCCTGAAGATCAAAGCCCATCTGTTCGGGCGTCCCGGCGGGGGCCGACGCTCCTTCCGTTTCGGCGGGTCCGGCCGCAGCGGGTTCCGGTCCTGTCGTTTTGGGCTGCGGGGCCGGGTCCCATGCCGCCATGCGGTCCTGTGCTCCGGGCAGGTCGTCTGCATCTGGCTCGATGTCGAGCTGGGCCTCGCTGGACGCTGCACGGAAACGCGGCGCAACCGGTTCGGCAAGGTCTGCCTCCTCTTCCGGCCGCTTCGGGCTGTGCAGGCTGACATCCGGATTCAGGGGAGCCGAAGGTGCAACCGTTGTCCAGCTGTGCTCATTGGGGGATGCCGTAGACGGCCCCGGCAGGATGTCCGCTTCCGCCGCTGCCGGGCGGACTGGCCGGGTGGGCATAGCCGGAGCCAGGACCGCCGGTGCAGCGGGTGCCACGGAAGGGGCAGTTGTGGGGTGCTGTTCCAACGTGCCCGGCTCTGCCTGCCCCGGAATAACGGCAGAAAGTGCTGTAAAGTTATTTTTCTTTACAGTATTTTGACTCGGAATTTCGTCTTTTTCTGAACTGTTGGATTTTTCGTTATTCTTCTCGTTTTTGGGTTCCTCGAAAGCGAACAGCCGCTCGCCGGTGCCCGGTTGAGCCAGCGCCAGCTTGGTGGCGTGGTACACGAGGTCGAAAATATCATTCTCGCGGGCGAAGCGGACTTCCGTTTTGGCCGGGTGCACGTTGACGTCCACCAGGTCTGACGGCATTTCCAGAAGCAAGATTCCTCCAGGGAACTTGCCCTGCATCGTGGTGCCCTTGAACGCCATTTCCATGCCCGCCATCATGGTGCGGTTGCGGACATAGCGCCCATTGATATAGAAATACTGCATACTCCGGCTGGCACGGCAGCTTCTGGGCTGGGTGATGAGGCCCCACACCCGGTAGACACCCTCGCGGTTGTCCAGCTCGATGAGGTCCCGGCTGAACTCCCGGCCCAGCACGGCATATGCTGCACTGCGCAGCTGACCGTCGCCGGGGGTGACGTACTGCAATTTTCCCTCACGGATGAACTTGAAGCTGACCTCCGGGTGGCTCAGGGCCACATGGGCGACGGTGTCCGCCACAAAGGTGCCCTCGCTGGAATCCTTTTTCAGGAACTTCATTCGGGCGGGCGTGTTGTAGAACAGGTCCTTCACCCGGATGGTGGTTCCCACGCTGCGGGCACCGGGTTCGATGGGATAGGCTTCCCCGCCCTCGATGCGGTAGACCGAGGCGCATTCGTCCGCTTCGGTCCGGGTCAGCACCTCCACCCGCGCCACACTGGCAATGGAGGCCAGTGCTTCGCCCCGGAAGCCGAGGGTGTGGATATGGTTCAGGTCCTCCTCGGTCTGGATCTTGCTGGTGGCATGGCGGATGAACGCCGTGGGGATGTAAGCGGCTTCGATGCCGGTGCCGTTATCGCTGATCTCGATCAACTTGACGCCGCCGGACTCGATGCTCACCGTGATCTGGGCGGCACCGGCATCGATGGCGTTTTCGAGCAGCTCTTTGACCACCGAAGCCGGTCGCTCGACGACCTCACCGGCGGCGATCAGCTCTGCGGTGTGTTTGTCCAAAACATGGATGACTGCCATAGGTTCCCTCCCCTTTTCGTTGGTATTGCGTCAGTTTCAGCCGTTCAGGCTGCCCTTCAGGGTCTTTTTGAGCTCGTACAGGAAGTTCAGCGCTTCAATGGGGGTCAGCGTCTCCACATCGAGGGCTTCCAGCTTTTCCAGCACTTCGCTGGGCACGGCCGGAGAATTGTACTCCTGCAGGGCGTCGAAATCCATCTGTTCGACGTTGTTCTTGGGGGCGCTGGCTTCCAGTGCCCGCAGCACCTCGTGGGCGCGGCGGGTCACGGTGCCGGGCAGACCGGCCAGCTTTGCCACCTCGATGCCGTAGCTGTCATCGGCCGGGCCGCGGACGATCCGGCGAAGGAACGTGATATCTTCGCCGCGCTTTTTGACCGCGATGTTGTAGTTCTTCACGCCCTCCAGAATGCCTTCGAGGTCGGTCAGCTCGTGGTAGTGGGTGGCAAACAGCGTCTTGCAGCCAAGCCCCTTGGCCGGGTCGGAGATGTGTTCGACCACGGCGCGGGCAATGCTCATGCCGTCAAATGTAGAGGTTCCGCGGCCGATCTCGTCCAGAATGACCAAGCTCTTTGTGGTGGCATTCTTCAGGATCTCGGCCACCTCGGTCATCTCCACCATGAAGGTGGACTGCCCGGCCGACAGGTCGTCCGATGCACCGATGCGGGTAAAGATGGCGTCCACAACGCCCACATGGC
>OGKE01001565.1_pt1 | contig 14119 bp, 13 predicted proteins | sample 1572341 | NCBI WGS metagenome assembly OGKE01 (sample SAMEA2582091, study PRJEB24529) | metagenome | biome: Human gut stool | place: China | collected 2011
TTAAATAATTATGTCTCTTTTTAATAATTCATTTTTTATTGTTCCGATTCCAATAAATTTATCATCTTGATAAATTCTATATATTCCATCTACTAAACGATATGTTAATTGTACACCATTTAAAAATAATTTCAATCCTTTTTCTGTTAAATTTATAAATTCTTCATCTTTAAAAAATTGCTCTATTGTGATTATTTGATATTGTGATTGTTCTAGTTGTTCTATTGTTATAGAATTTTCTATATAAAAATCTCCAACACGAGTCCTATTAAGTTCTTTCATATATCCTACTGTTCCTAATCTCTCAGCTACTTCTTCACATAATGTTCGTATATATGTTCCTTTTGAACATTCTACTTTAAAGTGTATTGTTTTATTTATATTATCTACATTTAATAATTCTAATGAATATATTTCTATTTGTCTAGGCTCTATTTTTACATTTTCACCATTTCTAGCATATTCATATAGTTTTTTTCCATTTACTTTTAATGCAGAATAAATTGGAGGAATTTGTTCTTGCTTCCCAATTAATGTTTTAAATACAGAATTTATATTCTCTGTATTTAAAGATTTTTCTGTTACATCTTGTTTTTCTATAATTTTTCCTTCTACATCTCCAGTGTCTCTTTTTTCTCCTAATTGCAAAATAGCCTCATATGTTTTATCATGATTTATTAAATATTTTGAAAGTTCTGTTCCTTTACCTATTAAAAGTGGTAAAACACCAGTTGCATTAGGGTCTAATGTTCCTGTATGTCCTACCTTTTCATTCAATATTTTTTTTGCTTTTCTTACTATATCATGAGATGTTTGTTGTTTTGGTTTATTTATTATTACTATTCCATCCACTATTTTTTCCTCATTATTTATTTATTTGTTGTTTTATTGTATTTATTACTTTTGTTTTTGCTTGTGATACATCTCCTGTTATAAAACATCCAGCTGCTCTTGGGTGTCCTCCACCTCCAAGTAATAAACAAATATCTGATACATTTACATTATCTTTTGAACGCATAGATATTTTAAATCCACCATTTTCTTTTTCTTTTAATAAAACAGCTACTTCTACACCTTCAATATCTCTAATTGATTCTACTAAACCTTCGTCATCACCCATATCATTACTATATTCTGCATAATCCTTTAAAGTTAAATATGTAATTGCAATTTTTCCATTTTCAATAAATTCTAATCTTTCATATATTAATTTTTCAAGTTGGCAATGAGCTTTTGTTTTAGTTCTTAATACTTCTTGACAGATTTTCGAAATATTTACCCCTTTTCTTAAAAGTTGTGCTGCAAATTCAAATGTGTCTGATGTAACTGATGAATATTGAAATCCACCTGTATCTGTAATAATTCCTGTTAATAAACATGTTCCTAGTTCTTTGTCTATATCTATTCCAAAATATTCAAACATTCCTATTAATACTTGACAACAAGCTGGTGCTACAGGATCTACATAGTTAAAGTCTGCAAACATTGAATTTACAGAATGATGGTCTATTTCTATTGTTCTTTTTGCTGTTTCAAAATATTCTTTTCCTCCAACAAGTCTTTTTAAATCTGAACAATCCACAGATATTGCCAAATCATATTTATTTGTTCTTCCTTTTTGTAATATTTTATCTGCTCCTGGTAAAAAATCAAATACTTTTGAATATTCTGGTATTATAACATCTGCTTCTTTTCCTAATTTTGCTACTGCATGCATTACAGATAGAGAGCTGGCTACAGCATCTCCATCTGGTGATTCATGACATAATACTACTATTGTTTCTGCTTTTTTTATTTCTTCTAATATGTTGTCTAGAGTCATTTTCTTTTCTCCTTTTGTTAGAAAATAATTAATTCTTTTCCAACTTTTATTTATTATCTTTTTTCAAATCATTTATAATCTTATCAATTCTTGCTCCATATTCTAGTGATTCATCTAATTCAAACACTAATTCTGGAGTATTTCTTAAATTAATTCTTTTTGCAAGTTCTGATCTTAAAAATCCTGATGATTTTTTTAATCCTGCAAGTGTTTCTTTTATATTTTTTGAATTTAAAATACTTACAGAAACTTTAGCATATTTTAAATCTGGTGTTACTTTAACTTTTGTTACACTAACCATTCCAGTAACACTAGGTTCTTTTAGTTCAAAGCTTATTAATTGACTTAATTCTTTTCTAAATTCTTCGTCAATTCTTCCTTGTCTATTATTATTCTTTGGCATTTTGCTCTCCTTTCAAAAGTTATATTAACTTTTAAATCCTATCTTTTTATCTCTTCTAAAATGTATGCTTCAAGAATGTCTCCCTCTTTAATATCATTAAATTTCTCAATTTGAATACCACATTCAAATCCTTTAGAAACTTCTTTTGCATCATCTTTAAATCTCTTAAGTGAAGCAAGTTTTCCTTCATGTATAACAACATTATCACGTAATACTCTTACTCCTGCATTTCTTTCAAGTTTTCCATCTAATACATATGCTCCACCAATTGTACCAACATTTGAAATTTTAAATGTTTGTCTTATTTCAGCATTTCCTATAACTTTTTCTTGATATTTTGGTGCTAACATTCCTTTCATTGCTGCTTGAACATCATCTATTGCTTGATATATTATAGAATATTGTTTTATTTCAACTTCTTCTTTCTCTGCCATATCTTTTGCTGTTGGCATTGGTCTTACATTAAATGCTATTATTATTGCATTAGATACTTTTGCAAGTGTAACATCTGTTTCAGTAACAGCTCCTGCTGCTGCATGGATAACTTTTACTCTTACTTCTTCATTTGATAATTTTTCCATAGATTGTTTTATTGCTTCAACAGATCCTTGAACATCTGCTTTAACAATTAAGTTTAATACTTTTAAATTTCCTTCTTCCATTTGGCTAAATAAATTATCTAATGTTACTTTTGTTCCAGCATTTATTGCATTTTCTCTTTCTTGACGTTTTCTCTTTTCAATTAAATGTTTTGCTGTTTTCTCGTCTTTTACTTCATAGAATGTATCTCCTGCTTGTGGAACTTCTGTTAATCCCATTATTTCAACTGGTGTAGATGGTCCGGCTTTTTTTACTTTTTTGCCTTTTTCATCTGTCATACTTCTTATTCTACCAATTGAAGATCCTACAACAATTGTATCTCCGACATCAAGTGTTCCTCTTTGTACAAGCATTGAAGCAATTGCACCTTTATTCTTATCAAGTCTTGCTTCTATTACAACACCTTTTGCTTGTTTGTTTGGATTTGCTTTTAAGTCTAATACATCTGCTTCTAATAATACCATTTCTAATAATTGATCAATGTTTGTATGATTTTTTGCTGAGATTGGAACATATATTGTATCTCCACCCCATTCTTCTGGCACTAATTCATATGCCATTAATTCTTGTTTTACTCTATCAATATTAGCATCTGGTAAATCTATTTTGTTTATTGCTACAATTATTGGAATTCCTGCTGATTTAGCATGATTTATAGCTTCTACTGTTTGTGGCATTACACCATCATTTGCAGCAACCACTAATATTGCTATATCTGTTATTTGTGCACCTCTTGCTCTCATTGCCGTAAATGCTTCATGGCCTGGTGTATCTAAAAATGTTATTTCTCTATCATTTACTTTCACTTTATATGCACCTATATGTTGTGTAATTCCTCCAGCTTCTCCTTCTATAACATTTGTTTTCTTAACTGCATCTAATAATGATGTTTTTCCATGGTCTACGTGTCCCATTACAACAACTACTGGTGGACGTGTTACTAAATCTTCTTCTTTATCCTCAGACTCATCAAATAAGATATCTTCTTCTGTTATAGTTTCCTTCTTATTTACTTTTACACCAAATTCATCTGCTATTAATGATGCTGTATCAAAATCTATTTCATTGTTTATTGTAGCCATTACTCCATATCCAAGCAATTTTTTTATAACTTCTGCTGTTGTTTTCTTTAATTCTGCTGCAAAATCTTTTACTGTTATGTTTTCTGGAATAGTGATTTCTTCTAGTTTAAATATTTTTTGTTTATTTCTTCCTTCTAATTCTTTTGTTTGTTTTTTCTTACCTTTTTTGCCTCTTTGTGTTGTTAAATCATAATAGTCTAACATTCCACCATCAGATTCTTCAAACATGTTTGATAAGCTATCAGCTCTTTTTAAACCTTTTAATTTATGTTCATTAATTTCGCCATCTTGACCATTTTTTCTAGATTTACCTGATTTTTTATTTGTTTTTACTTCATTAAATCTATTATTTTCTTTTTGTTTGTCTATTGCTTTATTGTATTCTCTAGCTGGCTCTTTTTCAATTGTTTCAACAGCCATAATATCTTTAATGTTTTTTTCTATACTTTTTTCATCCATTGGTCTTCTATTACCATTATTTCCAAATTTGTTATTTCCTTGATGATTTCTATTATCAAATCTATTTCCATTATTTTGATTATTATTTCTGTTTCCAAATCTTTGACCATTATTATTTTTATCATATTGTGGTCTTTGACCATTATTATTTCTATCAAATGGTTTGTTTCCATTTCTATCAAAATTTCTATTATTTCTGTCTTGATTTCTATCATTATTATAAAATTTGTTTTTATTGGCAAATCTATCATTATTTCTATTATCATTATTATATTGATTTCTATTATTGAAATCTCTATTTCCAAAGTTTCTATTGCCTTGTTCTCTATTATTATAAGAATTATTTCCAAAGTTTCTATTATCTCTTTTTACTTCTTCTTTATTCTCAACTTTTCTTTCTACTTTTTCTTCAATAGTTTCTGGCTTTTTAGCCTGTTCTTGTTTTGTATTTTTTATTTCTGTTTCTACTTTCATTTCAGCATCCTTTTTTTCTTCGATTTTCAAATTTTCTTTAACCTGTTCTTGAACTTTTGGTTGTTCTTCTACATTTTTCTCTTCTACTTTTTCTTCTTTTTTCTTTCCAAATAGTTCATCAAATGTCATTGGTTTAGATGGTTTGTTTCTATAAACAATATTAAAATCTTTATTTTTTCTTTCTACAAATCCAACATTATTTGATTTTTTCTCTTCTTTTTTCTCTGGTATAGCTGATTTTTTTGTTGTATCTTCAACAATTACTTCTCTTCTTATTATTACTGGTGTAGCTCCTTTGTTATCTGCTACTTTCTTACTATCTTTTTTTACATTATTTGGTTTTGTTTTATTTGTATTTTTTGCTTCTTTTCTTATTCTTTCTGCATCTTCATCACTTACTGAGCTTAAATGACTTTTTGCATCTATATTTAATTTTACAGCTATTGCTAATATATCTTTACTAGACATATCAAATTCTTTAGCTATGTCATAAAGTTTTATTTTACCCAATAACATCACCCCCACTTTGTTTTTTTATAATATTTTCGATTTGAGAATATATTTCTTCACTTATTGGTATTTCTAAACTTTTTTCAATCCTTTTACTCTTCTTTGCTTTTTCTAAACACTCTAAATTATAGCAAATATAAGCTCCTCTTCCAGATTCTTTTCCTCTTTCATCTACTTTTACTATATTATCTTTATTTTTAACTATTCTTAATAACTCATTTTTATTTTTCTGTGCTCTACATATAACACAACTTCTTTGTGGTAAATTTGTCAATTTAATCCTCCTAAGATTTTATTCTTCTACATTTTCTTTAACTTCTTTTGATTCGCTTTCCTCTTTTTCTGGTTCTTCTGTTTTTTGAGCAAGTAATTCTCTGAATTGTGTTTCTGTTTTTATGTCTATTTTCCAACCAGTTAATTTTGCTGCAAGTCTTACATTTTGACCAGATTTTCCTATTGCTAATGATAATTGATCATCTTGAACTATTACTTGTGCAAACTTTTCTTCTTCTTTTATATCTACTGCCATTATTTGAGCAGGTAATAATGCTGATGCTAAAAATGTACTTGGATCTGGATTCCATTCTATAACATCTATTTTTTCACCATTTAATTCATTTATTACATTTTGTATACGTATTCCTTTTTGACCAACACATGATCCTACTGGATCTATATTTTCATTTTGTGAATATACTGCAACTTTACATCTTTGTCCTGGATCTCTTGCAACACTTTTTATTTCAATTAATCCTTCATATATTTCTGGTATTTCAAATTCTAATAGTTTTCTTACAAAGTCTGGATGTGTTCTTGATACTATTGCTTGTGGTGCTCCTTTTTCTCCTCTTTCTACATCTACAACATATGCTTTTATTTTGTCATTTACTTTATAGTGTTCTGTTGGTATTTGATCTTTTGATAACATTATTCCTTCTAGTTTTCCTAAGTCTAATACTACAATATGATTATCAGCTTTTTGTACTAATCCTGTTACTATTTCACCTTTTCTTTCATTATATTCGTTAAATATCATGTTTCTTTCTGTTTCTCTTAATTTTTGGATTATTACCTGTTTTGCTGTTTGTGCTGCAATTCTTCCAAAGTCTCTTGGAACAATTTCAACTTCTACACTATCTCCTAAATTTAGTTCTTTATTAATTTTTCTTGCATCTTCTAAACTTATTTCTAATGCATCATCATTTGCTCTTTCCATTACTTCTTTTATTGCATATACATGTGTTGCTCCTGTTTGTTCATCCATTTTTACATCAACATTTTCTAATGCATCAAAATTTCTTTTATATGCTGTGATTAATGCTGTTCTTATTGATTCTAAAAGTTCCTCCTTTTTGATTCCTTTTTCCTTTTCTAATTCTTCTAAAGCTATTATTAATTCTTTATTATCTATTGCTTTCATTTTTCTCTATCATCCTTTCCTTTTTATTTACCATTCATATATTGTTTTTATTTGTGCTATATTTTTTCTTTCTATTGTAATTTCTTTATCAGTTTCTTGATTAAATGCTTTTAGTTTTCCTGTATATTCTTTTTTTCCATTGTTATCTTTCTTAAATAATTTTATTTCTACATTTTTTGAAATGTTTTGTTCTAAGTGTTTATCTTTTCTTAATTTTCTTTCTATTCCTGGTGATGATACTTCTAAATAGTATTGTTCTTTTATGTAATCTGCTTTATCTAATATTTCATTTATCTCATTACTTACTTTTTCACAATCATTTAAGTCTATTCCAGATTCTTTATCTATATATATTCTTAAATAATATTCTGGTCCTTCTTTTACATATTCTACATCATATAAGCTATATCCTAATTTTTCGATTGGATCTTTTACTAGTTGCTCGACTTTTTCTTCTATTTTTGCCATAAGCTCCTCCTTTTTTTTATTTATGAACTTTTGGTACAAGTAAAGAGTAGGATTTGTTCCTACTCTTCTCCGTTCTTTTTAGTACTTTATTATTATACCCTATTTTTCCAAATAATGCAAGGGTTTTGAGAAATTTTTTACTACATAATAACATTTTTACATATTTCACATACACTATTTCAGGAGAATATTATGAATTCATGTGAACTAGTTACTTTAGTATCTTTTTTATCTTGTTTAATTTCTAATAGTTATGAAGATGAAGAATTGGCTGTTTTAGCGGCTGTTTTTACTCAATTAGGTGATTCTCTGGCAACAATATTAGCTAATAAAGATTTACTAGACAAAAAGTGCCCCTAGTACAAGCTCTCATTAATTAGATTTTGTACTAGAGGACTTTCTACTTTCTGTTCTTTTTAGTTTGCAAAAACTTTTTCTACAACAGGCATAATATCTTTTCCTCTCGACAAGATTTTAGGATACTCAAATTTTTCTACACCATTTTCTGTAACACGAATTTCATATGTTTTATCATTCTCCATCTCAAAAATAATAAATACATACATTTCTAAATGGCATTCCTTAATTTTTTTCTCTTAATGCCTTAATCCAAACATCGTTCACAATACTATCACTGGGCTTTTCATAAAGTTGCAAATATGCAGAACTTACTTTATGACCATAATAATCATAATATTTTTGACCATTTGTAATAATCTCCTCAACAGCCATTTTGTCAATTGGAGTTAAACACAAACAATATTTAATCAGATAATCATAATCCAATTCATACTCGTTTGCCAATTTTTTTGCCACTTCAACTTCTTCCATGATAGTTTTAGAGCTCTTAAAAGATGTCGTATCAACCATCATAGAAACAATAATCATCTTTGCTTCTTCAGCACTAGGTTTATATCCAACTAATTGCATAATTTCATAAATCAAATATGCTGCTGCACAAGAATTTCTTTTATACATAAAGTCATATTTAACTTCTCTACTAGTTGGATGATGATCAATACACCCAATAATTTTACCTGCATGTACAGTTTCGAAGTGATCTTCCAAAAACAAAAGTCTCTTTTCATTCTCTCCGATTTTTTCGAACTGTTTCATATCAATTCCAAATAATCCTTTTACAATATTGTATGTTTCACCTTCTTTTACAGATTCCAAAATATAAAAATGATTTTTGATTTTAAGATAGTTAAAAAGTTTAGAAAGAAGTATTCCTGATAATACTGCATCAACATCAATATTATCATGTCCTAATATTACCAGTTCCCGATCTTTCATCCTTTCTGCAAATGCCAGAACTTCCTCTTTAATTTTTTCCAGATTTTGATTTGCACCAATTGTTACCATAACCAATACCTCCTATAGTTAAAAAATTTCAATATTAGTATTATATCTCTCAATCAAAATTATGTCAATCTATATTTTTACAATTCCATTTATACCATATAATTCTTTTATCTTAATATTATTTTTTTGTATTTTTTTTCTTATATTTTTATATGTATCCCTAACATATAACTCTGCTTCTATCAAATCTCTTTGTCTATATTTTTCGATTCCATCTCTCCATATAAATTCTTTTCTTCCAATTTCAATCTCATAGTCATTTATAACAATACCATTAAAACGAATTGCATCAATTCTTATGTTTTCTTCTGCATTTATTATAATTGCTTCTTCATATATTTTATATTGATTAATTAATTCTTGATTAAAATCCATATTTATAATAACTTGTGATTTCAAAAGGCTTTTATTTTTATTATTTGATAAAATTATTAATATGCCTTCTTTTTCTTTGATTTCTTTTTCTATTTTTCTTAATTTTTCTATATGGTTTGTAACAATAGTTAATTTTTTATATTGTTTTGATAATATTTTTATCATTTCAATTAATAAATCTGTAATTTCATTTGCGGTTATTGCAATTTCTGTTTCAGCTTTTATTATCTGTTTTTTATTTATAATATATTCTAAAATATCTAAAATTAAATACTTTTCAAGCCATTTTCCATCAAATATTTTTATGTCATTTGCTCTTAATAAATTTATCAATTTTTCACATGTTATAAGTTCTTTATCAATCACAACGTTATTTGTTTCATTTAATAATAATCTTTTTACTAATTTTCGTGTATTTTTTCCTTTTTCTAAATCCATGTATATTTTAATATTATCATTTTCAAATTGTATTTTTCTGCCTATTATTTTGTGCTTATCCATTTTCTCTATATAATATGTTTTTATTGCAATCACCTCAATTGATTTTATGATAAATAAAATCACAATATTCCTTGAATTTTCTTACCATTTGTGGCATAATAAATATATTGAATTTGAAAAGAGGATTTAGGTAGCAATGAACAACAATTTAAAGAAACTAGAATATGATAAAATATTAGAAAAAATAGCACATTTTTGCAAAACATATTTAGGAAAAAAATATGCTTTTAATTTACGTCCATCACAAGATGTACAAGAAGTGCAAAAAAGCTTAAACGAAACAAGTCAAGGCGTTGTATTAATTCAAAGAAACAGTACTCCACCAATTGGCGAAATAGCAGATATTACTATATATCTAAAAACATTAGATGGTTGTGGTTCTTTAAGCATAAAAGCATTAATCGAATTACAAAATATTTTACAAATGGCTGAAGATTTAAAAGAATATTTTTCAAAAGATTTTTTATTAACATCAGATTTTTCTGCATTAGAACCTTATTTTAATGATTTATATGTAAATCAAAGTATAGTTTCAACATTTGCAAGATCAATTATAGATGAAGATAATATAGCAGATACAGCATCAGCTAAGCTACAAGACATCAGAAGAAAAGAAAGAAGAATTGAGCAAGATATTAGGGCAAAATTAAATGTTATTCTACACTCTTCAACATATTCAAAATATATGAGAGAAAATCTTGTTACAATTCGTAGTGGTAGATATGTAATCCCTGTAAAAGAGGAATATCGCTCTTCTATAAAAGGATTTGTTCATGATGTATCAAGTAGTGGCTCAACAGTCTTTATAGAACCACTTGTTGTGTTTGATTTAAATAATGAACTTTCAAATCTTCACATTGAGGAAGAACAAGAAATTGAAAGAATTTTACAAAATCTAAGTGGATTACTTTTTCCATATACGAAAGAATTACAAAATAATGCTGAACTTATTGGAAAATTAGATTTTATTTTTGGAAAAGCACGTTATTCTATTGATTTAAATTGTTCTACTCCTGAAATTAATAAGCAAAAACAAATAAATTTAATAAATGCTCGTCATCCATTAATCGACCAAGAAAAGGTTGTTCCATCTTCAATAGAATTAGGAAAAGATTTTAATGTTTTAATTATAACAGGTCCTAACACTGGTGGAAAAACAGTTACTTTAAAAACAATTGGTCTTTTATCTGCAATGGCTTGTAGTGGATTAAATATCCCAGCTGATGAACATTCAAGTATTTATGTATTTGATCAAATATTTGCAGATATTGGAGATGAACAAAGTATTAGTGAATCTTTAAGTACTTTCTCATCACACATGAGTAATATAGTAAAAATAACCTCACAAGCAACAGAAAATAGTTTGATTTTGGTTGATGAATTAGGTTCTGGTACAGACCCTTTAGAAGGTGCAAATTTAGCAATAAGTATTTTACAATATTTTTCTGAATTAGGTGCAATTGTTGTTTCAACATCACATTATCAAGAATTAAAAAAATATGCTTTAGTTACGCCTAATTTTAAAAATGCAAGTGTTGAATTTGATATAGAAAACCTTCGCCCTACTTATAAATTATTAGTTGGTATTCCTGGAAAAAGTAATGCTTTTGCTATTAGTAGAAAATTAGGTTTAGATGAAAAAATTATAAATAGAGCTTCTGCTATGATTGATAAAGAAACTATTAATTTAGAAGATTTACTAAAAAATATTTATGATTCAAAATCTGAAATTGAAAAAGAAAAAGAACTTACTTCTCAAGCTTTACAAGAAGTTAAAGAATTAAAAGAATCTTTAAAACATCAAAATACTGATGTTATTAATAAAGAAAAAGAATTAATTGCAAATGCAAAATTAGAAGCAAAACAAATATTATTAGATGCAAAAGAAACTGCTGATTCTATTATAAAAGATATAAACTCTAGCAAATCTGCATCACAAGCAAATAAATTAAGAAATGAACTAAATGAAAAAATTTCTAATACAAAAATTGATAAAAAAGAAATTGAAGTTAAACATCCTATTCAAAGAGATTTAATAAAACCTGGATTAAATGTATATGTTACAAATTATAATTCTGATGGAATTGTAATGTCAAATATTTCTAAAGATGATAAAGTACAAGTTCAAATAGGTGCAATGAAGCTTAAAGTTGATATTAAATATTTACAAGAAAAAGTTTCTTCATCTAAAAATACAAATAATTATTCATACACTGGTAGAAATAATTTAAAATCACAATCTGTAAGTCCTGAGATTAACTTACTTGGTTTAACAGTTGATGAAGCTGTTCCTCTTGTTGATAAATATTTAGATGATTGTTTTATGGCAAAACTTTCTCCTGTTCGTATCGTTCATGGAAAAGGTACTGGAGCATTAAGAAATGGTATTCATAAATATTTAAAAACAAATAAATATGTTGATTCTTACAGAATGGGAACATTTGGTGAAGGTGAAATGGGTGTTACAATAGTAACTTTAAAAATAAAATAAGTAGAGAACAATCTCTACTTATTTTTTATCAACTATTTCATTTTGATTTTTATAAATTGAATTTGCTTTAATTACACCTCTTACAGATGAAAGTGGATATATATTAGTATGTGAACCAATAATTGTTCCTGGATTTAAAACGCTTCCACAACCAACTTCAACCTCATCTCCAAGCATTGCACCAATTTTTTTCAAACCTGTTTCAATTTTTTCTTCTTTATTTTTTATAACAACAAGTTTTTTATCAGATTTTACATTTGAAGTTATTGAACCTGCTCCCATATGTGATTTATATCCCAAAATTGAGTCTCCAACATAATTATAATGTGGAACTTGAACATTATCGAATAATATAACATTTTTTAATTCTGTAGAATTTCCAACAACTGCATTATTTCCTACTATGGCTTTTCCTCTAATAAAAGCACAATGTCTTACTTCTGCATTTTCTCCAATAATTGCTGGTCCTTTTATATATGCTGATGGATATATTGTTGCTGATTTTGCAATCCATATATTTTCACCTTTTAATTCATAAATTTCTTTGTCTAATTTATTTCCTAGTTCTATTATAAAGTCACTAATTTCAGGTAATACTTCCCATGGATATTCATGTTTTTCCAATAATTCTTTTGCTATTGTATGATTCAAATCATACATATTTTTTATTTTACATTCTTCCATTTTTATCACATTCCTCTCTAAAAACTCTAACTTTTTTAAAATTTAGAGCTTTTCTAACAGAAAAATCACCTATTAGGCGATTTTTCAACTCAATTATTTTTTAATTTTATTCCAATATTTTTCATATAATTCTTTTGCTGTTTTTGGACTATCAACACCATCTTTATTTTTTACTGGTGCAAAATCATCTTCTCTTTTTCCTCTTAATATTGCAATATCATCAAAAAATTCAAATGCATCAAAAATAAATGATTCAAATTTATATGAATTTGGCTCTGTTGGAATAATTTCTTTTCCATTTTCATCAATATATGCATTTTTCTTAAATGCACTATGATACATTAATGTTTCTTTACTAATTTTTTCAATCGCATCTATTGTATATAAATTACACATTATATGTGATTCTCCATATTTTAATTCTCCATCAGAATCAACTTCTTCTGCCATCTTTTCTGGAAGTTCTGTATATTCAATTACTTTTGGGTGTCCATTCATTTTGCAAAATACTCCAACTCTTTCATGTGGATTTGCTTTTACTACTGATTTTGAAGCAATTTGTACACCTTGATCTATTGCCATTCCTAATAGTGTTACATCTACCATTTTTAATAAAGCATTATCAACAGATCCTATAAATACCCACTTTATACCTTTTTCTTTCATGTCTGCTAAACATCCGCTTCTTCTTAATGAAGAATATGTTCCACCATTTCCATCAGATGCTTCACGTATTTTATAGTCTTTTCCCATTAATAATTTTCCTTCTGTATCTATTAATGGCATTTCACTTTGAGTAAATATTTTAACAAAATTTTTGTCATATCCAAAGTAATTATTTTTTTCAAGAAATTCAACTGTTGCTGAATTATTTTCTTTACTTGTCATTATATACCAATTTATTATTATTCCATATTTTTGATTTGCTTCTTTTAAATTGTCAACAAGTATTTCAAATAAATACTTTCCTTTTCCGTATACATCTAGTTTGAATGTTCCTTTTGGTCCATTATGTCCTAGTCTTGTTCCTTGGCCACCTGCCATTGTAACAACTGCATATTGTCCTTTTTTTACAACATCACTACCTAATTCATCAAATCTTTGTGTTTGCTCAAATGTAAGTTTCGCTTTGTCCAAATATTTTAAAGGTTCTATTTTACTTTCTTTAAATTCTATTGTTTTCTTAGTATTATTATATAATTCTGTTATTTGATGGAAATCAATTGTATGTATTTGTTCAATCAATTCTTCTGCCTTTTCCTCATCTATTTCATCTATAAATTTGCTTATATGTTCTTGATTATATTCTTTTAACAATTCTTTTGCTTCTTGTTTTTTATCCATAACATTTTCTCCTTTTTTGTTCATCTTAATGTTCTTATTTTATTATATGTATTCCAATATCCCAATTCTATCATATTTATATTTTTTTTGCAATACTTATCATATTTCTTAATAATCACCA
>OGKE01001581.1_pt1 | contig 13920 bp, 6 predicted proteins | sample 1572341 | NCBI WGS metagenome assembly OGKE01 (sample SAMEA2582091, study PRJEB24529) | metagenome | biome: Human gut stool | place: China | collected 2011
GGTGGGTTCCATCGCTCTACTTTGCGATGGGGCTTCCGTTTGTGGTTCTGAACATGGTTTCTGCGGTTCTGTACAAGGACCTGGGGATCTCGGATGCTCAGATCGCGTTCTGGACCTCTCTGATCATGTGGCCATGGACGATCAAGTTTCTGTGGAGCCCTTTTTTGGAGCTTTACCGGACGAAGAAGTTCTGGGTCGTGGGGAGCCAGTTGCTGAGCGGCGTTCTGTTCGGCGTCGCGGCCCTGTCGCTTCACCTTCCGCTGTTCTTCTCGGTCAGTGTTGCTGTCTTTGCGGTCGTTGCCTTCAGCGGGGCGACGCACGACATCGCGGCCGACGGAGTCTACATGTCGGAGCTATCGCCTGCGTCCCAGGCGAAATACATCGGCTGGCAGGGGGCGTTCTACAACCTTGCGAAACTGGTCGCCACGGGCGGTCTGGTGTGGCTTGCGGGGTGGCTTTACGAGGGTTTCAGCACCTCGGGGACCGCATCGTTCGACGCTTATGTCCGTTCGTGGACGGTCGTTTTGCTGCTCCTGTGCGTCACGCTCGTCGCTTTGGGCCTTTACCATCTCCGCGCGCTTCCTTCAGGCGGTTCGGCTTCAGAAGGCCGCTCGCTGCGGGATGGCCTTTCGGGCCTGAAAGAGGTTATCGCGGCGTTCTTCACCAAACGGCATATCTGGTACTATATCGCCTTCATCATCCTGTACCGGTTGGGCGAGGGCTTCGTGATGAAGATCGTTCCGCTGTTTCTCAAAGCCGACACGGCCTCGGGCGGTCTGGGCCTTACGAACCAGCAGATCGGCCTTTACTACGGGACTTTCGGCGCGGGGGCGTTTCTGCTGGGCTCGCTTTTGGCGGGCTACTACATCGCCCGACGAGGTCTGCGGCGCACTCTTTTCACGCTGTGCTGTATCTTCAACCTGCCGTTCGGGGTCTACGCCTTGCTTGCATGGTTCCAGCCTTCGAGCATGTGGCTCGTCGGCGGGGGCATCGTCGTGGAGTACTTCGGCTACGGCTTCGGCTTCGTGGGCCTCACGCTGTTTATGATGCAGCAGGTCGCTCCGGGGCGTCACCAGATGGCGCACTACGCTTTCGCTTCGGGTATTATGAACCTCTCGGTGATGCTCACGGGCATGGCTTCGGGCTTTTTGAGCGATCTGATGAGCTACCGGATCTTCTTCCTCGCGGTGATGCTCGCCACCATTCCGGCTTTTGTGATCACCCGGCTGGTTCCCTTTACCTATGACGACAAACCAAACGACAAATAATTTATATGGATACACTGAAAATTGCGGGCTCGAATCAGCCCGATATGCCGTGGGAGGATCGTCCCGCCGGCTCCAAAGAGGTGATGTGGCGTTACACGCAGAACCCGATCATCGGGCGTCATGCGCTTTCGACGTCGAATTCGATCTTCAACTCGGCGGTCGTTCCCTTCAAAAAAGGAAAATATAACTATGCGGGCGTTTTCCGGTGCGACGACACGAACCGCCGGATGCGCATCCACGTGGGCTTTTCGGTCGACGGCCTTCGGTGGGAGATCGAGGAGTCCGACTTCCGGCTGGAGGGTGCGGACGCCGAGATCGGCCAGTGGGTCTACGGCTACGATCCTCGCGTTGCGAAGATCGGCGACAAATACTACGTTACGTGGTGCAACGGCTACCACGGGCCGACGATCGGCATTGCGTGGACGGATGACTTCGAGACGTTCCACCAGCTTGAAAACGCATTTCTTCCCTATAACCGCAACGGGGTTCTGTTTCCGCGCAAGATCGGGGGCCGGTTCGCGATGCTGTCGCGTCCGAGCGACACGGGTCACACGCCCTTCGGGGACATCTTCTATTCGGAGAGCCCCGACATGGAGTTCTGGGGCCGCCACCGTCATGTGATGTCTCCCTCGGCGTTCGAGGTTTCGGCGTGGCAGTGCATGAAGATCGGCGCGGGCCCCGTTCCCATCGAGACCTCGGAGGGCTGGCTGCTGTTCTACCACGGGGTGCTTCGCTCATGCAACGGCTATGTCTACGCCTTCGGCTCGGCATTGCTGGATTTGGAGGAGCCGTGGAAGGTCACGGCCCGCAGCGGTCCCTACCTGATCTCCCCGCGCGAAACGTACGAATGCATGGGCGACGTTCCGAACGTTACGTTCCCGTGCGCTGCGCTGCACGACCCCGCGACGGGACGCGTGGCCGTCTACTACGGATGCGCCGACACCGTCACGGGCCTTGCGTTCGGCTATATCCCTGAAATTATCGACTTCACGAAGCAAAACTCGATCCTCTGATGCGACTGCGACGAACGCTGTTTACCTTGGCGCTCGCCGCAGCCGTTTTCGGCGCTGCGGCTTCTGCGCAGACCCCTGCCGACCGGGTCGACCCGTTCATCGGGACTACGAACTTCGGGACCGCGAACCCCGGGGCGGTCACGCCGCACGGGATGATGTCGGTGGTTCCGTTCAACGTCATGGGGTCGGAGGAGAACGTCTACGACAAGGACGCCCGCTGGTGGTCCACGCCCTACGAATACCACAACAAATTCTTCACGGGCTTCGCGCACGGCGCCTTGAGCGGCGTGGGGTGCCCCGAGCTGGGCGCGCTGCTGACGATGGCCACGACGGGCCCTCTGATGGTGGATTACCGGGAGTACGGCACGTCGTACCGGGACGAAAAGGCCTCTCCGGGCTATTACTCGGTCTTTCTGGACAAGTACGGCGTCCTTGCCGAAGCCACGGCCACGGCGCGTACCTCGGCCGAGAGGTACACCTTTCCGGAAGGCACAGGGCATATTCTGTTAAATCTGGGCGAGGGGCTTACGAACGAGAGCGGCGCGATGGTTCGCCGGGTGAGCGCCACGGAGATCGAGGGCACGAAGCTGCTGGGGACGTTCTGCTACAATGCGCAGAAGGTTTTCCCGGTGTACTTCGTGCTTCGGGTTTCGAAGACTCCGAGTGCCGGCGGCTATTGGAAGAAGCAACGGAAGATGACGGGCGTGGAGGCGGAGTGGACGCCGGACAACGGGAGGTATAAACTCTACACGGAGTACGGGCGCGAGCTTTCGGGCGACGACGTGGGCTACTGGTTCTCCTTCGACGGCCTTGCGGCGGGCGAGCAGGTGGAGGTGCGCATGGGCATTTCGTATGTCTCTACGGAGAACGCGCGCAAAAACCTCGATGCCGAGCAGGCCGCGGACGCGCCGTTCGACGCCATCCGGGAACAGGCCCGCAAGGGCTGGAACGAGGCTCTGGGCAGAATCCGGGTCGAGGGCGGCGCCGAGCAGCAGCAGAGGGTGTTCTACACGGCGTTGTACCATGCGCTGCTGCACCCGAACCTCGTGAGCGACGTGAACGGCGAATACCCGCTGATGGAGCGTTCGGGCGAGACGGGCGTGACGGATGGCGAACGTTATACGGTCTTCTCGCTGTGGGACACCTGCCGCAACCTGCACCAGCTGCTGACGCTTGTCTACCCGGATCGTCAGCGGGAGATGCTGCGCTCGATGACGGGGATGTACGAGGAGTGGGGTTGGCTTCCGAAATGGGAGCTTTACGGCCGCGAGACCTTCACGATGGAGGGAGACCCTGCGATCCCGGTGATCGTCGACAGCTGGATGAAGGGCCTTCGGGATTTCGATGTCGCCAAGGCCTACGAGGCGATGCGCAAGTCGGCCACGACGCCCGGTGCGCAGAACCGCATGCGGCCCGACCTCGACCCCTATATCGAGAAAGGCTATATCCCGCTGGGATTCTATGCCAAGGACCTTGCGGGCGACACCTCCGTCTCGCACGCGCTGGAGTACTACATGGCCGACGCTGCGCTGTCGCTGCTTGCCGACTCGCTCGGACACGGGGACGACGCGCGTCTGTTCCGCGCCCGCTCATTGGGCTATAAGCGTTATTACAGCCCGGAAAGCGGGACTTTGCGTCCGCTCCATCCCGACGGAACTTTTTTAAGCCCCTTCGACCCGAAGGCGGGCGAGAACTTCACGGCGGCTCCGGGCTTCCACGAGGGGAGTGCGTGGAACTATACGTTCTACGTTCCGCACGACGTGGAGGGGCTTGCGAAGCTGATGGGCGGACGACGCAAATTCATCGACAAACTGCAAATGGTCTTCGACGAGGGATTGTACGACCCTGCGAACGAACCCGACATCGCCTATGCGTATCTTTTCAGCCGCTTCCGGGGCGAGGAGTGGCGCACGCAGCGGGAAACCCGGCGGCTGTTGGAGCGATACTTTACCACCGCCCCCGACGGCATCCCGGGCAACGACGACACGGGGACGATGTCTGCGTGGGCTGTCTTCACGATGCTGGGCCTCTACCCCGACTGCCCGGGCGAACCATACTACACGCTGACGTCCCCGACATTCGACCGGGCCGAAATCGACACGGAGCGGGGAACGCTGGTGATCGAAAAACACGGCGAGGGCTATATCGACCGGATGACGCTGGGCGATAAACCGCTGAAAAATTATCGTATCTTGCACGATGACTTGCTCAAGGGCGGCAAACTTACTTTCGAACTTCAAACTGGAAAATAGATGAAACTTACCGGATTATTATTCGCCGCGGCCCTGCTGGGCACGTGCACGCAGCCTGCCGCGGAGGAGAATTACACGCGCCATGTCGATCCGAAGATCGGCACAGGCGGCCACGGGCACGTCTTCGTGGGAGCCAACGTCCCCTTCGGCCTGGTGCAGGTGGGTCCGACGAGCATTCCGCAGACGTGGGACTGGTGCTCGGGCTACCACGCGAGCGATTCGACCGTTATCGGCTTTTCGCACACGCACCTTTCGGGCACGGGCATCGGCGACCTGTTCGACATTACCGTCATGCCCGTCGTGGGTGAAGTGACCTATGCCCGCGGCGAGGAGAATGACCCGGCCTCGGGCCTGTGGTCTTACGCCGACCGTACGCGGGAGATCACGAAACCCGGTTATTACTCGGTTCCGCTTGTGCGCTACGGCATTACGGCCGAGCTGACGGCCACGGAGCGCGTGGGTCTGCACCGCTACACGTTCCCGGCGTCGGACGCCGCAGCCGTGGTCTTCGATCTGGAGAACGGCGGCTGCTGGGACAAGGCCACCGATACGGGCTTCCGCTTCTCGGACGACAGCACGCGCATCGCCGGATGGCGCTGCTCGACGGGGTGGGCCAAAAATCAGGAGGTCTACTTCGTGGCCGAGTTTTCAAAACCCGCGAAGGGGATTTCCTACCTGCAGCCGGGCGAGATAGACGATTCCAAAATGCCCCGGATCGTGGCCCGTTATGCACGTGTGGACTTCGACACGGCGGAGGGCGAACAGGTGCTCGTGAAAGTGGCCCTTTCGCCCGTAAGTATCGAAGGCGCGAAGGCAAACCTTGCGGCGGAACTCCCCGGATGGGATTTCGACGCTACGGCGGCCGCTGCCGACAAGGCGTGGAACGATGAACTGTCGAAGGTGAAGATCGAGACGGAGGATGAAACGTCGAAGCGCATCTTCTATACGGCGCTGTATCATACGATGGTGGCTCCGTCGCTCTTCTGCGACGTGAACGGCGACTACTACGGTTCGGACCATGCGATCCACCGCAACGCCGATTTCACGAACTATACGACCTTCTCGCTGTGGGACACCTACCGGGCCGCAATGCCGCTGATGACGGTGCTGCATCCCGAGAAGATGGCCGACATCGTGCAGACGATGCTGACGATCTCTGACGAGCAGGGGCGGCTTCCGGTGTGGCACCTGTGGGGCAACGAGACGGACTGCATGGTGGGCAACCCGGGCATTCCGGTTGTGGCCGACGCCATCGTGAAGGGCATCGGGGGCTTCGACCGCGAAAAGGCCTTCGAGGCGATCCGTAAGACGGCCATGAATCCCGACCGGGGCAACGGCCTGCGCATGGAGTACGGCTACATCCCGTGCGAGATGTTCAACGAGGCCGTGGCCTATGACATGGAGTACGCTTTGGCCGACGGCGCGGCGGCGCGTGCCGCCGAAGCGCTGGGCAAGGCGGAGGATGCGAAGTATTTCGAGGAGCGCAGCCATAGCTACCGCAACTATTTCGACCCGCAGACGGGATTTATGCGGGGCCGGGATTCGAAAAAAGGCTGGAGGACGCCCTTCAATGCGTTCGCCTCGACGCACCGCGCCGACGACTACTGCGAGGGCAACGCCTGGCAGTACACCTGGCTGGCTCCGCACGATGTCAAGGGCCTCGAAGGGCTGTTCGGCTCACGTGCGAAGATGATTGAAAAGCTGGATTCGCTCTTTACGGTAAGTTCGGTCATCGAAGGCGGCGAGACCTCGCCCGACATCTCGGGGCTGATCGGCCAGTACGCCCACGGCAACGAACCGAGCCACCATATTTTGTACCTCTATACGATGCTGGGGCAGCCGTGGAAGACGGCCGGCAAGGTCCGCGAGGTGCTCACGACGCTCTACCACGACCGGCCGGACGGATTGTCGGGCAACGAGGATGTGGGTCAGATGTCGGCGTGGTACGTTCTTTCGTCGCTGGGAATGTACGAAGCCGAACCTGCGGGAGGGCGCTACTGGTTCGGATCGCCGCTCTTCGACCGGGCCGAAGTGAAGGTCCCGAGCGGTGTGTTCACGATCACGGCCGAAAACAACTCCGCTGCGAACAAATATATCCAGCGTGTTTGGCTCAATGGTCAACCCTACACGAAGCCTTGGATCGGTCATGCCGACGTGATGAAGGGCGGGGAGCTGCGCTTCGAGATGGGGGCCGAAGAGAAGGTGTGGTACTGTCCGGACGAACCGGAGGCGTACGCCGACCAGCGGCCCGCGGAGGAGCAGCGGCTTTTTAAGTCGGAAGCGGTAGAGGGGGAGATCGCCCGCGTGTGCGGTCTTCTGACCAACGAACGCCTGCGGTGGATGTTCGCCAACTGCTTCCCCAACACGCTCGACACCACCGTACACTACGGCGAGGACGAGGCGGGCAATCCCGATACCTACGTCTACACGGGCGACATTCCGGCCATGTGGCTGCGCGACTCGGGGGCGCAGGTGTGGCCCTACGTGCAGTTGTGTAAGGAGGACCCGGCGTTGCGGAAGATGATCGCGGGGGTGATCCGCCGCCAGCTGAAGCTGATCAACATCGACCCTTATGCCAACGCTTTCAACGTCGCGCCGACGGGGGCGCACAACAAGACGGATTTTCCGCAGGCCGACCCGATGGTCTTCGAGCGCAAGTGGGAGATCGACTCCCATTGTTATCCTCTGCGCCTTGCGCACCACTACTGGAAGACCACGGGCGACACGTCGGTCTTCGACGGGGAGTGGACCTCGGCGATGCGCAACATCGTGAAGACGCTGCGCGAACAGCAGATGAAGGAGGGTCCGGGCGATTACACCTTCCTGCGCACGACGGACCGTCAGCTGGACACCCGCTGCCATGTGGGGCGCGGCAACCCCGTGAAACCCGTGGGGCTGATCGTCTCGGCGTTCCGCCCTTCGGACGACGCCACGACCTTCGGATTCCTCGTGCCGTCGAACTTCATGGCCGTCACGTCGCTGCGCAAGGCCGCCGAGATCCTGACGGCGGTGAACGGCGAGCGGGAGCTTGCCGCCGAGTGCACGGCGCTGGCCGACGAGGTGGCCGGGGCATTGCAGCAATACGCTGTCGTGGAGCATCCGGAGTTCGGAAAAATCTACGCCTTCGAGGTCGACGGTTTCGGCAGCGCGCAGCTTATGGACGACGCCAATGTGCCGTCGCTCTTGGCCATGCCCTATCTGGGCGACGTGGAGCGCACGGACCCGATTTACGAGAACACGCGCCGGTTCGTGTGGAGCACGGAAAATCCCTATTTCTGGCGCGGAGCTGCCGGAGAGGGCATCGGAGGACCCCATATCGGCGTGGAGATGATCTGGCCCATGAGCATCATGATGCGGGCCTTCACGTCGGAGGACGACGCCGAGATCCGCGATTGCATCGTCGCCCTGATGACCACCGATGCCGGGACGGGCTTCATGCATGAATCCTTCTCGCGCCACGATGCTGCGAATTTCACCCGCGCGTGGTTCGCCTGGCAGAACACGCTCTTCGGGGAACTCATATTAAAACTCGTAAACGAAAACAAGGTCGACTTACTTAATTCCATTGACTGACCGGAAAAAACCAAATAACAATGATAAAACCTGTTTCTTTGCTGTTACTTGCCGCCGTTCTGTGCGGCAGCTGCGGAAGCCGCACGGGGCGCACCGCGGCAACCTCCTGCGACGAACCTTCGGCGCGGCCTTCGGAATACGTCTCGACGCTCGTAGGCACGCACTCCGACTTCACGCTCTCGACGGGCAACACCTACCCGGCCGTCGCCCTGCCGTGGGGCATGAACTTCTGGACGCCCCAGACGGGCGAAATGGGCAGCAGATGGGCCTATACCTACGGCGCCCACACCATCCGGGGCCTGAAGCAGACCCACCAGCCCTCGCCGTGGATCAACGACTACGGGCAGTTTTCCATCATGCCCGTGCGCGGGAAGGATAAGGTGGATGAAGAATCGCGCCAAAGCTGGTTTTCGCACCAGTCGGAGGAGGCACGCCCCTACTATTATTCGGTATACCTCGCCGACCACGACATCAAGGCCGAGATCGCCCCGACCGAGCGGGCTGCGATCATGCGTTTCACGTTCCCCGAATCGGACGAGTCGGGGGTGGTGATCGACGCCTTCGACCACGGATCGTACATCAGGGTCATGCACGACAAACGGACTGTCGTGGGATACACCACGCGCAACAGCGGAGGTGTGCCCGACAACTTCAAGAACTGGTTTATCGTGCGCTTCGACCGGAAGATCCGGGATTTCCAGATCTATGACGGCACGAAGCCCGTCGAAGGCGAACAGTTAGTCGGCGAACACGCCCTCGTGCGGGTAGGTTTCGAAACCCGGCGCGGAGAGCAGGTAACGGTGCGCGCAGCCTCATCGTTCATATCGCAGATGCAGGCCGTGCAGAACCTCGAAGAGCTGGGAAAGGACGATTTCGAAACCGTAAAATCGAAAGCCCAAGCACGCTGGGACGAGGTGCTCGGACGCATCGAGGTTGCGGGAGGAACCGTAGATCAGTACCGCACGTTCTATTCGTGCCTCTACCGTTCGACCTTGTTCCCGCGCAAGTTCTACGAGATCGACAAGAACGGCAATATCCTGCATTACAGCCCCTACAACGGTGAGGTACTGCCGGGATACATGTATACCGACACGGGATTCTGGGACACCTTCCGCAGTCTGTTCCCACTGCTCAATCTGGTCTATCCGTCGGTCAATGCCGAAATTCAGGCCGGGCTGGCAAACGCTTACCGCGAGAGCGGATTTCTGCCCGAATGGGCTTCGCCCGGACACCGTGGGTGCATGGTCGGAAACAACTCGGCGTCGGTCGTTTCGGATGCCATCCTGAAAGGTGTCACCCCCGAGGAAGACATTGCGACGCTCTACGAGGCGATGCTCGCAGGACGCCGGAAGGTACACCCCACGGTGAGCTCCACGGGGCGCCTCGGACACGAATACTACAACACACTGGGATACATCCCCTACGATGTGGGTATCAACGAGAATGTCGCACGAACGCTCGAATACGCCTACGACGACTGGTGCATCGCACAGGTGGCGAAGATGCTCGGCAAAGACGAAGATGCGAAACGACTGGAAGAGGCGTCGAAGAACTACAAAAATCTGTTCGATCCCGAAACGCGCCTGATGCGGGGCCGCAATGCCGACGGGACGTTCCAGACGCCCTTCAGCCCCTACAAGTGGGGCGACGCCTTCACCGAGGGAAACGCGTGGCACTACACATGGTCGGTGTTCCACAATGTCGAGGGACTGATCGACCTGATGGGAGGACGCAAAGGATTCACGCGGATGCTCGACTCGGTCTTCGTCGTGCCGCCCGTCTACGACGACAGCTACTACGGGTTCCGCATCCACGAAATTACCGAAATGCAGGTGGCCGACATGGGCAACTACGCCCACGGAAACCAGCCCGCGCAGCACATGATCTACCTCTACGACTACGCCGGGCAACCCCGTAAGGCGCAGTGGTGGGTTCGTGAGGTCATGGATCGCCTCTACTCGGCCAAGCCCGACGGTTACTGCGGCGACGAGGACAACGGACAAACCTCGGCGTGGTACGTATTTTCGGCCTTAGGGTTCTATCCCGTGTGTCCCGGCGCGGACGAATACGCAGTCGGATCGCCGGTGTTCCGCAAGGCCGTCATTCACCTCGAAAACGGCAATACGATCGAGATCGACGCTCCGGAGAACAGCTCCGAGAACCGTTATGTCGGTAAAATGGCTATCGACGGAAAAGTATCGGAAAGGCCGTTCCTTAGCTATTCCACACTTCTGGAAGGTGCGAAGGTGCGCTTCGAGATGGAATCCGAAAAATAGCCTTCCCATGAAGATTCCGAATCCACATGCTGCCTTCATGGCCTTCGCCTGTGCATTGTTTGCAGCATGCTCTCCGCAGCAGCCCTTCGTAACCTCCCCTGACGGGCGCATCGCCGTATCTGTCGAAGCCGATGCAGAGGCGGGCGTGACCTATGCCGTCACGGTCGACGACAAGCCCCTGATACTGCCCTCGGCGATGGGACTCGCGGCATGCGGAACCTCGCTGCAGGGAGCGACGATAACAGGCGTATGGCACTCCTCCCACGACAAGCTGTGGACAGCCCCTTGGGGCGAGAACAAACGGCACCGCAACCGTTACAACGAAATGTCCGTCGCAGTGCGGAAGTCGGATAAAAGCATGGCCTTCACGCTCCGCTTCCGCGCATTCGACGACGGAATAGCATTTCGCTACGAACTGGCGCAGCCCGATTCGCTGGCCGTGACGGACGAACTGACGGAATTCCGGTTCGCAAATGAGGGTCATACGATGTCGTGGTCCATACCCGGCAATTTCGAGACCTATGAACTTCAGTACCGCGAGCAGCCCGTCGCACGGATTACGGATGCAAACACGCCCTTCACGTTCCGCACTGGGGACGGAATATTCGGAGCCGTGCACGAGGCGGCCCTGTACGACTGGCCCGAAATGGTATTGAGGCGCGACAGTGCGGGGGTGCTGAAAGCCGACCTCGCGCCCCTGCCCGACGGCGTGAAGGCGTACATTCCGGGACGCTTCACGACGCCCTGGCGCACGATACAGATAGCAGACAGGGCCGTAGGCCTGATAAACTCGTCGCTGGTGCTCAACCTGAACGAACCTTCGAAGATCGAGGATACCTCATGGATCGTGCCGCAGAAGTATGTCGGGGTATGGTGGGGAATGCACCTCGGAACGCAGGTATGGACGATGGGGCCGCGACACGGAGCAACGACACGGAATGCCATCCGGCACATCGACTTTGCTGCGGAAAACGGCATACAAGGAGTGTTGTTCGAGGGCTGGAACAAAGGATGGGAGAACTGGGGCGGAAACCAGCAGTTCGACTACCTCGAACCCTATGCGGATTTCGATCTGGAGCGAATAGCCGCCTATGCCCGTGAAAAGGGCGTGCAACTGTGGATGCACAATGAAACGGGAGGAAATATTCCTGAGTACGAAGCCGTCCTGGAAGCAGCGATGAGGAGGTATGCCGAACTGGGGGTTCACACGCTCAAAACGGGATATGCAGGGGGATTCAAAGGCGGTTACCTCCATCATTCGCAGTATGGAGTGCAGCACTATCAGCGGGTCGTGGAAACGGCGGCGAAATACCGGATCATGCTCGACGTACACAAGCCGATAAAGGAGACGGGGATACGACGCACGTGGCCCAACATGATGACACGCGAAGGGGCGCGGGGCATGGAATGGAACGCATGGTCGGAAGGGAATTCGGCAGAGTATCTCACGACGCTGCCCTTCGTGAGGATGCTGAGCGGACCGATGGACTACACTCCGGGAATCTTCGACATCGACTATTCCACAGCGAAGGCCGACAAGGGACGGATCGAGTGGAACGGGCCCAACGCGGAATGCTGCATAAAGACCACGCTGGCACGGCAGATAGCAAACTGGGTGATCATATACTCGCCCCTGCAGATGGCCGCAGACCTGATCGAGAACTACGAAGGGCATCCCGCATTCCGGTTCTTCCGCGACTTCGACGCAGACTGCGACTGGTCGAAGGCATTGCAGGGAGAGATCGGCGACTATATCGTCGTTGCAAGACGGGCCAAAGACAGATACTTTCTCGGGGCAGGAACGGACGAGAAGGCAAGGACGCTCGTGCAGAAGCTCGACTTCCTCGAACCCGGAGTGACGTATACCGCGACCATATATGCCGATGCTCCGGATGCGGGGCGCAATCCGGAGGCATACCTGATCGGGAAGCGGGCGGTGACGGCACGAGATACCATACGCATCGAGATGGCTGAACGGGGCGGGCAGGCAATAACTTTTATTCCGGCAGAGAAATAGAAGATGCCGGTGGCACGGGGAGGCCACGACGGAAAGCCGACAGGGAACAATGAGAAACGGGATCTGATCCATATCAGACCCCGTTTTTCGTATCAGGAACGATGTCGTCTTTTTTTACGCCTTTGTTGCATCTGCCGTTGCTGTTCTTCATAAGCCTGCGTGTCGGCCAAATCCAATACCGTATCGACAATGCCAGAAATAGGATTGGCGGCATGGTTTTGCACTTCATGTTTCTGTTCCACGTGTTGTTCTGCGACCTGTTGCGCCTGTTTCGGTGCCGGATACAATTCATTGAAAACATTGGCCGAAAACTCTTTTCCCAGCACCGATCCGTTGGCGACGATGCCGTCGTTATGGTCAATGAAAGTCACGCCATAGATTCTGCCGACCGGGTTGATGCGAAAGATCGCGTCGATGTTCTCCGCTTTGAGCAACTGCCGAAACTCGTCCCGTGTATTGTTCGGACTCATAGCATCTTTGACCGTTTGCCGCAGCTGGTCGAGTGTGCCTTCTTTTTTCAGTTTTATTTTCGAGTTTTCATAATACCTTTGAAGGGCTTTATAACCTACATCTTTCCCTATTTTGCTCGATTTGAACGGCGTGCCGATTCCATATCCGTCGTCGGTCAGGGCACCGTAGATAATCCCCGCATAATTTCTGCCGTCGATAGTTCCCGTACGTTCTTCGACCGAAATATTGAAGCGTTCCAGCAGCGTGCGAAACTCTCCGTAGGACGAGCATTTGTAATTTCGCAGGCACGACCGGACGACGGACGAGATCCGTTGCTTGACATTCCCCTCGGGATAATTCACTTTCCGCAGGCCCTCCCTGTCCGTCAGTTCCTGCCCCTTGACACTCGGCTGCAGGCCGTATTTACACTCCAGATCACGCAATATCTCCATCGAACGTCGGGCCTCGAAATCATGCGGGAGTTTGCGGCCCTGCTCATCGACGCGCAGCGACACGATATGGAGATGCTCTCTGGAAATGTCCTTGTGCTTGAAAACGATATAAGGCTGTTCGCCGTAACCCATGCGTTCCATGTACTCACAGGCGATTTTCCGGAGCTGTTCGTCTGTCAGCCTGTCCTCCGGTGAAGGGTTCAGCGAGGCATGGAAAACCGTGTTCGTAGTCCTGCGGTTGGCTTCGAGGTACGGCATGAAGCTCTCCATGCAGACGTCAATATCAAGGCGTCCGCATTTATCGTATGGTTCGAGCATCTTCTGCCAAAGCAGCACCTCGGCTTCATCCTTATCCACTTTCTCCTTGTTATAGCGCAAAGCCCCACCGGGCGAGGAGCCCGATCTTATATTCGCAACCATTCCGCAGCGCGTTTGGCAAGGTTCAGAATCTCGATACTGAGGGCTTTCAACTCGCGGGTTCGCTGCTCCAAAGCGGCGATCTGATGCGGGATAGCAACGTTGGAAAAGTGCGCGTTGATGGCTTTTACAACCTGGTTATAGTTGTTCCCGAGCTTTTGAAACTGGAAATAAAAGTCGTTCAGCCGGGCGATGAACTGCA
>OGKE01001587.1_pt1 | contig 13843 bp, 9 predicted proteins | sample 1572341 | NCBI WGS metagenome assembly OGKE01 (sample SAMEA2582091, study PRJEB24529) | metagenome | biome: Human gut stool | place: China | collected 2011
CATTCCACATTGCAGGTTCTCTTGCATTCAAGGATGCTATGCAGAAAGCAGCTCCTGTACTTCTTGAGCCGATCATGAAGGTAGAGGTTACAACACCTGAAGATTACATGGGTGATGTTATCGGTGACATCAACTCCCGTCGTGGACGTATCGAAGGTATGGAAGATATCGGCGGTGGTAAGATGATCCGCGGATATGTACCGCTTTCCGAAATGTTCGGATATGCTACAGATCTTCGTTCCAGAACACAGGGACGTGGTAACTACTCTATGTTCTTTGAGAAATATGAGCAGGTTCCGAAGTCTGTACAGGAAAAAATCCTTTCTAAGAAAGACTGATAATTATTGATCATCTGCAGTCTGCCGGTGTTTAAAGCCGGCAGGGTGTAGGAGATATAAAGTTACTGTTCACTATGTTCTCAGCAATGTGTGGACTGTAATGATACAACAATTGATAATAATACACTGTTTATAGTGTGAAACTTATCAAATTGTATAAAATGCTTGCAAATATTCCGGTTATGCAATATAATCAAGGATAGCAAGTTTAAAACCGAAAAAGGCGCTCTATAATAATATAAGAGCCAAATGTTTTAAGGAGGACGTTTTAAAATGGCAAAAGCTAAGTTTGAGAGAACAAAACCGCATTGTAACATTGGTACCATCGGACACGTTGACCATGGTAAAACAACTTTAACAGCAGCTATCACAAAAGTTCTGTCTGAAAGAGTTGCTGGTAACACAGCTACAGATTTCGCTAATATCGATAAAGCTCCAGAAGAAAGAGAACGTGGTATCACAATTTCTACAGCACACGTTGAGTATGAAACAGAGCATAGACACTATGCACACGTTGACTGCCCAGGCCATGCTGACTACGTTAAGAACATGATCACAGGTGCAGCTCAGATGGATGGTGCTATCCTTGTTGTTGCTGCTACAGATGGTGTTATGGCTCAGACTAAAGAGCACATCCTTCTTTCCCGTCAGGTAGGTGTTCCTTACATCGTTGTATTCATGAACAAATGTGATATGGTTGATGATGAAGAACTTCTTGAACTGGTAGAAATGGAAATCCGTGAACTCTTAAGCGAGTATGACTTCCCAGGAGATGACATCCCAGTTATCCGTGGATCAGCTCTTAAAGCTCTTGAAGATCCGAGCAGCGAGTGGGGAGACAAGATCATGGAACTTATGGATGCTGTTGACAGCTACATTCCAGACCCACAGCGTGACACAGATAAACCATTCGTAATGCCTGTAGAGGACGTATTCTCTATCACAGGTCGTGGTACAGTTGCTACTGGTAGAGTAGAGGCTGGTGTACTTCACGTATCTGACGAAGTTGAAATCGTTGGTATCAAAGAAGAAACACGTAAAGTTGTTGTAACTGGTATCGAAATGTTCCGTAAACTCCTTGATGAAGCTCAGGCTGGTGATAACATCGGTGCACTTCTTCGTGGTGTTCAGAGAAACGAAATCGAGCGTGGACAGGTTCTTGCTAAACCAGGAACACTTACATGCCATACAAAATTCACAGCTCAGGTTTACGTTCTGACAAAAGATGAAGGTGGACGTCATACTCCATTCTTCAACAACTATCGTCCACAGTTCTACTTCAGAACAACAGACGTAACAGGTGTTTGCGAGCTTCCAGCAGGAACAGAGATGTGCATGCCTGGTGATAACGTAGAGATGACAATCGAGCTCATCCATCCAGTAGCTATGGAGCAGGGTCTTACATTCGCTATCCGTGAGGGTGGACGTACAGTAGGATCTGGACGTGTTGCTACTGTCATCGAGTAATCTTTGATAGATCTAGAGAAATTGGATTTTATGGGGCTTTCCGAGAAATCGGAAAGCCCTTTTTCTGTTTGGAAATATGTGAAAAGGATTGTGAAAATAGAAATTGTGGTACAAAAAGGTGCTAGAGAAAATTTAGAATATAAAGTTTAGTAAAGTAAAAAACACCCATACACATATGTGCATGAGTGTCTTTCCGATATTGTACTGATGTTTCCGGCAGGAATTTTTTACCTGCTGATCCGCGATCTTCTGGAGAATAAATTAGATTGCAGCAGAATTATAATTTATGTGACAGGAAGCATTGTTGTACTTTTGGCGGTTGCGGTAACACAGCATATACAATATAATGCCACCTTTCTTTCCACCTATAAAGAGAGCGGTGTCCGAAGAACTGCTATAGCGGAAAAATTAAGAAAACTTCCGCTTTCCTATTTCGGGAAAAAGGATCTGAGTGATCTGACTACAAATATTATGTCTGACTGTGCAAGAAAGGAAACGGCTTCAAGTCATTGGATTCCGGAACTGATAGGTTCTGTTATAGCAATATTTATCATAGGCATCAGTCTGTTTGCGCTTTTTGACTGGAGTCTTGCACTTGCCAGTTTCTGGGTAATTCCGGTTTCGTTTCTGGTTTTAATGACTTCTTCCGGTGGAGAGAGGCAGAGAATTTCCATAGCCAGGGCACTTTTAAAAGATGCACCGATTATTTTACTGGATGAAGCAACGGCATCGCTTGACGTTGAAAATGAAACAAAAATCCAGCAGGCATTATCCCATCTGGTCAAAGATAAAACGGTGCTGATTATTGCCCATCGAATGCGAACGATTGCAAATGCCGATCATATTGTGGTATTAAAAGAGGGAAAAGTCGCGGAAGAAGGAACACCGGAGGAGTTAATGAGCACCAACGGAATCTACCGGCATATGACAAATCTTCAGATGCAGAGCGCCGGATGGAAAATACAATAAGAATCAATGGAAGCTTTTCGGAATAGAGGCTGCGATATTGCCGTCTACAGGTCGGGCAAACGCAGCCTGGTCATCCGATGGACTTTGTTGGAATTATTTTTTCTTTTTTACAATCCCGATTCCGATCAGTAAAGCACTGATGAGAATTCCGGCGACAAGAAGGATGACATACACGTTGGCATTTACGTTGAGATCTGTCGTCCAAGTGGAAAAATTCGCATGGCGGATGGTAAGCTGTCTGGTATCATACAGAAGATAACTGCAAACATCATTGGAGAAGGTAATCCATATACTGCAAAGAAGTGTACACAGACCGCCTTTGATAAAACCATTGACCGGGAGATAGCGAATTATGAGGAAAAAGAGCCATACACCAATCATCAGAACTGTTGCCACAATGCATCCGGTTTTCAGACTGCCTGATCCGGAACGGTAAGATACGGTAAATATGGTCAGGTAGAGCCAAAGCGTATCCCAGATCATGATAATAAGAGCTTTTTTATCGGATAATACAGGCGGTAATGTCATTTCGCGTATCACCAGAGGGAAAAATACAACGGAAAGTCCGAATACAGTCGGAACGGACCAGAAGAAAAATTCTCCTCCGCCATTCATGGCATTTACAAAAAATAAAATCAGCAGCAGGGCACCGACACCACATAAAATACATTTCATCAGCCGTTTCTGGGAAGAAATAAGCGGAACAACAGTGAGTGCTGCGACAAGCATCATGGAAGCGGTTACGACAGAGAATACGCCGAGTCCGCTGCCATCGGCCATGGATACAATAAAGGTAATAAGGATCGGAACAAGCAGCAGGGCGGCAATGACTATACCGGCTTTGTATGCCAGGTTCCGTTCTTTTTTGGCATGCCGTTCCAGAATTTCGCGGGATTCGGTTTCAATTACGTTGTCAATGGTATGATTGGCTAAATCTTCGTAAATTTTTTCGCAGTCAGCGCAGTCAGCAAGATGCTGTCTGACCAGTTCACAGCTGGCAGGACTGCATGCATGGTCGTAATATAATGGCAGGAGATCCTGCACAATGTCACATTCGTTTGGATTATGATTCATGGTGGTCCATCCTTTCTTTAATTTTTAATCTTGCCCTGTGATAAGTAACTCTCGCCCAGTTTTCTGTTTTCCCGAAGATTATTCCGATTTGTGAAAAGGATAATTCTCCGAAAACTCTTAGCTGAAAGACTTCTTTATAAGGTTCTTTAAGTTCATGAAGTACGAGATGAATCTGCAGCGCAGAGTCCTGATCCGCAATATGGTTTGCAATATCATCGGATGTTTCCGCAGCAGATGCATCGAAACAGGCATATTTTTGATTTTTGCGGCATTCATCAACTGCAAGGTTTTTGGCTATGCTGCACAGCCATGTGAATTCACGGGATTTCCCTTCATAGCCGTGTCGGGCAGTCAGCGCTTTATAAAACGTATTTTGTGTGATTTCTTCCGCCAGGGACTGATTTTTGACGATTGTCATCACGTAAGAGTAAACCTGCAGGTAATAGGAATTGTACAATTTTTCATAATTCAGAACCGGTCACCTCCTTTTTACACAGATTAGACGGCGAAAAGATGGTTTCGTTACAAACTTTTCCAAATTATTTTATAATATTTTTCATGGATTTAACAGGAAAGAATTTCAAGTGTCTATGTTTTAAGGTTAAGTTAAGGAAAACATCATAAGAAAATAATATGACAATTTTTAAAAAGTATATTACAATAAAAAGGTAGCAGGAGTAGTTAACAGAAAGGGGATTTTTATGGAAAATCTGATACCGTATCTTGTCCCGGCGGTTATTGTGGTGATCGTTGTATTGCTGTTATTGCTGGGATATGTGAAAGCACCACCGGATATGGCATACATTATTTCCGGTGTGAAAAAGAAATCAAAAGTTGTCATTGGAAAGGCAAGTATAAGGATTCCGTTTTTTGAGCGTCTGGATAAACTGAATCTGCGTCTGATTCCGATTGATGTCAAGACGAGTAACGCCGTACCGACAGCGGATTACATCAATATCAATGTGGATGCCACGGTCAATGTCAAGATCAGTAATGATCCGGAGAAACTGCGTCTGGCAGCAGAGAACTTTCTGAATAAAAATACAGAGTACATAGCAAGTGTGGCACGTGAAGTGCTTGAAGGCAATGTGCGTGAGATTGTTGGTAAGATGCGGCTGGAGGAGATGGTTTCCGACCGTCAGAAATTTGCCAACCTTGTCAAAGAAAATGCGGAGCCGGATCTGGCAGCGATGGGACTGGATATCATCAGTTTCAATGTGCAGAATTTCGTTGATGGAAATGATGTCATTGAAAATCTCGGTATCGACAATATTGTAAAGATTAAGAAATCTGCAGCCATCGCAAAAGCCGAGAGTGAGAGAGATATTAAAGTTGCACAGGCAGCAGCGGATAAAGAATCCAATGATGCGGCAGTGGAAGCGCAGACAGAGATTGCGAAGAAACAGAATGAACTGGCAATCAAAAAATCAGAACTTCAGATGGAAGCCGATACAAAGAAGGCGATGGCAGATGCCGCTTACGAAATCCAGAAAGAGGAACAACGTAAGACCATTGAAGTTACCACAGCAAATGCAGATATTGCAAAGCAGGAGCGTGAAATTGAGTTAAAGCAGAAGCAGGTTGCCGTTACGGAGCAGTCGCTGGAGGCAGAAGTAAAGAAGAAAGCCGAGGCAGAAAAATATGCAGCCCAGCAGCGCGCGGAAGCAGAACTTTATCAGCGTCAGAAGGACGCAGAGGCAAAGCAGTTTGAGGCACAGCGGGAAGCGGAAGCGCAGAAGGCACAGGCAGAAGCCATGCGTTTTGCAAGAGAGCAGGAAGCAGCCGGTATCCGGGCAGTCGGTGAGGCAGAGGCATCTGCGATTCAGGCAAAAGGTATTGCGGAAGCAGAAGCCATGGAAAAGAAGGCAGAAGCATATGCGAAGTATAATAAGGCTGCAGTAGCGGAAATGATGATCAAGGTACTTCCGGATATTGCCGGAAAAGTTGCAGAACCGCTCGGTCAGATTGACAAGATCACAATCATTGGAGGTGGCGAAGGCGGCAGCAATGGTGTGGATCAGATTGCCGGAAATGTGCCGGTGGTCATGGCAAAAGTCTTTGAAAGCATGAAAGAAGCAACCGGAATTGATCTGGCAGATATTATCAATGCCGAGTCTTACGATGCGAAGGTAAACCGCAATGTGAATGTATCGGGACTTGATTCCGTGAATTTTGTAGTAAAGGATGACGGAACAAAGGTTACGATGGCAAAAGTGGAGCCGCAGAATAGTACAAAACCGGTAAGTACAGATGTACCGGAATCCGGAGAACAGGGATAAAACCAAAAGAAAGAGAACAGTGTCAGATGATAAATCGGGGCACTGTTCTCTTTTTGTCGGTGATGATTCATGCGAAATGTTTAAATAATAGGTGCAATTCGGAAAATTTTTCGTTATACTAAATACATGAAGATGAGGAAATGAAAGATAATCATACGCTCCCGACCGATGAGGGATTACAGGGAAATGAAAAAATGGAAACAGCAATCGCAGCATTACAGCAGGAAGCAACGGAAGAAGAGGTAAAAGGTTCAGGAAGTGTTATGTCTACGTTTTTGGCAGATATGCATCAGCTTTTTACGCGGCACTTCCTGTGGATGAAATCATAGGAATAAAGGAGAGACCACGTGGGCAGAAAAAAAGAGCAGGAACATAAAACTTTAGCCCGTTGGATCATTGATAAAACCAATACCGATCATTACAGGGCGGGGATGCTCAGTGGATGGAAACATCCGTATATCGATGCGGATGTTATGGAAATAGTGGGTGGAAGAAAACAGCTTTTGGATCAGGCAACTATCCTTGAAAATGAGACAAATGCGGGAAAGATGGGGAAGTTTAAGCCAAATTGGAAAGATGTAAAAACAAGTATTAAGAAAATTGATTATGATGTTGCGATTATTCCGGAATTGTGTGAAAGGGAACAAATCGAAGATCCAAGGGAAAGGCAGCTTCGTCTCATTGCCCGTGTGGAAAAATGGCGGAGAAAAGGACAGGATTGTGCATGGTTGTGCTCCTACTATGATGATTTATTGGATCTGTTGAACAGAGGAAAAGAGCAGAAAGAACTGGAAGATGAAACTTTTTTTGTATGTATAGATGCAGTTGCACATCAAAAGGAACACATCTGGAAACGGGTGTTCAGTGCGCGTGTCCTTCACAATTCCAAATGTTTCCAAAAAAATTATGAGGATAGAATACTGTCTGTTTTAAAAGCAAAATCCCCATTTTATATAGAGGAAATGAGTGATGATGAACTGCTGGATGCGCATAATATTCATTCTTATGCGCAGACGCTTGAGTGGAAAGGCACACTGCAGTATATTATAAATGATGAAAAAGTAATTGATTCTTCATCACAGATTTATGGAACGATTATAAATACACAGACAATGGAACATGCAAGGGCGTATGCCCTGTCAGGTTGCAAAAGAATCATGACAATTGAAAATAAAGCAAACTATGAGGACATGTCTTATAGAAAAGATACTCTTTATATATTTTGTCATGGTTTTTTCTCTCCAAAGGAAGTTCGGTTTTTGAAGACGATTTGTGATCTGGTTTCTGAGGAATGTGAATTTTATCATTGGGGAGATCTGGATTATGGAGGAATCTGTATTTTCCAGTTTATTAAGGCGCAGGTATTCCCAAAACTTCTTCCATACAAAATGAGTCAGGAGGATTTTGAATTAGCAGTCAGGGAGGATGCAGGTATTTTATTAAAGGAAGATACCAGAAATAAGCTGATAAGGAAAAATGCAGGACTACTGGAACCATTAAAGGAAGCAATACTTAAGTCAGGTCTGACGATAGAACAGGAACGGCTGTTGTAGAAAATAAAGAGGAAATTCATTCATGATTTTAAAAAAGAAAATTCCAAAGGAATTTTATAAACTATTTCGCACGAAAAACCGTGATGCATATATGCAGTTTCTTGTGGCAATTTATGAGGAAAATAATGAAGTGTATACAGCACTTGGATTGACGATAGAGGAATGCCGTGTGATTATTGCAGATACAATTGCAAAGGCAAGGATTATCTGGGAGGATGAGGAAATAGAAGAAGAGGACGAGCCGGATACCTTATTTCCGGAAGATTCGCCGTCTGGCATATTGAATACCTTGATTCGGTGGGGATGGTTAAAAAGCGATTTTGATGAAAAGTTAAATACGTATATTATTTCTTTCCCGGAATACAGTCAGCTGTTTACGGAATTGTTTCAGAAGCTTCAGACAGAAGATGACAGCCGGGAGAGGGAAAGTATCCTTTCGATTTACAGTGCTTTGTTTACGTATCATTCGGATACAGAAAAAAATAATGATATTTTAAAAAACGCACTCCAGACGTCCAGACGGTTGGGGCAGCTTCTTTCCAATATGCAGGATGGAATGCGTTCCTATTTTGAGGAATTGTCGCAGAAAAAAAATTTTATTGGAATTCAGAAAGTTCTGGTAGAGGAAATTAACAACAGTGACAGTAAAAAATATGCAATTCTTACGACAACAGACAGCTTTTATCGTTATAAGGAAGCAGTTAAAGAACTGGTCAGCCAGATTCTTCGCGAAAATGACCAAAAAAGGGAACAGCTTGTAAAAGAGCGTACCGGACTTGTGGAGGGAACTGTTACCAGCAAAAGAAACCAGTATCGTCTGGAATATTGTGAAAGTGCCAGTCAGCTTGTGTATCAGGTGGAGCGGGAATTTGATCTGATCGAAAAAAAATATAACAAGCTGATCGAACAGAAAACTGTCTTTGCCAAGCGTGCACTGGCACGAATCCATTATATTCTGCAGGAAGGCTCTTCGGATGAAGATCATATTGTAAAGTTAATTAATTTGTTGGATCATCATGCAAACAGCCCACAGGTGTTAGAACAAATGCGTGACCGGATCAGAGTAGGAACACAGTTTAAGAATATAACCGATAGAAGTTTTTACAACCGGAAAAATGCGGAGGATGCAGGATTTCACCCGATTGCGATGGAAAAGCACAACGAGGAGACTCAGATGACCGATTTTGTACCAAAGCCGCTTTATACGAAAAAACAGTTGCAGGAATTCAGGCAGAAAAATATCGTGGATGGAAGATTTGTCACGGATGAACAGACGATTCAGTCCGTAGAAGATCTGGAAAAACTGCTGTTTTTGTGGCAGGAGGAAACGGAGGATACCAGACAGGAGGATATGGTACACATCGAGGGTGAGCTCAAAGGAGAGCAGGGGTTTGTTTTCTCAAGACTGATGATCGATGCAAAAAAAGGAGAGTAAAAAGAAATGTTGGAATACATGGAAAATGTTTCGCAGAGTGAGGCGGAAAATATTAGAAAAACCATACAGGATTTGTTTCGGCAGACCTGTATTTTGCAGACAAAGTGTGATCCGGTTACTCTGATCCAGAAGGATAATCCTCACTATCAGGTATGTGCGAGAAATCGGGAATTTATTGCAGATTATCTGCAGGTGCTTGACTGTGAACTGGTTCATGATCCGCAGGAACATATTTTCCGGATTACAGGAGATGGCGTGCTGACGGAGCGTATGACACTTTTAACAACGAAACTGGTGATCCTTATGAAATTGATTTATCGGGATAAAATTATGGGAGAAGGACTACATGCCACGACAACCAGTCTTGCGGAGATCCGAAGATATGGAAAGGAAACAAACTTGATTACGCGCAGACTGACCGCTCAGGAGTGGCAGGAGGCATTGATTCTGATGAAAACACACCAGATGATCGAACTGCCAAGTGCCATTGGAAATCTCGAAGACGATTCCCCAATTTATATTTACAGTACCATTAATATTTTCTGTTCAGCGGCAGATATCAATGAGCTGGTTGAAATGTTCAAGGGAGAAACCGGGGAAACGGAAGAACAAAAGGAAGCAGAGTATTCGGAAAAGACGCAGGATCAGTGGGAAACACAAGACGAAATGAGGAGTGAATAAATTGAGTCAGGCAAAAAAAGTTTTTACAAGGATGTGCCTTAACAACTGGGGAGGCATTGATCATAAGGTGCTGGAGTTTCATGAATATGTGAATTTGTTCAGTGGAAAAAGCGGATCTGGAAAATCGACAGTGATGGATGCCATCCAGGTCATTTTGTATGGAAGTTTCTCACCGAGTTTTCTGAATAAAGCAGCGGATGATGCAAAAAATCGCAGAAGTGTGTTAAGTTATCTGCGCGGAGAACAAAAAGACGGATCTGCCAATCGTAAAGACTGTGATTTCTGTTCCGTCATTGCTCTGGAAATTGAAGATACCGGAACCCATATTACAACCTGTATTGGAATTGCGTTTGAAGTAAGAAAATCAGATTCTGAGATTAAAAAATTTGTGTATTTCAGTCACTCCGGGAAAATGCCGGAGTCTGAATATCTGACGGAACAGGGCGTCTGCTATTCCAATCAGGAGATCAAAAAGCTGGTCAGTGCCAGAACAAAATCCGATGACAACCGTGGAAAGGGAGAAGTCAACCGCATTTATGGTTCCAAAGAGGCATACCTGGGAACTCTGTATGATGTGATTCTCGGGTATATTGATCAGAACCGTTTTATCACGATGGAAAAAAGTGCAATTGCCCTGAAAATGACCAATGGAACGGGACAGTTTATTCGTGATTATATGTTTCCAAAGAACACTTCCAATACCATTGCCACGATTAGTGAACAATTGGATTCTTACCGGCAGATCAAAGATAAAATAGAAGATCTGAGAAAACGAATCGAGATACTGACAGATATTCAGACATCCGGGCAGGAACTTGTGCGTCTGCAGTCCGATAAGATCCGGGCAGAGGCAATGATCCGCTGCATTGGAATTGAAGATTTGCGGGCAAGAATTCAGACCGCGGAAGAGGATAAAAAGATCATTGCAGAGAAACAGGAGCAGCTGCAGGGAAAGATAAAAGAACGTTCTACTGTGCGTGGGGAAACCGAACAGGAACTGATTCAGGTCAGTGCAGATCTTAAGTCCAGTGATTTGGGTGGAAAACAGCAGCAGTATGAGGAACTGGATGCACGCAGCCAGATGCTTGCGGATAATACGAGACAGTGGAACAAGATCCTTCTTGGAATGAAAAACTGGGAAGAAGATGATGTGATCACCGATTATATCAGTAATCCGGTTCTAAATTTGATTGCAGAACTTGGCAGTGGAAACGTAACGGAGGAATTGTGCCAGAACCTGCATTTAAAAATTGAATCTGCCAAGCAGAATATCGAAAATGAAGTGGAGGATTACAGTGAGCAGAGGCGCGAGATCGGAAAAGAATTAAAAGAAAAAAAGCGGCTGGTGGATGACATGAAACATAACCGCAAACCATATGAGGAGAATCTGAGGTCTGCAAGAACGGCATTATCCCAACAGCTGAGTGACCGCTATGGAACGACTGTCAGGGTGCAGATTTTTGCTGATCTGTTTGATGTGCAGGAGGAAGAATGGAAAAATGCCATTGAGGGACGCATGGGAAGATTAAAACGTTCCCTGATCACGGAACCACAATATGCACATGAGGCAGCAGTCCTGTTTCGCAACATGAAGCAATATGAAAATGTGGATTTAATTAATTCCAAGGCGATTGCGGACAGTGAGCCGGATTGTTTGGAAGGATCTTTATATGATGCAGTAAAGACAGAGGATGCTTATGTGGATGTATGCCTGAAACGGTATCTGGGACATATTATGAAATGCAGGTCTGTGGAGGAACTGGAGCAGGTAAGGGATGGTGTGACACCGGATTGTTATTCGTACAGCAATTTTATTTTCCGGCATCTTAAGAAAAAAGACTATACGACCAGAGCGTGTATTGGACGCCGTGTTTCCAAGGCGCGGCTTACAGAATATGAAAACGATGTGGAAGATTTAAGCAGACAGGAGACGGAATTGGATCATCTGCTGCGCAGATTAAAAGCTGCAAGAGAATTTGAGTGTCTGAAAGATGAGCCATCTCATTACGTGAAACTCTCCAAGGCGGGTGCTGAGCTTGCAAAGGTAAATAAAACCAAGAAAGAACTCGAAGAAGTGATCCGCTTTTTGCGGGAGGGGGCATACAAAGAACTCGAAGAGAAGGAACAGGCTTTAAAGAAGCAGGTGCGGGACATCCAGACTGAGATCGATGAAGTGCAGACAGAGCTGGCAAAGCTAACCAGCCGGTATGGGCAGCTTTCCGGAGAAAATGAGTCTAGAAGACAGCAGCTGGAGGAAAAGCTGCAGGGATATATTGCCAATGAAGAACTCGAACAGGAAGTGTGGGAATTGTTAAAAAAGCAATCCGGGCAGTCCGTGATTAACAGGAAGAAGGCAGAGATTGCAGATCTGGCAGATAAGGAGCAGGAACAGGCAGAACGTCTGCAGATGGCGCGAAATAAATATATTCTTGCATATCCGGCCAGTGAATTCAGCGGAGCTGAGAAATCCAATGAAGCATATGAAAAAATGCTTGAACGGTACAGGACGGATTTTGAGCCGGCATACGAAGAAGAATTTGAAAAAAAGTGTGCATCCATCTATAAGAGTCTCCGGGAGAATGTCATTGCAACAATTCACGGAGATATCAAAGCAGCCAAACGGCACGCATATGAGATCAACCGCCTGTTGCGGGAAACCAATTTCTCAGACAGCACGTACCAGATTAAAATTGAACCGGCCAAAAATGAAAACGGACAGTTCTTTGATATGCTTATGGCAGAGGAACTCGACAGCAAGAATCTGGACAATGCCGGAATTGACGGTCAGATCAGTTTCGGAGAAGATGCATTTTATCAGAAATATGAGCAGAAGATCAAACTTCTGACCGACAAGTTTATGCCACCAAAAGACGAGGATGAGCATTTGCGGGCACAGAAGCGCAAAGAAATGGAACAGTACGCAGACTACAGAAATTATCTGTCATTCAGCATGTTTGAACAGGTAACCGATGAACATGGAAATGTGATCCGGGAAAACTTTGTCGATGATATGGCGGGCAGGGATTCCGGTGGTGAGGGACAAAATCCAAAGTATGTAGCTCTACTTGCTGGATTTGCCATGCTGTATATGCAGCAGAGTAAGCGGGATTCCAAAATCAAGCTGGTACTGCTGGATGAGGCGTTTTCCAAAATGGATCAGGAGCGGAGCGCAGTCTGTCTGAAATATGCCAGAAAGATGGATCTGCAACTGATTGTCTGTGTGCCGGATGAGCGTTTGCAGTCTCTGATCCGGAATGTGGACTGTGTATATGGATTCCGTCGGTTTAAAAACCGGATTTCCATGATGCATATTGATAAGGGGCAGTATCTGGAAATGATGGAAGGATAAAGCTGGATAGTTGATTTTATTACCTCTGTAGTGATATGATAATTTTATTGAAGAATACATGCAAAAGAGGAGCATGGTTTTATGAAAAAAGGTTTTATTGTCTGCTTGCAGCAGTACTTATGGCAAGTGCCTGTATCTGCGTACCGGTGGCAGAAGTGAAAGCAGAAGATGGTTATAATATTGATTCCTATGATAATGATGATTGGTATGACAGTGATGATAGTCCAACGGATATGGTTCTGGATTTGTCTAATGTAACAATTGATAAAACCAGCCAGCCAAAGCGTATGCAGGAAAAATTTTACGACTGCAGTTCTCTGGTGTGGAAATCTTATCATAAGAATGGTGTAAATTTTGGAATGGCATATTATGCACCGGTTGCAGCGGATATGGGAAAATGGTGCGTACAGCATAAGAAACTTGTCAGCGGAGGTCTGAGTCGGGCAAATATACAAAATATGAAATTGAATCCGGGAGATGTGATGTTTGAAACCGGACAGAAAAATGGAAGATATAAGGGGATCTATCATGTGGAAATGATTACCGGTTATCTATTCTATGGATTTGATGGGAATGGAAAGGCAGAACTTGGAATTCAGTGGGCAACTGGAGATGAAAAATATTACCCAATGGGGCAGATGGTAGGGGCTGTAAAATAAGTCCCTAATATAAGAAACGCCAATTCCGGCAAATGTCGG
>OGKE01001593.1_pt1 | contig 13745 bp, 8 predicted proteins | sample 1572341 | NCBI WGS metagenome assembly OGKE01 (sample SAMEA2582091, study PRJEB24529) | metagenome | biome: Human gut stool | place: China | collected 2011
TCTCCTGCAAAGCGGGCTTGTTCCCTGCAAAAACAACGGAAAGAAAACACGCTGCTATAAAATCGCCAAGAAAGATGTTGCCGAGTATCTCTACCGCCGAGAGGCCGACCCGATGCGCTATACTCCGCCCAGCGGGTGGTATTACAACTACCCCAAACACAAGAAACCTGCCGCATCGTTAGAGCGCAAGCTGAACTATAAGGGCGAGGAACGGCTGCTGGCCAAGGAATGGTACGAGCAGCAACTGGCAAATTACCCGGATGTACTGACCGTTGCGCAAGTCTGCGAGGTGACAGGCTATCAACGCCACACAATCCTGAAATGGTGCAGCAAGGGCTTGCTGAAAACCATCTTACAGACACCCAAGTACATGATTCCCAAAGTATGGCTGCTGGAATTTGTGACATCCGATTTTTTCAACGAGATCAGCCGAAAATGTGGAAAACACTATGCCGCCATCAAGGAAATCGGTGATTCAAGCAAAAGCAGATGGTATACTCATTCATCATAATGTGTTCCGTTCAATTTTCCAGTCGCTGACTGGAAAATCGGGTGGTTGAGATATACAAGACATTTTTCCATTAAAGAATATAGCCGAAAAAGTCGCTGCACCGCCCTTTATCCGTGCAGAGGATAGATGATAACCCATAGTAGTGCGGTCAACTCAATTTGCCAGACAGCGTCTGGTAAATTTAAGAATCCCAATATAGCGGGTACAATATTTTTCGGATTAGCATTCAAGATCCAATGCAAAAGTGACTGTGGTGCAAAGTGAATCTCTGCGCCACAGTCACTTTTGCATTAAGCAAATCAACATAAGCCATAAATCAATGATTTAGTTCAGCCCGGACAATGACCGCATAACAAGGTCGATATCCTTGTTTTCCAGTTCCTGAATGATATGGAGATAGGTCTTTTGGGTGGTTGTCATACTGGAGTGTCCCAGTCGCCGGGCAACACTCGCAATAGATACGCCGGTAAAAAGTAGCAGGGATGCGTGGGTGTGGCGCAGACCGTGGATAGAAATGACCGGGATATTGCACCTCTCGCAGTGGCGGCTCAAAACATCATTAACGGTAGAGTTGTAGACCTTGCCATCCACAAAAATAGGTTGATCGTCCGGCAGACCTTTTACAAGCTCGGAAAAACGGATAACAGACTGCCAATCAATTTGAATTTTACGAACCGATGATTTGTTCTTTGTCGGCTGAAACCCACCGGCACCCTTGTAATCCCATGTCTTACTGATGGAAAGGGTCTGATGATAGAAATCAAAGTCCTTGGGGGTCAGAGCAAGTGCCTCCGAAAAGCGCATTCCGGTCTTGGCCACCAAAAGAATGAAATAATCCCAGTTCACTTCATCCTTTAATTCAAGCGAGGCAAGGAGCGTGTGTAGCTCAAATTGATTAAGGTACTTGATTTTCTTTGCAGACGGCGCCTTTCCCTTAATAATCGCCTTCCGCGTGGGGTCACGGTCAATCAGCCCCTCGTCCACTGCGTCTAAAACAGCCCCTTTGAGCTGGTGGTGAAAGTCCATTGTCGTCTGCCGCTCATGGTATTCGGCATAATCATTCAGCAACTGCTGATACGCAATGCGATTCAAATCGCAAATTTTCAAATCCGGGATAAGTTTTTCGAGCCATTTTTGCGTCATCAGGTACTTATCCATTGTAACCTGTCTTATCGCCCCTTTCTTGTATACAGTAATCCACTTTGCATAATATTCACAGAACTTATCTGTGCGTTGTGCTTCGTTAAGCATATTGCACCTCCGTTGTATGTGTGAATATGGCTTACGCTGATGAAGGGTGATAAGGTTGTCGAGCTGCTGAAAGAAAGAGCCGATTTTCTGCTGTTCAGCATAATCCTTCGGCATCGTTAGGCTTGTTTCAAAGAAGTCCGCTGGCGCAACATTCAATAAGCCGTGATTCCGCGCACCTTCGGCAGCAATCGCCTGAATACCCTTGTGCCACAAGTCGGTGTTGTAATAGGTGACTATATAATCAGAACTGGTCTTTCTCTCATCTGAAATTTTAAAAACAATGTAAAGCGTTGATAACACGCCACTTTCGTAACGGTCAAGACGCTTAATTGCACCCCAAGGAGCATCGGAAGATGTACTTTTATTGTAAGCAAATTCACCATTCCTAACAAGAAAATAACCGCTTACATCCTTGCTTGCTATACGCTTATCGAAGAATTCGTTCTGGTTGATTAGTCCATACTGCGCGGAGATTGTCAGTGGCAAAGTTGATTCGAGATTTTCGTTTTTGCGTGTGATGCGCTCGACAACTTCCCCTAACTTCCGCTGTTCCCAAGCGTATGTATTTTATGGCATAAGCCACAATTTTTTGTGGAAACCTTAACGATCTGTGTTATAATAGAAATAACTACTTACGCTTTTCCCAAGAAAGGGTATTTTCTAAAACAAAAGGAGCTTGACCGATGAACAAACAACAGCTTGCGCAGAAGATTTGGGCTTCTGCTAACCAGATGCGCTCCAAAATTGAGGCCAGCGAGTACAAGGACTTTATCCTTGGTTTCATTTTTTATAAATATCTGTCCGATAAAGAAATCGAATTTCTGAAAGACAACGATTATGACGATGAGCTGCTGAAAACCGTAACCGAGGACGACCCCGAAACCGTCAAATGGGTGCAGGAAAACATCGGCTATTTTATCTCCTACAAAGATTTCTTCTCCACTTGGCTCGGCATGGGCAAGGATTTTGATGTTTCCAATGTGCGTGACGCGCTGTCGGCGTTCAGCCGGCTGATCTCCCCCACGCACAAGCGTGTGTTTGAGAAAATCTTCAACACACTGGAAACCGGTCTTTCCAAACTGGGCGACAGCTCCGGCACCCAGACAAAAGCCATCAGCGGCTTGCTGAACCTGATCAAGGATATTCCGATGGACGGCAAGCAGGGCTATGATGTGCTGGGCTTCATCTATGAATATCTTATCAGTATGTTTGCCGCCAATGCCGGCAAAAAGGCGGGCGAGTTCTACACGCCCCACGAGGTTTCGCTGCTGATGTCCGAAATCGTGGCAAGCCACCTGCAGGGCAAAAACGAGATCAAAATCTATGACCCGACCAGCGGTTCCGGCTCGCTGCTGATCAACATCGGCAAAAGCGTTTCCAAGTATATGGCAGACGCAAACAATGTAAAATACTACGCGCAGGAGCTGAAAGAGAACACCTACAACCTGACCCGTATGAATCTGGTAATGCGCGGCATCAAGCCGGACAACATCGTTACCCGCAACGGCGATACGCTGGAGGAGGACTGGCCCTACTTTGACGATGCCGACCCCATCAACTCCTATGACCCGTTGTACGTGGACGCTGTAGTATCGAACCCGCCCTATTCCCAGGCATGGGACCCCACCAACAAGGAAGGCGACGCCCGCTATGCCCGCTTTGGTCTGGCACCCAAGGGTAAGGCGGACTATGCCTTTTTGCTGCACGACCTCTACCATATCAAGCCAGACGGCATTATGACCATCGTTTTGCCCCACGGTGTTCTGTTCCGCGGCGGTGAGGAAGGCACGATCCGCAAAAATCTGATTGAGAACAACCACATTGACGCCATCATCGGTCTGCCCGCCAACATTTTCTTTGGCACGGGCATTCCCACCATCATTATGGTGTTGCGCCAAAAGCGCGAGCGCGAGGATGTACTTATCATTGACGCCTCCAAGGGGTACACCAAGGAGGGCAAAAACAACAAGCTCCGCGCCTCCGACATCAAGCGTATTGCCGATACCTTTGTAAAGCGTGAGAGCATCCCCAAATTCTCCCGCACGGTCAGCCGTGAGGAAATCCGCGCCAACGACTACAACTTAAACATTCCCCGCTATGTTGACTCCTCTGAGGCGGCGGAGCATTGGGATGTATACGCCTCTATGTTCGGCGGCATCCCCGCAGCAGAGCTGGACGAGCTTTCCGCGTACTGGGCGGCGTTCCCTGCGCTGCGCGGTGAATTGTTTGCTGAAAACAGAACGCCCTATGCGGCGCTGACCGTCGAGGACATCAAGTCGGCTATCAAAAACAGCCGCGATGTAACCGCCTTTGAGGACGCCTATCGCTCCGCCTTTGCTGCGCTGCCCGCCTATATGAAGGCTGTCCTGTTGGACGGCATGGACAAAATTGAGATTACCAAGACGGAAACCACCCTCAGCGAGGATACTTTTGCGCGCCTTGCCGACATTCCGCTGATTGACAAGTATGAGGCCTATCAGCTGCTGGACGACCACTGGAACACGATTGCCGTTGACCTTGAAATGATCCAGACCGAGGGGTTCGGTGCAGCCAAAAAGGTAGACCCCCATCTTGTCACCAAAAAGAAGGGCAACGAGGAGCAGGAAGTGCAGGACGGCTGGGTCGGGCACATTCTGCCCTTTGACCTGCTGCAAAAGACGCTGTTGAAAGACAAGGCTGACGCGCTCCACGCGCTGGAAAATCAGCTTGCCGAGCTGCCCGCTGAATATGAAGCCCTGCTGGATGAATTTACCGAGGACGACAAGGACACCTATAAGGAGTGCTTTACCGAAGAAGGCGATGCCTTTGTGCCGAAAGAGATTGCCAAGAAAATTAAGGAGTTGCGGCGGGACCGCACCCCCGAAGCACAAAATGCCTGCCGTGTTTTCAGCCGCGTAGAAGAACTGACCAAACAGGAAAAGGCACTGAAAGCCGAAATCAAATCTGACGCAGCAGCGCTGGAGGCCCAGACAAAAAAGACCATTGAGGGGCTGACCGATGCGCAGGTGTTGGAGCTGCTGGAGCAAAAATGGATTGCACCTTTTACGAACGAGCTTGCCAAGCTGCCTGATGCAATGGTGGATAGCCTTGTCAGCAAGATTCAGACCCTGCAAAATAAATATAGCACAACCTTCTTTGATGTGGAAAGCGAAATCCGCGCCACCGAAAAGCAGTTGGCCGCGATGATGGACGACCTTACCGGCAGTGAGTACGACCTGAAAGGCCTGAGCGAGTTCAAGACGCTCTTGTTGGGTGACTGATATGGCAAAACAAAACAAACCTGCCATCCGATTCAAGGAATTTACTGACGCTTGGGAACAGCGTAAGGCAAAAGACCTCTGCTCTATTTCGACAGGAAAAAGCAATACTCAAGACCGTGTTGATGATGGCATTTACCCGTTCTATGTTCGTTCTCCGATAGTTGAGCATAGCAATAGATACCTGTTTGATGAAGAAGCAGTTTTGACCGTTGGCGATGGCGTTGGAACAGGTAAAGTATTTCATTATGTGAATGGTAAATATGACCTGCATCAGCGTGTTTACAGGATGTTTGATTTCTCTGAAGAAATTACAGCGAAGTATTTTTACTATTATTTTTCTAATCATTTCTACGACAGAGTTATGGCAATGACAGCTAAAACATCCGTTGATTCTGTCCGTTATGAAATGATTGCTGATATGGATATAGCTTTACCAAAAGTTAAAGAACAGATGGCAATATCTGCTTACTTTGACCGCCTCGACCACCTTATCACCCTTCATCAGCGTAAGTATGACAAGCTGCAAGTTTTGAAGAAAGCCATGCTTGAAAAAATGTTTCCGAAAAACAGCAGCGGCGTTCCCGAAATTCGATTCAAGGGATTTACTGACGCTTGGGAACAGCGGAAGTTGGGGGCTTTATGTGTTGAATTCAAAAGCGGTGACTTCATCAGTGCATCAGATATTGCAGAGAATGAAGCATACCCAGTTTACGGCGGAAACGGTTTGCGCGGTTTTACAAATCACTACAATCACGATGGTGAATATGCTCTAATTGGTCGCCAAGGTGCTCTTTGCGGAAATGTAAATTATGCCGTAGGCAAATCGTATTTTACAGAGCACGCGGTTGCTGTAAGGGCAAATAAAACGAACCAAACACGCTTTTTGTACTACTTGTTTTCAACCATGAATTTGGGACAGTATTCTGGCCAATCTGCACAGCCGGGGCTTGCTGTTGGAAACCTTGTAGAATTAGAAAATGTAGTGCCATCTAAACCAGAACAAGAAAAGATTGCAAGCTTTTTGTCATCTCTCGACAACCTTATCACCCTTCATCAGCGTGAGTTAGAAAAGCTGCAAAATATCAAAAAATCCATGCTCGAAAAGATGTTTGTCTAAGGAGAATCGTGAAAAAATGGGAAAAATTATTTTATATCACGGCACTCCCGACAAAATCGTTGTGCCGAAATTTGGCGGCGGTGATGATAAACACGACTACGGCAGGGGCTTTTACCTTACCGAGAACATCGAACTTGCCAAAGAATGGGCGGTCTGCCGCCCGAACGACACAAACGGCTGGGTTCACAAGTACGAGCTGGAAACCGCCGGGCTGAAAATTCTGGATTTTCAGCAGCACAGTGTTCTTGCGTGGCTGGCAGAGCTGATGAAGCATCGGGACGCCGCCGACTCTAAGCGATACCGTATGCTGGCAAAGAAATTTATCGAAAAATACGGCATGGATACCCGCGATTATGATGTGATTTGCGGCTGGCGCGCAAACGCCTCCTACTTTTACATTGCCAAAGAGTTTGTGCGCGATAATATTGATGTGGATATTCTGGAAGATCTGCTGTCCCTGGGCGGTTTGGGCATCCAGTATTGCATCAAGTCCGAGGCCGCGTATGCAAATCTGAAAGAAATAGCCGACGAGCTGCTTGCCGTGGACTACACTGAATTTAACGACAGGTACAATCAGCGCGACATAACGGCAAGAAAACGGATGCGCGAACTGGTGGATTCCGACGCGAACACGGTCACAAAGGTGTTCAGCACACTGTTTGAGAGGTGAGGGACAATGCACGCGTATGCAAAGGAATATGTAAGCGATGTAGTCGAAAATCAGGGCAAGCTCTTTGACCTTGTGGCACAGAAATACCCTGACAAGGATACTGCGGCTTTTATCAATTCCTATATGGCAAGCAAAACCAGAAAAAGCATTGACGAAGCCAAAGCCTATGTAAACACGATGAGCGCCCCCGAACTGTGGGAGTACTTTTGCAAAACCGATGGCTTTACACTGAAAGACGGCAAAGCCATCGAGGGGTTTATGCCGGACTGGATCGGCGAATTTTATGCGTATTATCAATGGTATTATAATCTGCCCAGCAGCGAGGTCGTAAAAAAAGTGCCGGTTGCTTTTCTGGAAAAAGCATACGGCGGGCTGCATGATCTGGAACTGGATTTGGCGGTACAAAAAGTCGGTGAAGTATAATGACGGTTGTTTGCTTTCATAACCCCAGTGAGGAAAACGGATATTTGAGCAACTGGTACCCCTGCCGCTTTACGGTGGAGGGGGTGGACTTTTCCTCCATGGAACAATATATGATGTACAAAAAGGCTGTCTACTTTGGTGACAAGGCTGTGGCGGCTAAAATTCTTGCAACCGATGATGTTGCCGAAATCAAGGCGCTTGGCAGGCTGGTTGCCAATTATAGCGAGCGTTATTGGAACGGTATTCGGCAAATCGTTGTTTTTACAGGGCTGCTTGCCAAATTCACCCAAAATGACGACCTGAAAGCGCAGCTTGCCGCCACCAAAGGTTCCGTTTTGGCTGAATGTGCGGTCAGGGATACCATTTGGGGCATCGGCTTGTCGATGAAGGACCCGGACAGGCTGGATATTGGCAAGTGGAAGGGGCAAAACCTGCTGGGCTATGCCCTGATGATGGTGCGCGAACGGCTGTAAAAGCGTACACAAATACCCGGAAAGGGGCAAAACAAATGACCTTTCAAAAGGAATCGGACTTTGAAGAAGCGCTTATAAAAATCCTGACGACCAAAGGCTGGGAGAGCACAATTCTGAAATATCCCACCGAGCAGGATCTGATTCGCAACTGGGCAAACATTCTCTTTGACAATAACCGCGGCATAGATCGCCTTGGCGATTACCCCTTGACCGATAGCGAGATGCAGCAAATTGTGGAGCAGATTCGGGAACTGCGCACGCCGCTGAAGCTGAACGGCTTTATCAACGGCAAAACGGTTTCTGTCAAGCGCGATAACCCCGATGACAAGGCACATTTCGGCAAGGAAGTCAGCCTGAAAATCTATGACCGCATGGAGATTGCCGCCGGGCAAAGCCGCTATCAGATCGTGCAGCAGCCGATTTTTCCCGGTAAATCCAAAATGCTGAACGACCGCCGCGGCGATTTGATGCTGCTGATCAACGGTATGCCGGTGTTCCATCTTGAATTAAAGCGCAGCGGTGTGCCGGTAAGTCAGGCGTATAACCAAATCGAAAAATACGCCCACGAGGGTGTGTTTACCGGGCTGTTCTCGCTTGTGCAGATTTTTGTGGCAATGAACCCGGAAGAAACCGTCTACTTCGCCAACCCCGGTCCCGACGGAAAATTCAACACCGATTATTACTTCCACTGGGCGGACTTCAACAACGAGCCAATCAACGATTGGAAAGAGATTGCCTCCAAGCTGCTGTCCATCCCCATGGCGCATCAGCTGATCGGCTTTTACACCGTGGCCGACGATGCGGACGGCGTGTTGAAAGTTATGCGCAGCTATCAGTATTATGCTGCCAGTGCGATTTCGGATGTGGTTTCCAAAACGAAATGGGACAGCGGCAAGCAGCGCGGCGGGTATATCTGGCACACCACCGGCAGCGGCAAGACGATGACTTCCTTCAAGTCCGCACAGCTGATTGCCAATTCCAACGATGCAGACAAGGTGGTTTTCCTCACGGATCGTATCGAGCTGGGGACGCAGTCGCTGAAAGAATACCGCGCCTTTGCCGATGAAAACGAGACCGTGCAGGCAACGGATAACACCTATGAGCTGATTGCCAAGCTGAAAAGCATTGCCACCGCAGACACGCTGATTGTGACTTCTATTCAGAAGATGAGCAATATCCGTGACGAGGAGGGCGGCAAAAATGCCCGCGATATTGAGCTGATCGGCAAAAAGCGGCTGGTGTTTATCGTGGACGAGGCACATCGCTCCACCTTTGGCGATATGCTGGCAATTATAAAAGAAACCTTTCCCCGTGCGATTTTCTTCGGCTTTACCGGCACGCCCGTGTTTGAGGAAAACGCCAAAAAGAACAACGCGCAAACCGATGTGTTTGGCAATGAACTGCACCGTTACAGCATAGCGGACGGCATCCGCGATAAAAATGTGCTGGGCTTTGACCCATACAAGGTACTTACTTTCCGCGACAAAGATGTGCGGCAGGCTGTTGCACTGGAAAAGGCGAAGGCAACTACGGTTGCAGACGCCCTGAATGACCCCGTAAAAGCCGCTGTGTACTATAAGTACATGGACAACACGCAGGTGAAAATGTACGGCGAGCCGGGTCCGGACGGAAAGTGGATCAAGGGGATTGAGGATTATCTGCCCAATACACAATATCTGACGGCAGAGCATAAGCAGACCGTTATCGAGGATATTAAGGAAAACTGGCTGACTTTGAGCCACAACGGTAAGTTCCACGCCATTTTTGCCACAAGCAGTATCCCGGAGGCAATCGAATATTACCGCATGATGAAGATCACCATGCCGGAATTGAAAACAAGCTGCCTTTTTGACCCGAACATTGATAATAACGGCGGCGCCATTTACAAAGAGGATGGGCTTGTTGAAATTATCGAGGATTACAATAAGCGCTATGGGCAGGATTTTACAATACCCACCCACGCACGGTTTAAGAAGGATCTGTCGCTGCGTCTGGCGCACAAGGAGCAGTATAAGCGCATTGAACGCACACCCGACCAACAGCTTGATTTGCTGATCGTTGTTGACCAGATGCTGACCGGCTTTGACTCCAAGTGGGTTAATACCCTCTATATGGATAAGATGCTGGAATACGAGAACATTATACAGGCGTTTTCCCGCACAAACCGACTGTTTGGACCGGATAAACCGTTCGGCGTGATTCGCTATTACCGCAAGCCGCACACAATGGAACAAAATGTGCTGAAAGCGGTGAAGCTGTACTCCGGTGACCGCCCGATTGGATTGTTTGTTGACCGCCTTGCCCACAACCTTGAAAAAATGAACGAGGTGTACGGCGACATTGCGGAGTTGTTTACGAGCGCGGGTGTGCCTGATTTTGAAAAGCTGCCGCAGGACAGAAGCGTCTGCGCCAAGTTTGCAAAGCTGTTCCGTGAACTTAACGACTACATGGAGGCAGCGCGTGTGCAGGGCTTTACATGGAATCAAAGCGTATATCATTGCCCGGACGATGCTGCCGATGAAACCATTGATGTCGAAATGCTGTTTGATGAGTCTGCCTATCTGATTTTGGCACAGCGCTATAAGGAACTGTCCGCCGAGCCGTCGGACCCTTCCGATGACGGCGATGCGCCGTATGATTTGGTGGGCTATTTGACGGAAATCGACACCGGTGTGATTGATTCCAACTATATGAACAGCCGCTTTGATAAGTACCTGAAGCTGCTGAATCAGGCGGGTGCATCGGGAGAATCCATAGAACAGGCAAAAGCCGAACTGCATAAGTCCTTTGCCAGCCTGACACAGGAAGAACAGAAGTTCGCCAACATCTTCCTGCACGATATTGAACGCGGCGACGCCACACCCGAACCCGGCAAGACGCTGCGGGATTACATCACCGAGTACCAGTGCCGTGCGAAGAATGACCAAATCCACCGCTTTGCCGTTGTGTTTGGCTTGGATGAAGAAAAGCTCCGCAATATGATGGGTCTGGGGCTGACGAAAACCAATATCAACGAGTTTGGCCGCCTTGACGAACTGAAGAAAAGCGTAGACAAAGCAAAGGCAAAAGCCTATTTTGAGAAAAAAGAGGGCGTAAAGCTGATACCGCCCAAGGTAAACCAGAAAGTGGACAGTTTGCTGCGGGAATTTATTGTAACCGGCGGCTTCGAGGTGTAAGGCTGCATATTTATAAGCGATAAGTCGAACAAAAGGGCCAAGGAAAATCCGAGGCCCTTTTACTTTTGCTTGGGAACAGCGGAAGTTCTCGGATATTACTTTTCCAGCGGGTGAAAAGAACAAAGAGAATCTGCCATTAGAGAGTTATTCCATTACAAATGAAAATGGATTCGTACCGCAAGATGAAAAGTTTGAAAACGGTGGTACAATGCGAGAAGCCGACAAAAGAATGTACTATATTGTTTCTCCAAATTCATTTGCGTACAACCCTGCAAGAATAAATGTAGGTTCCATTGGATACCAAGACACGGGAAAAAGTGTGATAGTAAGTTCACTTTATGAGGTCTTTAAGACTTCTGACGATGTGGATGATAGACTCCTCTGGCATTGGTTCAAATCGCCTGATTTTCAAAAGCTGATTATGCAGTTGCAAGAGGGTGGTGTTCGTCTCTACTTCTATTACGACAAACTCTGTATGGGACAAGTATCCCTCCCTTCACTTGAGGAACAGCGCAAAATTGGAAAGTTATTTGATACCCTCGACCACCTTATCACCCTTCATCAGCGTAAGTTTTATGTTTCGATATTGATGTGATGTAAACTTTGGATTTATAGATGTTCGATTTTTCCATGTGTAGATTATCGTTCCGGCTATATATTCCTCCGCTCAAAGTATTCAACCTACGTACAACTTCTTCTGGGTCTGTGCTCAATGCCTCTATAAAATTATACATAATCGTAATATCGAACAATAGCACAACCGAATAGCCAATTATCGTTATCCTCATAGCGTGGCACAACGTTTAAGGGCGCGTTAACCGTGCCACACTCGATTAGTATCAGGGTTGATAATGCTGGACTACTCTTTGCCAATCCAGAAGCATCGTCCCATAATATCACTTGCTATGCAGAACGGTTTGCTATCCATTTGTTTCGCTGTTGGAAGCAATTATGGCTATAGCCAGGACAGATGCATTTTACCAGAGCGGCATATTGGAAAATAAAATTCAGTGCGATTACCACCTGCTTTCAAATCCTTTATATGGGACTGTGGTCACCAGATGGATAGCCGCAGTCTTAGTCCATTCCCTTTATACGATTTGCGCCACCCAAATATCAACGCCTCGTGCCATCCTAAAAATAAAGGTGGTGAAAGCAATAACAAGGAAGAAGGCAAAAGCTGGTTCGAAATCAACGAAAATACGGTACCGAATACAAAGTGCAGGCTGTACAATTACCTAATGAGATTGGATCATCAACTCTGTCACACAAAACAGGAGTACAACTTCTCGGTTCGTCCGAAGGTTGTACTCCTATTTTTAATCTATACTCGCATATAGACCGTATGTATTTTTACGATATCGTTTAAAAACTGTTCGTTGATATGTCCGATATGTAATCTGATCGCTAAAATTTCTAACACCTTTCCAATTAAACAAACTTTCTTCAGGTTTGTTTCCGCTAGAAGAACTCCTTTCTAAAAAGTCGCATATGAGTTGTATGACCCTATTAGAAGGGTTACTATTTTTATTTGCGGCCCTCAATCTTATATCTTGAATTAGACTGCTCATTTTTGTACGCAATGTTACAGATATATACGGGCAGTTATGGAAAATCAAAACATACCAAAATTCTTCCTGCATCATTGGGTCCTTGTCGGAAATTTTGGACAGTTGCTTTGTCACTACTGCTTCGATTTTTCCCAAGAGTTCCATGAAAAATGGTTTGTAATACTGTGAATACAATAATAGATTTGCCCAAATAATCGGATCATTGTTTTTTGAAGCATTTTCAATTAATGCACACTCTGTTGTTGTATCAAGCTCAATATTATATTCATGGAAGAAAGGCATCCAGTCACACAAATCATGAATATTTCCGGATTGAAAAATAAATGAATATCTATTAATTGTGTTGCTCAATTTTTCTTTGGCTTTTTCTTCGTGTTTAAAATCCACTTCACTATTTAAATAAGCAACAATAGAGATAACCTTTCGAGTCTGGTCAAAAGATGGATAAAATGCATAAATATATAATGCAATATCGAGTAAAAGTAATGCCTTCCCTAATCGCTTCTTCCCAAAAAGTGTATACCCGCTCTTTTTCTTGCTTATATTATTAAGTAGCGTCGATAGCAGGAACGAGACTATGGTACGTCGATCATCTGGATACTTCTTGACTAGAACAGCAATCTCATCTTTTATTCTATCTACAGATATAAAATCATTTTTTACTATATAACGATCTTCCTCAGGAAGATTTTCATAATCGCTTTTTTTGCCCTGATAGAAAAAGTCTCCAATTATATCAGATAACTGTCTCGTTTTTTCTAACCATTCCTTGGGCAGGCACGGAGTTGTTCCCTTCGTAAGTTTTAGCTCATTTATTCGTAAGCGATAGTGTTCTCCGATAGTTTTATATTTTGATAATATCTGTTCAAGAACTTGAGGTTGATTAGAAAAGAGGAAAATGTCGTCCACATATCTAAAAGCAGCATAATCGACTTTATAGAAAATACCATCTTTTTCAAGCTCTAGTAGTATTTCGTTATCAATATGTTGAAGAAGAATCTCCGCCATCATCCTTGAAAATTCAGGGCCGACAACGATACCATTTGATGAACGACCATTTATGTTTTGTAATATGCGGTCTATCGTAATAAATAAATGTGAATTATTTGCATCCTTAGCATCAACAACATTCCTTTCAATCATCCAGCTAAAAGAATGTGTATAAATGCTGTCAAACATCGGTGTACAAGGGGTACAAACGAGATAAAATAGAAATGAGGGGCGATAGAGCGGAAATATCAGATTTTCCACTCTATCTGAACACGGTCGCTGGTGGCCTTGATCGTAGAGATC
>OGKE01001606.1_pt1 | contig 13662 bp, 10 predicted proteins | sample 1572341 | NCBI WGS metagenome assembly OGKE01 (sample SAMEA2582091, study PRJEB24529) | metagenome | biome: Human gut stool | place: China | collected 2011
TAATGCACTTTTATACTCTGCTTTTTTTCCCGCTGATGAACTAAGTATAATTTTAATACCTAAATATATAAGAATTGATAATAATCCAATAACAGCTATATATCTCAAAACTTGATACCATATTGAAACCATTTTTCTTAATGAATTCCATCCTGTTGATTCATTTTGTTTTACTTCACCATTTTTTACAGTATTTCCTCCAATAAAATCAATTCCAAAAACGTCAATTTCTCCTTTAAAAATTTCCTCTGGTGTATATTTAAAATTTGGATATTTTAAATCTGGTAAATTGCCAAATGCATTTTTAAATTCATTAATCTCACTTTCCGTATATGTTTTACTTGTATTTGCTTCTGACAATTTTGAATTATCAACTTCGTCCCATGAAACCATCATACTTTCAAATGAAGTTCCCAACATGCACTTAGTCAATATTGACATTATAGCATCTCCAATTGCTCTAACTATTTCTACTAGTGGACCTAATAATGTTCCAAAGTCATCATTAATATCTGCGCCTAAATTATCATCATCTGCATTTGTAACATCTTGATCTGGGTCTATTGTTTCTTCCGTAGTACTTGCTGTTGTACCAGATGTAGTACTCTGTGTTACTGTTGTAGCCGAAGTAACTGCATATATAATACTACTATAATTAAATTGAAATAAAATATTCATTAATATAATACATGTTAATAATTTATATACAATTTTTTGCACATTTTCACCTCATTCTTTATGTTGTTTTGCTATCAAAATATCTTATTGATGCACTTACTGCTTTTTCTTCTTTTCTTGTTTTTTCTGCTTTTTCTGTATCCATTCCTTTTGTAATTGAATCCAAATATTGTTTTTCTCTCTTTGGATTATATGTAATTGATGATATATTCTGTTTTTTCCTCTTCTTTTTATGTGTAAGTATAGACATTGCAATTACATCTTGTTTATCTCTTTCTTTATCAATTGCCTTTTCCTTAGCTCTTCCTGTTAAGTTTGCAGTTTCTGGATTTTCTTCAACTTCTTCTTTTGCAACTGCATTAGAATATGTTATACATTGTTTTATTTCATCCAAATCTATGAAGCCTCTTGTTACATAATTATCTACAATTCTATCTCTATACTCTCTCCATTCATTTCCATATTTTTCTTTACAGAATTGTATTACATCATCTCTATTTTTAAAGTTTTCTTTATATACTTCCATCTTTTCATTTTTATCATATCCCTCAACATACCCTGTTCCGAAAGTATCTATAATATTATCCGTCTTTTTAGTACCATATGCATATCCTACTGAAAAAGATGCTAATGCCTCTGTTGGTTTATAATGACCATCTGTTAAACTTATTCCAGCTTGAACTGCAGCTGCCGTAATTCCTATTCCAGCTCCAACAGCTCCTTTAGCTATATTTCTTACAAACCTTTTTCCATTATATTTTGCAGTTCTATTTACATCATATATTGGTCTTATTGCCCTTTTCCCTATAGCTCCTATACCACTACCAATTCTCATAGCTACTCTTCCACCTCTAGAATTTGCTATATTTGACATTGTCTGTCCTACAGGTGTTTCGAGTGCTTGTGCAGTTAAATCTTTTCTTTTTTCATGCATACTTCTCATAAGTTGTTTTATTGGTTTTTTATTTGCTGGTAATTCACTTCTAGGAATTATATCACCTAATAACTTTGGTCTTCCAATTGGCTCTTCTATATCTTGAATATTATTATTATTGCTCAATCTATGATTTGTATTATCACCTATTGGTCCATTATTATTTTCATCATCATCTATATTTTCTCTATCATCATCTGCTGATGTTGGAGATTGTGTAGTTTGTATTGAATCATTTAATAATTCTGCTGTTTTATAATCTTTATTTAATGCTCCTGGATATCCAATTGCTTTTGATGAATTTGCTCCATTGCCTTTTTTTCCAACTAATTTTTTTACACCATTAGCTGCAGAAACCATTGAAACGGCACCAAGTCCTCCAACCATTCCTTCACGAGCTTTATCAAATCCAAATATCTTTTTCAACAATCTTTCTGCTTCTGTTAGAAATGTTAAAACTGCAATTGCATATAATGGATTTTTTACAGCAATTCCCATTGCTGAGCTAACCATTACATAATATAATAAATAATGTACTGGTTGAATTAATGCATTAAAAAAATATTCCTTTATCCACATTGAAAAACCTTGCGCTTTTCCATCAATAGATTTATCTATTGGATATGTAAATGCTACAATTGGTGCAATTAATGTTAAAAATGCAATATTTAAAACTCTTTTTAAATAAATAACTGTAAATTTTATTGTATATCCTACAAGCATTATATACATAATTTCATATCCAATCTTTACTGCAATTGTATCATATTCTGTACAAAATCTTACTAATCCGATTAAATTAGTTGCAAATGTATCATATCCATTTCCGCCAACAACTCTTAGAAGTGGCATACTTGCTCCTAATTTATCATTAAACATATTTATTGCTGTAATTATAAATGACATTATATAATGCATAGAATATAAAATAGCTAATCCAACAATCCAATCTATTATTAATTCTTTGTATTTAGCCCTATTTTTTGTATTTGCACTTAACATTATTTTTATACCAATATATATTAATACAGATAAAAATCCAACTGTTGCTATTAATCTTAATGCCTTATACCAATTAGCTAATGCTTGTCTTACAACTCCTAGTCCTTCTGCTTGTCCAACACCAGAAATAAAATCAATATTTAATAAACTTATTTTACCAGCAAATATTTCTTCTGGACTATAATGAATATGAGGATATTCAACATTACTTATTTTTCCTTTAGAACCTAAATAACAAAGAATTTGATTATTTAAAGAAAGATCAAACATTGTATCTATATTTCTACTGTCAACAACTCTACATTTATCTATATAATTTGTTTTTACATAATTTGTTATTTGGGCCTGATCTGTTACATCAGAATACATAAATTTTTGAATAATTCCTAGTAAAGTATCTGCAACACAGTTAACCAAAAAAAAGAATGGTTTTAATAATACTCCTCCTATGTCCCAATTAGTATCTCCTGAATATGTTTTTCCACCAACAATCATTTCATTTGTAAAATTTATGAAACTTGAAGATTTAGCTTCTTCATTTTTTTTCGTAGTATTATCTGCTCCTGTATTTTTTACAACCTTAATATTACTTATTTTCATTTCTGTATATCTACCATCTGTATTATCATCTGTTATATATTGACTTTTAGAACCAGTTTCACATTTCATTTCAAAGCCTAATACTATTGTTGTATTGTCATCAATTTTTATAATTTTACCTTCAGATGATGTAACTTCTCCTGCAGTAGTATCATTTAAATCAATTCCACATAGATCAGCAAGTTCTTCTACTGTTCCAGAATAAGAATATGCTTCTTCTAATTTACTTCTTAACTCTTCAACTAATTTTTTTCTTAATTCTGAATATGTTTCTTCTCCAACATTTCCTTCTGCAACACTTATATCCTCTAAATTTTCATTTGTTGATTCAGCTAATACTATATTGCAAAATAACCAGTTAAGTAAAATAATTATTATACTTACACAAATCAATATTTTATTAAAAATATTTTTTTTCATTACATCACCTCTCTAAATATTAAAGTAACTTTTTTAATTACACTCTCTAAAATATACTAAAAGAGTGTAATTCATAAAAATCGCCTTATTTTTCTAAGTATTGGTTATATCTTCTTATTGCTTCATCTTCATTTCGTATTGTATTTGCTGTTGTTTCTGCTTGTGCTTGACTCATTCCTTTTGTTCTTGCAGCAATTAATTGTCTTTCTTTCTTCTCATTATATGGTGTTCCAGAAGTTCCTTCCTTAGCTTTTCTCTTTTGAACATTCTTTATTGCCATTGCTGTTAAGTCTTGTTTATTTCTTATCTCAATTTTTTGTTTTTCAGTTAAGTTACTATTATTTTTTGTAAGTTCAGCTGTTGCATTATTTGAATATTTCATCATTTCTTTCATTTCACTTAAATCTGTGAAACCTCTTGGAACAAAGTTATTTACCATTCTATCTCTTTGTTCTCTCCAATCATCTCCATAATTTTCTTTACAGAACTGAATTACATCATCTCTATTTGAGAAATCTTCTTGGAATGCTTTCATTTTTTCTGGCTTTGTATAACCATCTCTATAACCAGATGTAAATGTATCTACAGCCCCTCCTGCAGCATTACCTGCAAATCCATAACCAGCAGCAAATGATCCTATAGCTTCTGCTGGGCTATATTTACCATCTGTTAAACTTATTCCAGCTTGAACTGCTGCTGTTGTAAGTCCTACAGCTGTTCCAACTGCACCTTTAGCGATATTTCTAACCAGTCTCTTTCCATTATACTTGCCACTTTTGTCAAAATCATATATTGGTTTTACCGCTTTTTTTGCAACCGCAAGTGCTCCTCTTCCAACTTTTGATTTTCCAACTCTGGAATTTTTCATTCTATCTGCTAATTGACGTATTGGTGTCTTTCCATTCTGTTTAATCGGTTCCATATTTCCATTAAACTGAGGTGGTGGTGGTAAATTACTATCATCACCATTATTTTGTTGTTGCGATTGATGTTGTTGTGATTGTTGCTGCTGTTGTTGTTGAGGTGGTGGTGGCGGTGGTGGTGGCGGATCATCATGATCATGTTCATCTTCATGTGCCTGTGCAGCCGCTGCTCCTGCAGCTGCGCCTGCTGCACCAGCAGCACCTAATTCTGCACCTGCCGCACTAAGTTTATCATCTTTAAAATCTTTTATTAATGCACCTGGTGATTGCATCTTACTTGCATCAGGTCCACCTTTGGGTCCTTTTCCTAACATTCCTTTTAAGCTTGATGCTATAGCTGCACCTGCAATTGCATCTTGCATTCCCTTTACTGTTCCTCCGCCAGCTTTATCAAATCCAAATATCTTCTTTAATAATCTTTCTCCTTCTGGCATAAATGCTAATACAGCAATTGCATATAATGGGTTTGTTCCTGATATTCTCACTGCAGAACCAACTAAAACATAATATAGTAAAAAGTGCATTGGTTGTAATAAAGCATTAAATATGTATTCTTTTACCCACATATCAAATCCTTGTGCTTGCCCATCTGCCATTTTATCAATTGGATATGTAAAAGCAACTATTGGAGCAATCAATGTTAAAAATGCCATATTTATCAATCTCTTTAAATAAATCATTGTAAACTTAAATGTGTATACTGTTAACATTGTATATAATATCAAATATCCAGTTCTAAATAATAAATTATCTGACTGAATACAAAATCTTACAAGTCCAATTAAATTTGTATTAAATGAAAATGAACTTACATTTCCCTTTACAGAAACATTAACATATTGCATTGAATTTGATAACATTGTATTAAATTTAGAAATTACTACAATTATAAAACTCATTAAATAATGTAAAAAATATAATATAGCAAAACCAACTATCCAATTTATTATCCATTCTTTATATTTTGCTTTATCTTTCGCTGTTGAACTTATCATTATTTTTATACCTGTATATATTAATACAGATAAAAATAATACAGTTGCAATCAATCTTAATATTTTATACCATGATGCTATTACTGATCTTACAGTTTTCAAACTTGAGGTCTGTCCCTGACCAGAAATAAAATCAATATTTAACAATCCAACTTTTCCAGCGAATATTTCTTCACAACTATAATGAATATGTGGTATAGCAAATTCTGAAAGAGCATCCCATACATCTGTTCTCGATATACGAGTTGTTATAGTTTCTGTAGGATTTCCTGCATCAAATAGTTCATCTTTTTTTTCACTATTTACAACATCAAATACATCTCCTATAATAGAAGCAACTTTTGCTAATGGACTTTCTTGATCTTCATTTGATAACATTACATTTTGCATTATAGCATTTACTGCATCTAATATTGATTGCCAAAAGAATGTTAATGGTTTCATTAATATTCCGTCCTACACCGTCTTTTATAAAACTAGTTCCACCATCATCTATATCATAATTACCTTTTCCAGTTGCCATATTATGTTTATCTTGAACATCTTGTTGAACTTTATCAGTCATTGTGTCATTTAGATCTTTTCCAGCTTCATTAGATGCATCTATATCTGATTTTCCTTCATCTTTTGCTTTGTCATAAGTATCTTTTGTTTTTTTAATTTCATTATAAGCATTTAAATAATATGTATCATCAATGTCTTCTGCTTTCAAATTTTCATTTAAATATGGCTCACTCTCTATAAAGGCATTTTTAATTTTAGTACTTCTATCTTTTTCTGGTATCAATGCCACTGCCAACCATTTAGTCATCGCATCTACATACTCATCACCATATACCTCTTTTGTTGGTCTTGGATCCTTACTATATAAAAAATTTGTATAAACTGTAGAAGCCAATGTTTGATCATTCTCAATTTCTGTAACTAAAGCTTTCAAATCATCATAACTACTTGCAAAAGATATATTAGGTATCACAATATTTGCAAATATTACCAAAACTAAAAATATTGCAAAGACTCTAATAAATTGCTTATGTTTTTTTAACATTATTTTTCACCTCCTCCTTTTCTGTCTTAAATCCAACAACATATTTCACATTTTGCATTTTAAACTCCATTAATTTTTATTTATATTTCTTTGATCATCTCTCTGGTTATTAGCAACCAATTTATTCATATTTGTTTCAACAAATTCAAATTCTTTTCTTGTTGGTGTAATTTGAATAACTGCTGTATCTTGTCCAACCTTCAACAATCCCTCACCTTTAGAACAAGTAACAAGGAATGAAGCTTCACCTTCACTTAATTTGAAAACTTCTTTCAATTGTTGAATTTCAGATTTGTCTTGTGCTAAAAACAACTTTGTATCTGATGATGTTAATACTGCTTGAGCTTCTGGCTTTTCATAGAAATCTTGGAATCTTTGAGAAATAATTGCAAGTGAAACATTTCTTTTTCTAGCACGTCTTGCCATTTTATTTAAGAAATCAACAGCCTCAGGGAATGGAAGTAACATCCATGCTTCATCAACTATAACTCTTTTTTGTCTTGCTTTTCTTTTATCTTCACTATTTTTCTTAACAAATTTTTCCCAAATCCATGACATTAATATTTGTTGAGCAAGTGGTCTTGCAAAACGCTCTTCCAATTGTGATATATCGATATTTATTAATGGTGCTCCTTCCATTAAATCAAATGTAGATTGACCATCAAAATATGCCATCTGACCATTATATTCTCTTATATATTGTTTCATTACTTTTAATAAATAACTATAATGGAACTCATAATCTTTATTTGTATTACTTTGAGCACTTTGCTTAATTCTTTTATACCATGACCCAATTGTTGGCATTTCTTTTCTTCTTCTTTCAAAAACATTACTTGAAGATGAATTTTCATACAAACTTGCTGGGTTTGCTGTAATTCCACGTGCCGCATACTCTTGAGAAACAGCTTCAGCAATAATTTGCTTTGTAAGCTCATTTACTTCTTTAGTTCTTGTACTACCTTTGGCCATTGTCATTAATGCTTGTGTAACATCTTCTACTTTACTTTCAACATTTAATGTATCTCTTTCTCTTCCTGTTATCTCATCTTTTGTTCTTTCTATTTCTATATCAAATAAATTAATAATTGTTTTTGATGTAGGGCTTATTACAACATTTATTCCACCTAACGCATCTGCTACAACAGAATATTCCCCTTCAGCATCTAGTGTCAAACTTTCAATTCCCATAAGTACTGAAGATCTTGAAATTAATGTTTTCATTGTTACTGATTTACCAGCACCAGACTTAGCAAATATAACCATATTATAATTTGTAAGTGATGAATGGAAATTATCAAATAATATTGGAACTCCAGTTTGTTTATTTACACCAATTGGAACACCTGTATCATGTCCTATATTTGAAGTTGTAAATGGAAATATTGTTCCCATAGATGGTCTATCAAATATTTGAGTCTTTTTTATTCTGTCATCCATTAATGGTAATGCTGATTTAAAACCATCTTCTTGAATTGCCCATGCACTTCTAATACCTACAAGTGATTTTGCCATTTCTGCTGTTAACATTTTTGATAATTTATCCAAATCCTCTTTACTATAAGCAAACAATGTAGAAACAATTGATGCTTCATATAATTTATTAAATCCTGCAGCAATTTCATCTCTTAATTGTTCAGTTTCATATCTTTTTTGTGTTAATATACTTTCTCTGTTTATATTACCTTTATCATTAGCAACAATTCTTTCTGTTTCTAGTTCTGTTATAATTTTGTTCAAATCATTTTGTGAATTAGACTCTTGAATCGGTCTTATATAAATTGATGTATTTATATCGCCGAACATATAAAGAGATCTAAATAATTCTGGGAATATACATGTTCTTGGTAATGTAGAAACATAAAAACTTCTAGCATATCTTTTAACATTTGAAATTATTTCTAGATGATCAATATTTGATGCATCTATTCCAGATGGAGCAATTAATTCCTTTATACTTTTTTTCTTCAAATATAAAGTTTCATTATTCATTACCTGAGCTTGTTCTTCTTCCTCTTGTTGCTTTTGTTTTTTCATTAGTTTCATTCTCATTTCCTCCTTCCGTTGCCTCTTTCTTTTTTCTTCTTACCTTAACTTTAGCATCTTCTGATATGTCTTTTCCTAAATATTCTTCATTTTCTGAAATTAATTGTTCAGCAAAATCAAATATTAAGTTTTTTGCATTTTCTTCTCTTATTCTAAGCATCATTTCTTTATCACTTTTTGCTTCCATAACAGCCTCATTTGCTAATTTTGTTCCATTTTCTTCTATTTGTTTATTAATTAATTTCATCTTCTTATCAATTACATCAGGAGCTGTTGAATATAATGAATCAAAACCTGCATTTATTGCAGTTTGTGCACTGAATATGTCTGAATCTTCTCTATTATAAGCATTATATAATAATTCAACTAATCCCTTTGAATCTAATATTTTACTATTTACTTCACATCTTGATAATGTTCTCATAATTGATCTAGCTCTTGTATATAATTCTGAAAAAATCATACTTTGTATTTCATCTCGTGAATAATTTTGTGTATTTATTTCTTCTTCATAACAAGAAATTATAATATAATATTTTTTATGTAATACACTACTATTTAAACTACTTTTCTCTGTATTTGCAATTATATCTTTTGTATATTCATATTTATTTTTTTGTTTTACATATTCTACATATGCATCATATATTTCTTTATCTGTATACATTCCTGACTCTGCACTTTTTAATTGCATATATTTATTTTGTAATATATTATATTTATCTTCAATGCCTCTAAATTTTAATTTATATTCTCTTAAACTAGATTCCAAGTTTACAGTTCTTGTTTGAACATATATTTGAATATCAAATTTTAATGTATTTAAAAACTCTATAAAACCTTGTTCAACAGAAGCCATTTCCATTTCTGACATTAAATCATAATTAATTCCTTGACATTCTAGAACCATCAAATATTTACCTTTTTTTTGAATTATCATGTTATCTTCTACTTTTTCAAATTCCATAAAATCCATTATTGATTGTAAATTGTATGTAGCATTTGGAGATGGTGTAGCTTCATTCTTTTCACTTTTTTCTCCATCATTTTTCTTTTGTTTAGCAACAATAAAAAACCAAACGCCAATAAGTGTAAAGATTAATATTATTAGAAAAACTGCTACTATTGTTAAAACTGAAATTAATTGATCTGGATTACTCATTGTCACTTCCTCCTTTGTGATATAAATATAATTTTTTTCCTTGTTTCTTAAATTTTATTGCCCTCATTATTATTTCATCAATATTTTCTCCTCCAGTTTTTCTGAATAACTCAAAATTTGATGAATTTGGAACTTTCAATGTAGCTATTCCAAAGCCAATTAATGCAAATATTAATGTAATTGCAATTCCTATAAATGGATGTTGAAAAATAACTCCAATTGGTAAATATCCAACTATTAATCCTACAAATGCACATGCAACTGTCCATAAAAATGATTTTTTGGTAAATATCATTAATATTCTACCTTCACCTTTTGTGTTTCTTGGTATGGTATATGTATATCTTGCCATATATTTTCCTCTCTTTCGTTACAAACTATTTATACCATTTTATTATAACATAAAAGAAAAGAAAAAACTACATTTTATGATAAAAAATATCATAAAATGTAGCTTTTTTTATTCTAAGTACCCATTATTCCTAATAATAGGTTTGCAATACTTGTTGCAGCAAATACTATTGTTACACCAATTATTAATGGTATAAATTGTTTTTGAACATCTGCTTTTTCATTTGCAGATCCTAATACCATCTTAAATCCTAAATATGCTATTAAGACTACTGCTAATATTGCTGAAACAATTTGTAATAATCCTAATACTCTACCAGCAATACCCTTCATTCCATCTGCATTTATTCCTTGCGTATTTGCATTTATTCCACTTACAACATCTTTTGCTCCTAACGCATAAGAAAAAGTAGATACAGAAAATACAACTAACATTGCCATTAATACTACTGCAAAAATTTTTAAAGATTTTTTCATATTATTCATTCCCTTCTTTTTATTTTTTATTATTATATAAATGTTAATAACTATTTTATTATAATGATTGGAATAAGTTAACTGCTACTTCCCAAATTGTAAATGCTCCAAAAGATACTATTATTCCAATTACCCAAGGAACCATTGATTCTTTTACCTTGGCTTTTTCCTCTATACTTTGTGTTATAAAATTCAATCCCATTATTGCTCCAGTTATTACTGTAACTCCTATTGCTATTGTTAACAATACTCCTGATATAAAATTTGATAAACTTTTTAAATCATTTTGATCTATCATTGTTGAGCTTTCACTTCCAGCATTCAAAAAACTATTTCCATTGTTCATTACATCATCTAATGAACCATCTGCCATACAAGTTGTTGAGTATACTGATAAATTACACAATATTAATAATGTTATTAAACAAACTTTAAACAACATTTTCTTCATACTCATCACTCCTTTATTCAACTGCAGATATTACTAATTTTGCTATTGTAGTTATACTGAATAACATTATAGCTCCAATTATAAAGCCAATTGCTTTACCTTTTCCATCTGCCTTATCATTTGCAGAACCTAGTAATATTTGAAATCCAACAACTGCAATTCCTAAAACAATTGCAAAACCTCCTATTATTTGTAATGCTCCTAATATAGTTCCAACAATTGAATTCATTTTGGTATTTTGTTGTGGTTCTGGTTTATATTGAGATGGATCTATAGTTAAATCAGCCATATATATTCCTGAGTCACTTGAATATGTATATGCATTTGATTGATATTGAATATTCATTGTTATTAAAAAAATTACAAATGCTAATATTATTTTTGCCAAAACTTTTTTCATTTCAATCCCTCCAATCATAATACACACATTCTATACTAATTATAGAATATTTTTAATTTTATTGCAAGACTTTTTTTCCAAATTTATTACTTTTTTTCTTATTTTTACATGTTTTCAGCCATTTTTTACTTTTTCTAATATCTTTTTGCTCTATTTTTGTTAAAAAGATATGGTGCAGATTTTATCTACACCACATCTTTTTAATCTGACTTGCGAATATATGCAAACCAAATCAGGACTGCTAAGATAATCAAGACCGGAATTTCTCCAATTACAGACATAAGACATACCACTGCCAAAAAAAGAAAAAACGGTGCAAGAAAAGGAATAAGACAAGCAAGGAACAAACATAAAAACATAGCTCTAAACATATTCTTCCTCCTTAATGAGTCCAACTCAACTTCAGCAAATTTATGCTTTGCTTTTATTATACCACATTTTATTCTTTATAGCAAATTTACAGATTTTCTATTTTATAAAATGAAAAGTTTTCATCTTCTTTTACTAACTTATATTTAGTTCCTTCTATTTTTTTCAAAACTTTATTTAATTGAGATTGATTACTCAATATGATATGTGTTATATTATATTTCTCTACAAATTCATCAATATCCATTTCAAAAGAACCTACAGACTCTGAATCTTCAAAAACATTTACTCCAGAATTAAATTCAGGAGAATATAAATCTGCTCTTGAATCAATAAATACTGGTATTCCTCTATATAATAAATAACTTCCATAATTATATTCATTAAAAATTCTTACATTATAAAATCCTGTTTCCTTAAAATAATCTAAAATATAGTTACTCATTTCAACTGGATATGTTTTTTCATCTACATATTGATCATTTCTTTTTTCAAAAATTAAACAAAAATCTACTATAATAAAACAAATAATAATTATAGCAATTACACTTTTTCTCATAATTGCTTCTACTAGTTGCTTATCAATACTACTATTATGTGAATTACAAAATTCACTAATAATCCTATTAATACATATTAATCCTATTATAATAAAAATGCTTTTTTGTCTTCCAGAGTATAACATCAAAATAATTAGTCCACAAATCATAAATAGATCTGACATTTCAATTTTTGCATCAGTAAACATTAATAGTCCAAACAAAACAATTAAAACACAAATAACATCAATATTATTTATTAAAATCATTGGCATATGCTCAAGAATAAAATTTGTAGTAGTTCCTTTCATTGTTTTTATTAAATATGTATATGGCGTATCTCCTAAAGGAGTAAAGATTCCTGTTAATATACAGCAAATCATAAAAACAATTAATATTTTTGTATTTGGATTTTTATTTATTATAATTTTTGAATCATTTTCTTTCTTTTTTAAACAAGCAATAAAATACTCTGCCATATATGGCAAATATAATACAAATGAAAATGGCCATACTGCCACATGTAAGTTTGCTACCAATAATGAATCTATTATTAAATAGATTCCATATCTTTTCTTTCCAGTTTCCAATAATTTTTCCATACTATATATTTGAAGAATAAACAATATATATGTTACTAATTGTGCTCTAGCTGCAATAAATGATTTCAACATATATAATCCTAATATTGTCATGAAAAACGATAAAATTTGATTTTTATTAATTTTTACATTTACACTAAAAAATACAATTCCCAAAATTGCTGCAAAAATACAAGTTGATATATATATTCCAACCATTCCACCAATATTATATATTAAATATATAATAACATCATATAACCAATGTGGATATGTATATTTTAAATTAGAATGCCACGAAAAGTGTTCTAACATATCTATATTTTTATTTTTTACAATTAACTCCCCTATTTTTATTGTATAAAACGTATCATTTTGAAGAGTTTTTGGAGATATTGAAATTGCAAATAAAATTATTAATATTACTGCAATTATATTAAATTTTCTTTTTTCTTTCATTTGTAAATCCTTTCTTGTAATTTATTATTTTTTTCAAATACTACTAATAATAATTCCCCATATTTTCATTTCTTTTAATTTTTGCCTTGATATTATACATTATTTTTCTAACTAAAACAATATTTATCCGGATTTTTATATTCTTTTTAATTTATCATTAATCTTTTTTTCTAAACTTTTTTTATAAATAATTGTACTTATAGTAAATAATAATGATATTATAAATA
>OGKE01001609.1_pt1 | contig 13648 bp, 13 predicted proteins | sample 1572341 | NCBI WGS metagenome assembly OGKE01 (sample SAMEA2582091, study PRJEB24529) | metagenome | biome: Human gut stool | place: China | collected 2011
GGATGAGGTAGTTTTTGCCCTTCATTTTCGGCAGCTTCTGCGCCATGGCACCCAGACCCTTACGGATGGGACGGGGCAGGCGTGTCAGGGGAAGCAGGTCATGCGGTTCGCGGTAGATATTATAGCCGCCGAACAGCTCATCTGCGCCCTCGCCGCTCATGCAGGTCTTTACCTGCTCCGATGCGGTTTTTGTGACGAAATAAAGTGCAATGGCAGAGGCATCCGCCAAAGGCTCGTCCATGTGATACTGCACGGTGGGGATGGAATCCCAGTATTCCTTTTTGGAAATCAGCTTGCTGTAGTTATCAATTTTGATTTTTTCGGACAATGCCTTCGCATAGTCGATTTCGTTATATTTTTCGTAATCAAAGCCGACGGTAAAGGTTTTGTCTCCATGGAAGCAGGCAGCAACATAGGAGCTGTCCACGCCGCTGGAAAGGAAGGAGCCGACCTCAACATCCGCAACCTTATGCGCCTTGATGGAATCCTGCATAGCTGCATCGATTTCATCCACATATTCCTCCAGAGATTTGCTGTGGTCTGCCTCAAACACAGGCTCCCAATAGCGTTTGATATCCATTTTGCCGTCCTTGAAGGTGAAGCAATGCGCAGGCATCAGCTTGAAAATGCCTTTGAAGAAGGTTTCCTCCAGAACGCTGTACTGGAAGGTCAGATAATTTTCCAGTGCAATGGGATTGACCTCTTTTCTGACATCGGGGTGCGCCAGAATTGCCTTGATTTCGGATGCGTAAATCAGATTGCCGTTGGCAATGGTGTAATAAAAGGGCTTGATGCCGAAAAAGTCTCTTGCGCCGAAGATGGATTTGTTTTTCTTATCCCAGATAACGAAGGCAAACATCCCGCGCAGCTTTTGCAGGAGTTCCTCGCCCCATTCCTCGTAGCCATGAATCAGCACCTCGGTATCGGCGCGGCTGCCCATGACATGTCCCTTGGCTTCTAGCTCCTCTCTTAATTCTCTATGGTTATAAATCTCGCCGTTGAAGGTGATGACCATATCTTTTGTTTCGTTATAAATGGGCTGACTGCCGCCCTCCAGATCCACAAAGCTGAGACGGCGAAAGCCCATGGCAATGCCGTCATCCAGATGAGAGCCGTCACTGTCAGGCCCTCTGTGGATGATTTTATTTTTCATTGATTCCAGAATTTCCTCGGGCGAAGCAATCTGCCCGGTAAAGCCGCAAAAGCCACACATATATTTTTCCTCCCTTTCAGAAAAGGTTTTTGCACATATTTTTACATCTTATTACTGTAGCACAAAGAAAGGGGAAAAGCAACTTAACGAAGAAATTCGTCGGTTTCCTCCGCTGTTTTTTCTGCCTGCTCATTTCTGCCGAAAAGGGCGGAAAGATAGCGCAGCCCTTCGGAAAAGCCCTCCTGCCACCAATCGAAGGAGAAGGTGAAGCCCCAGTTGCCCCTTGTTGTGCCGGGAATATTCATGCGGTGCTCTGTGCCGAGGGAAAGCACATCCTGTAGGGGCAAAATGGCAGTATCCGCAGGAGAGGAAAGCGCAAGGCGAATAAAATCCCATGCCGCATTGGAGCCGTCCACGTTCAGATAGCGGCGGTAGTGATCCTTTTCCTGCTCCGTTGCCGCCTGATACCAGCCGTTTGTGGTGTCATTATCATGCGTGCCGGTATAGACAACGGTATTTTTATCGTAGCAATGGGGCAGATAGGGGTTGTTTTTTCCCTGCCCGAAGGCAAACTGCAAAATCCGCATGCCGGGGAGTCCTGCAAAGTCGCGTAGGGCGGCAACCTCATCTGTAATGATGCCCAAATCCTCCGCGATGAGGGGGAGGGGAGAGCCGAGCTTTTCTTTCAGCAGGGTAAAAAATGCTTCGCCGGGGGCAGAAGCCCATTTGCCGCCGCGTGCATCCTCTGCCCCAAATGCGACCTCCCAGCAGGCGGAAAAGCCGCGGAAATGGTCAATGCGAAGGATATCGACATCCTGCAAATTCTTTTGGATGCGGGAAAGCCACCACGCAAAGCCTGTTTTTTCATGCTCCCGCCAAGCATAGTGCGGATTGCCCCAAAGCTGTCCCGTTTCGCTGAAATAATCGGGCGGCACGCCGGTGACGCAGGTTGGGAAGCCCTTGCTGTCCAGACGAAAGAGCTTCTGATGCGCCCAGACATCTGCGCTGTCATAGGAGACGAAAATGGGCGCGTCCCCGATGACGGAAATGCCCTTTTCGTTGGCGTAGGCCTTCACTGCCTGCCATTGCTTTTGGAAGATATATTGCAGGAAAATTTCCTTTTTGATGGCAGGGGCAAGCTGCCTTCTCCATTTTTTCAGAGAAAGAGCGTTTCGTCTTTTCAATCCGCGTGGGAAGGAGACCCAGGAGGCATTGTCATAATATTCATGTAGTTTTTCCGTAGGAAGGGAAAGCTCTGCACATTCCTCACAGAACAGATCGAATCCCTCCGTGGCTTCTTCGGTGGCGCGGACGGAAAGAAAATGCTGCTTCAGCGCAGTATAGAGGGCGTAATCTGCAAGCCAGTAGGCATTTTCAGCCTGAAAGGCGGCATAATCCGCAGGAGCCTCCTTTTGCTGAAAGGCTTGAAAGGCTTTTTCGAGCAGGGGCAGCTTGACCGCCGCCGCTTTTTCGTAATCAACCCTTGCGGCAGGGGGGACGGAAGCGTTCTGCAAATCCGCTTCGCTCAAGAGACCTTCTTCCAGAAGCAGCTCCGGACTGATGAGCAGGGGATTGCCGGCAAAGGCGGAGGCGCTGGAATAGGGCGAGCCGCCTGCATCGGTGGGGACGAGGGGCAGAATCTGCCAGAGGGTTTGTTTGGCTTCTGCAAGCCTATCAAGAAAGGTATATGCCGCCTGCCCGAAATCACCCACGCCGAATGCCGACGGCAGGGAGGACGGGTGCAGGAGGATACCGCTTTTTCTGTTTGCCATAGAGGAACACTCCTTTTTCGAAATCAAATTTCAAACGATATTTTTATTATTATACCATGTTTGCAGGGGAAGAAAGCAATTGCGAAGCAGATATTTTCTTCCGCAAGGCATGATATGAGCAGGCACGTTTTTTTGTTAAAATTTGCAGGCTCTGCCAGAAAAAGACGGGGTTTTTCGCGCAGGGAACGGAAACAATAACAAGGCAATCAAAACGTATTGCAATAAAAATATCAAAAATATCTGGGAGGGATTTTATGTTTGGCAGAAGGGCAGGACTTTTTTCCGCATTGGCGGCAGTGATGCTGCTGCTCGGCGGCTGCGGCAACGCAGGAGCGAATCTGGGCGGCACGATGGATGGCTATAACAATGGCTATGGCAACGGAAGATATGCAAACGGCGGCGCAGCCTACTGGGACGGCTACGGCATCAACAGCGGCAGAAGCATGGATAATGGTGCGAATTATACCACCTACGACACACGAAATGACAACACCGGCACTACTCTTGGGCAGGATTTAGAGGACACCTGGGATGACCTGACGGGGCAGGACAGAAAAACAAAGGATAAAGACAGCAAGGCCGGCAGCAAAACAGAAAACAACACCAACAGAGTGGTCGATTAAGAAAGAGAGCGTGGCGGAGAATCTCCGTTTACGCTTTTTTCTTTTTGGAAATGGGAAACGGAAAAGACATACATAAAAAAAGGATGATTTTCCATACTAAGGACGAAAGGGGGCGGCGGTTTTGACAAAAAAATGCAAACGGACGGCAATCGGTCTTGTGACAGGCTTTGCAAATGGCTTATTCGGCAGTGGCGGCGGCACAATCGTGGTGCCTGCGATGGAGCGGTTTTTAGGGGAGGAGGAGCATAAGGCGCATGCGACCGCCATTGCGGTGATTCTGCCCTTATCCCTGCTCTCTCTGGGGGTTTATCTCTGGAAAGCGGATTTGGGCGCAGTCTGGCGGATTGCGTTCTGGGCATCGGCAGGGGCGGCTTTGTCGGAGCGAAGTTGCTGCAGCGTGTCAGCGGGGTGTGGCTGCACCGCATTTTTGGGGCATTCATGCTTGCGGCGGCAGTGAGGTTAATCTTATGATGTGGGGCGTTGCGGCGATTGGATTTTTTTCGGGCATCATCAGCGGTATGGGAATTGGCGGCGGCACCATTTTGATTCCGGCACTGCTTTTTCTGACAGAGGTGAACCAACAGCAGGCACAGGGCGTGAATCTGATTTATTTTATCCCAACGGCAGTTGTGGCGCTCATTACGCACCGTAAAAACGGAACGCTTGATCTGAAAACCGCAAAGCCGCTTGCACTTCTGGGTCTGGCAGGGGCGGCGGCAGGGGCATTTCTGGCGGTTTCGCTGGAATCGGAGATACTGAAAAAGCTGTTCGGGGGCTTTCTGCTGCTGATGGGGCTCAGTGAAATTTTCAAGAAGAAAAAAGGAGAGGATACACATGCAAAGAGATGATTTTATGAAACTCAAGCTGAAATTTGCACAGACGGATGTGGCAGGCAAGATTGCGATTTATACGGAAACGCCGGGGCTGAGCGCAGCGCAGTATAAGGAGCTTCTGCGGATGTATCCCATAGACCGACTGGAGGAGCTGGAAGCAGTATTAGCCAAAATGTAAGGAGGACTGCCGTAAGGCAGTTCTTTTTTTGAAAAGAAAGAAAATGCCTGTTCCCGTTTTGAAATTTATGATATACTAAACGAAGCTATAGGTGTTTTTCAAAACGGACGAAAGGGGCTGTGGGACTATGGAATTGATTGAAAATTTATTTGTCGGCGGCAATGTGTCGGATTTGGAAACCATTGTTTACAGTCTGCGCCGCGAGGTTCCTGTCCTGCGGCTGTACTGCATCGTCTATTTTGAGGACAAAAACAGATTGGAGCTGCTTTCCTCCCATGAGCTGTTTCATACGCGAAATAAAAACCGCCCTGCGAAAATTGCAGGCATTGCCATGGGCAGAGAGGAGACAGTGGATTTACTTCTTTTTATGGCGGAAAAAGCGCAGGAGGAGGGGCGAAATCCTGCCAATCCAAGGGAGCTGATGTTATAAAAAATGCTTACGAAGATTTTTTATCATATTCTGGGGCTTCTGGTTGCCTTCTGCCTGCTGTTTGCAGTGCTGATTACCGTAACGGAAACACTGCTGTATCGGGTGGATGGCTACTTTGCGAAGGAATATCAGAAATATGCGGTCACAGAGCGCGTGGATATGAGGCTGTCTGATTTGCTTTCTGTGACGGATGAAATGATGGACTATCTGAAGGGCGACAGGGAAAATCTGAATGTGGAAGCCGTCATCGGCGGCGTGCAGAGGGAATTTTTCAATGCCAAGGAAAAACGCCACATGCAGGATGTACGGGAGCTGTTTTTGCAGGGGCTGGCACTGCGCAGAGGGGCGGTATTTGTCGGCGTTTTGGCGGCGGCGTTTCTTTGTTTGAAAAAAAGACAGGCGGTACTTCTTAGGATGCTGCAGTGGGGCATTGCGGGAGTGCTTTGCACCATGCTAGGGCTTGGAGCTTTGATTTCGATGGATTTCACAAAATACTTCACCTATTTCCATCTGATTTTTTTCGATAACATGGACTGGTATTTGAATCCGAAAACGGATTTGTTAATCAACATTGTGCCCGAAGGGTTTTTTCGGGATACTGCCTTGCGGATTGCAGGAATGTTTCTGGCGGTCAGCCTTCTGTTCTGGCTGATGGCAGGCGCACTGCGGCGAAGGCTGAAATAAAGAAGGCTGAAATAAAAAGGATTGCTATGATAAAGTTGATTTTATTCGGAATTTTAAAGGGAATCGGCATTCTGCTGCTGGTGCTGCTGCTTCTCCTTCTGCTTATGGTGCTTGTGGTGCTGCTTTCGCCCATTAGGTATCATCTGGAGGGAGAGAAAAGGGCGGCGGTCAGCGGTTCTTTTGGTGTGTCATGGCTTTTTGGGGCAATCTGTGCCGATGGCGGCTATACACCTGAGGGGGGCAGTCGGCTCAAGCTGAGGGTGCTTTGGTTTACACCCGTCGGCGGCGAGGAGAAGCCCAAAAAGAAGAAAAAGAAGAAGAAAAGGAAAGAGCCGGAGCCGATAGAAATACATGCGGCGGAAAAAGAATCAAAAGAGGAACCGGAACCGGCAGAGCCAAAACCGGAGCCTAAAAAAGAGCAGCCGAAGCAGGAACCTAAGAAACAGGAGCCGAAAAAGCAGGCGAAGCCGCAGAGAATGGCGGAAAAACAGCCGAAAACCATGCGGCGCGTAAAGCTTTCGGAGATTGCGGAGAAGCCGCCTGAGCCGGAGGAAATCGAGGACGATGCCTTCTTTACGGGAGAGGAGCAGGAAAAAGCAGAGGAATCGGAGAAGAAGGGGAAAATCCCCCCGATTCTAAAGGAGCTTTGGAGCATTGAGGATAAAAAGCAGATTTTCAAAGCGTTTGGGAAGCTGTTGAAGCGGCTGCTAAAGGGGATTTTGCCGGGGAATTTCTTCCTCAAGGCAACCATCGGGACGGGAGACCCGCCGACAACAGGCTATCTGCTCGGTCTGGCAGGGATTCTGGTTACGAAATTCGGTAATGACATACAGATAAAAGGAGACTTCACGAAAGCAACCGTGGAGGATATTGAAATACGGGTAAAAGGAAAAATTGTACTCGGCAGACTGCTTTGGGCAGTGCTTGCCTTTGGGCTGACAAAGCCTGTCAGAAGGGCAATCCGAAAGGAAATCAGATATTTCAGAGGGAAAAAGGCGGATGCGAAAGGAGAAACAGCATGAGCAAGGATTTTAATGAGGCGGTAGATGTATTATTTCATAAAGTAGATGATCTGGTATCCACAAAAACGGTTGTGGGGGATGCTATTGTAGTTGGCGATATGACGCTTCTGCCCCTGATTGATGTGGCAGTGGGCGCAGGGGTCGGCGCAAAGGAAAGTGCCAATGCGGCAGGCGGCATGGGCGCAAGAATTACCCCCTCCGCGATTCTGATGATTCGCCCCGATGGAGTGCAGCTGATCAATGTGAAGAATCAGGATGCGCTTTCCAAGCTGGTGGATATGGCACCCGGAGTAGTCAATAAGCTGAATTTCGGTGCTGTGTTCAGTGGCAGAAACAAAAAAGACAGAGCACAGGAAGAAGTGAAATTTGAGGAGGAAACCATTATAGAGGAATAAATTGCCGAAAGGAGAGAGTCCTGTATGAAGGTTTTGATTGAATTATATGATAAGGATACGCTGAAAAATATCGTTGCGCCGCTGACCCTGCGGCCCGATAGGGTGGTGTATCTCTATGATAAGGGAATGGACGATAGGGATGCGTTTCGTTCTCTGGTGACCTGCTTTCAGAAAAACATGCCCAATATCGTTGTGGAGGATATTCCTGTAGACATCAGCTCTGTGAAAACCCTGTGTGCGGCGGTCTGCCGTGTGGCAGAGCGGTACGAGGCGGCAAACTGCACGCTGGAGCTGACGGGCGGCAGTGAGCTGATGATGATTGGCGCATATCAGGCAGGGCTTGAAATGGGAATTCGCATGGTACATACGGATTTGGTGAAGGGCTGCATTACGGATATTGAAACGGATGAAAAGCTGACGGATATCGCAACGCTGACGCTGGAGAACTTCATTGATGCCAAGGGCGCGTGCTTTATGGGGGAATCCAATCAGCCGCCGAAACCGGAACGCTATGATGCCATCAACAATATGGCACGGTTTTTGTTCCGTCATCTGCGGGATTGGAAGGTAACCTGCAGCTGGCTGCAGACGGTAGCGGCGAGAGGCTTTTCGCATGATTTGCAGATGGAAAGCCGCAGAAATATCCATACCAAAAGCGGAAAGCCTGTTTCCCCGAAGGATGAAATTCTTCTGGAATTTGAGAAAAACGGCTTTTTCAAGAAGCTGAGTCTGGATAAGAATGGGATTTGGATACGGTTCAACTCCTTGCAGGATAAGCAATACTGCATCAACTACGGCGTATGGCTGGAATTATATGTCTATGTGGCGGCGGCAAGCAGCGGTGCGTTTGAGGATGTAAAGCTTGGAACGATGATTGACTGGAATGTGTATGACGGGCTGAAAATCGGCGGAAACGAAATTGACGTTATGCTGATGGAGGATTCCCTGCCTGTTTTCATTTCCTGCAAGCTGAAGGATGCGGATACTGCGGCGCTGAATGAGCTGCTGATTGCAAAAAAGCGGTTGGGCGGTTGGTTCTCCAAGGGCATTATTGTGACCTTCAGCAAGGAAAAGCAGGAGGGAACGGGTACATATCAGCGATGCAAGATGCTTGGGCTGGAAATGCTCGATGAAAGGGATATTCTGGCGGTGGATTTTCGGGAGCGGCTGGTGCGGACGATTCGTGAGCATGATCTTATCAGTCTGAAATGGAAGAAGGTATAAGGGGGAAGCCCCCCTGGGCTGAAACAGGGTTTCGGCTTTGATATAAAAGGAGGCGGATGCCTTGGCAAAAAAGAATACCAGAAACACCAAGAGCCGTATCGTTTCGGCAGCATGGAAGCTATTCTATGAAAACGGCTATGATGATACAACGGTGGAGGAAATCGTAGAGGAGTCTGGAACCTCCAAGGGCTCCTTCTATCATTATTTCAGCGGCAAGGATGCTCTTTTAAGCTCCCTTTCCGATTTATTTGATGATAAATATCAGGAGCTGATTCCGACGCTTGACCCCGAAATGGACAGCTTTGAGCAGTTGATGTATCTGAATCGGGAGATGTTTCTGATGATTGATGACAGCATTTCCCTTGATTTGACGGCAAGGCTTTATGCCTCTCAGCTGATTACCACGGGAGAAAAGCACCTGCTCGACCATAACAGAATCTATTACAAGCTGCTGCGGCAGATTGTGACGGAGGGACAGAAGAAGGGCGAGCTCAGAGAGGATGTTTCCGTGAACGAAATTGTAAAGGCGTATGCGCTCTGTGAGCGTGCGCTGATTTATGACTGGTGCATCAGCAACGGGGATTATTCCCTTTGCCAATACGCAAAAAGCATGATGCCTGTTTTTTTGAACAGTTTTCGTGTGAAAAAAACAAAAAACGGCGAATAATAAAAAAAGATTTTTTTTCGGATAGAAATAAGTTCTGGAAATCGTATAGTCAGAAAAGATTGAAATTACAGTCTTTCTGGCTATTTTTTGTTTTGTCGTTCTGTTTTTTGTTCGGACTTTGTTCTGTATTTTGTTCTGGTAAAAAGTATGATAGAATAGCCGCAAAAGCAAGATGAAACAGAAAAAAACAAGAAACGAAGGAAGGGTAAAGTAACATGATTTCAGCAAAGGTTTTAATCATGCTCACAATTCTGGTCTATCTGGGCGGCATGATTATCATTGGGATTTATTGTTCCAAGAAAAATGAAAATGTAGGCGATTTCTATCTGGGCGGCAGAAAGCTTGGTCCATTTGTTACGGCAATGTCCGCAGAGGCATCGGATATGAGCAGCTACTTATTGATGGGGCTGCCCGGTCTGGCATATTTAAGCGGTGTGGCGGATGTTGGCTGGACGGCAATCGGGCTTGCCATCGGTACATACCTGAACTGGTTGGTTGTCGCAAAGAAAATCCGTATTTATACACATAAGCTGGATGCAATTACTATCCCGGATTTCTTCTCTCGTCGATATCATGATGAGAAGAATATTCTGATGTGCATTGCGGCTGTGGTTATCATTTTTTTCTTCATCCCCTATACAGCAAGCGGCTTCGCTGCATGCGGCAAGCTGTTCAGCACCCTGTTCGGTGTGAATTATATTCCTGCCATGGTCATCAGTGCGATTGTTATTGTGCTGTATACCGCGATGGGCGGCTTCCTTGCAGCAAGCACCACAGACCTGATTCAGGGGATTGTGATGAGTATTGCGCTACTGATTATCGTATTCTTCGGGATTCATATTGCAGGCGGCTTTGATGCCGTAATGGATAACGCAAGAAGCATGACAGGCTATCTGAGCCTGACCATGACACACGATCCCGTCAGCAAGACCGCATCTCCCTACGGCTTCCTGACCATCTGCTCCACATTGGCGTGGGCATTGGGCTATTTCGGTATGCCCCATATTCTGCTGCGCTTCATGGCGATTGAGGATCATAATAAGCTGAAATTATCCAGAAGAATTGCGGTTATCTGGGTTGTCATTGCGATGGGCGTTGCCATTCTGATTGGTATCATCGGGAATGCGATGACAAAGGTTGGCGCGGTTCCCCTTCTGGAGGGCAGTGCATCCGAAACGATTATCGTATGCATTTCCGACCTGCTGAGCAAGCATGGCTGCCTTGCGGCAATCGTTGCAGGTATTGTGCTTTCCGGTATTCTGGCGGCAACGATGTCCACGGCGGATTCTCAGCTTCTGGCGGCATCCTCCAGCATTTCCCATAATCTTTTGGGCGGCTTCTTCCGTGTGAATATTTCCGAAAAGGCGGCAATGCAGGCGGCAAGAATTTCCGTTCTGGTAATTTCCGTGATTGCAGCCTTCATCGCAAGAGACCCGAACAGCTCCGTTTTCGGTATCGTATCCTTCGCATGGGCAGGCTTCGGTGCGGCATTCGGCCCCGTTGTGCTGACAGCGCTGTTCTGGAGACGCTCCAATAAGCAGGGCGCACTGGCAGGCATGATTGTCGGCGGTGTGATGGTATTCGTATGGAAATATCTGATTCGTCCCATGGGCGGTATCTGGGGCATTTATGAGCTGCTGCCCGCATTCCTGCTGGCTCTGGCGGCAATCATTATTGTCAGCCTTGCAACACAGGCACCCGAACAGGCTGTTCTGGAAGAATATGACGCAGTGACAAAGGAACTGAAAAACGAAAAATAAAAAATAAGCATTGAAAATCCCTCTGCTGAATGAATGCGGCACAGGGATTTTTTGTTTGCAGAAAAAATTTCTCTGCTTGTTCTTCTTTAAAAAATTGAAAAAGAGAGAAGGTATCTGTATAATGGATACAGATAAAGAAAATGACAAAGGGAGGAACTGTTGTGAAAGCATTGATTACGGGCGCAACGAGCGGCATCGGGCGTGAAATGGCGAAAATATTAGCTGTACGGGGCGTGGATTTAATCATTGCCAGCAGGGACGAAAAAAAGATGAAAAGCCTTGCCAAGCGGCTGCCTGTGGCAGTGCGGACGATAGCCGTGGATTTATCCAAAGCAGAGGACTGCTATCGGCTGTATGACGCGGTGAAGGCGGAAGAAATTGATATCCTCATCAATAACGCAGGCTTCGGGGCGTATGGCGCAACATGGGATGTTCCGCTGGAAACGGAGCTGAATATGCTGGATTTGAACGTGCGCGCGGTGCAGATTCTGACAAAGCTGTTTCTGGCAGATTTCCGTAAGCGTGGCAGTGGGCGTATCCTCAATGTGGCATCCTCTGCGGGCTTTCTGGCAGGGCCGCTGATGTCCGGCTATTATGCGACAAAGGGCTATGTGCTGCGGCTGAGCGAGGCTATTTCCGAGGAGCTGCGGCAGGAGGGAAGTCGGGTGACAGTGACGGCTCTCTGCCCCGGACATGTGGAGACGAATTTTGATGCGCCGTTCCATTGGCGGCGTTTCCGCGAAAAGAGTCGCGCAGGCAGGGATAGAGGGGATGCTCCGCGGCAAGGTGGTTGTCCTGCCTGGGGCATTGATGAAAATGACCTATGTCGGAGAAAAGCTTTTACCTGAGTCATGGATGCTGAAAATTGCCTATCGGGCACAGGCAAGGAAGGGTTGAACCGTATGCAAAGAGTAAGGCGAGTTTTGAAAAATACCGTCCGCGGTTATATCACGAAGGATGTCGGCAAGCGAGCAGCTTCACTGACGTATTATCTCCTGTTTGCGATTTTCCCCTTTCTGGTTGCGCTGATTTCCATTTTGGGGTTGCTGCATCTGCCGATGATTTCGCTTGAGGGCGAGGCGGCGGCGTTTCTGCCTGCGGATGTAATCACGCTGCTGAACCGGACGATTACCCACATGACGGAGGCATCCAATGGGGCAATTTTCACTTTTGGTGTGGTGTTTGCGCTGTGGTTTCCGTTTCGGGCGGTAAGAAATATGACGGAGGAGGTTTCGGATATCTATGGCGGCGAAAAGCCGACGCATCATACGCTGCGGGTGCTGCTGCTGGCAATATTCATTCTGTTTCTGATTCCTGCAATGCTGTTTCTGATGATTATCGGGGACTCTGTTTTGAACTATGTGGCGCAGTTTCTGCCGATTACGGTGGAATTTATCTCCTTCTGGACAAAGGCGCGTTTCCTTTCCATGGGCTTTGCGCTGATTCTGTTGACCTCGGCAGTGTATTATCTTTCGCCGAGTCAGCCGCCGAAGTGGCGGTATATTTTTCCCGGGGCGCTGCTTTCTACATCCTTCTGGATGCTGTATTCCGTATTTTTCTCGTATTATGTAGACCACATGGGGAACTATTCCGTGATTTACGGCTCTATCGGGGCAATTATCGCCTTCCTCATCTGGCTGAATCTTTCGCTGACGGCACTGCTTCTGGGGGCAGTGTTTAATCAGGCGTTGCGCGAAACCGCCGCTCATGAAAAACTTTCTTCCGAAATCTGAGGATTTTACTGGATTTTTTCAGATTATATGGTATAATTAGTTTTAGTTTAAAACGAAAAACGGAGGTTGAGCAATGAAAAATATGTTATATAAGGCAAAAGGCGCACTGGCGCTGACCCTTGCGGTGAGCATCTGCGGGGCGCAGTGTGTGCCTGTGTTTGCGGCTGAGGCTCTTTCCGCGGCGCAGCAGGGCGTGCAGGTGACACCTGTGAAGGAGCTGACAGAGGAGGAGAAGGCGGCATTGCAGCTGCCGAAGCTGACCGCAGAGGAAGCATTGGCGAAGGCGAAAAAGCATAGCCCCGACCTGAGAGAAATTCAGGATACCTTGGATTATCTGGATGATACGCTGGATGACATCGACAGAAGCGCAGGCGGCACGGTTACTGTGCCAAATGTGGAATATAAAAAATGGGTGAATGACGGCTGGCAGAAGGTTGTTTCTGCCGTTTATCAGGCAGAGCAGGGCAAAAAGCAGGCAAGAATCGGCGAGGATCTGCAAAACCTTGGTCTGGAGGTTTCCGTAAAATCCTATTTTACCTCCATCAAGAGTAATGAGGATACCTTGTCTCTGACAAAGAAAAACGCTGAAATCCAGAAAAAGCTGTATGAACAGGGGCAGGAAAAGAACCGTCTGGGTCTTCTGAGCAAGTATAACCTGAATCAGCTGGAGATTGCGGCAAAGCAGGCGCAGGATAATGTGGCACTGCTGGAGGCAAGCATGGAGCAGCTTTACATCAAGCTGAATGACCTGATGGGTGAAAAGGCAGATGCCCGTTTTGAATATGTCTATGACGTTACCTATACGCCTTATAAGCTGAGTCTGCCGATGGAGCAGTATCTCAACGCGGCACTGAAAAAGGATCTGACCATTCAGCTGAAGGAGCTTGCGTTGGATTCTGCGAAGTTTACGAAAAACTATGTTGGTGAATCGAATACGCGTCTGGATTCCAATACACAGGAATATAATTATGACACCGCAAAGCGTAATCTGAAAACGGCAAAAACCGATAAGGAAATGGCAATCCGCAATGCGTATCTGCAGCTGCAACAGATGGAAACACAGATTACCTCTGCACAGACCTCTCTGACAAAGGCACAGGCAGATTACCGCGCGGCGCAGATTAACCTGCGGGCAGGCAATGTGACAAAAACAGCTGTAGAGCAGGCAGAAATG
>OGKE01001628.1_pt1 | contig 13537 bp, 10 predicted proteins | sample 1572341 | NCBI WGS metagenome assembly OGKE01 (sample SAMEA2582091, study PRJEB24529) | metagenome | biome: Human gut stool | place: China | collected 2011
ACGCACCACGGTCAAAAACCGGGATGCGTCTTTTTTGTAGGGGAGGGATTTATCCCTCCCGGGGTGTTTGCGGCAGCCGCAAGCTCTACCCTTCCGGCGCTGCGGCGCCACCTCCCCTGCAAGGGGAGGCAAGGGACCTTGGCCCCCTCTGCGAGGGGGCTCCGCCCGCAGGCGGTGGGGGAGAGAACCTACCGGCAAGCAGCCGTTTACACCACCGTCACCAGCGTCTCACAGTCGCCGGTCACGGCGTACTTGCCGCTGCCCGCGGGGATAAAATAGCTTTCGCCCTTTTTGACCTTCACGGTCTCGCCGCCGCAGGTCAGCGTGCCCGCGCCGTCGGTGATGAGCAGCGAGACAAAGCTCTTTTCATCAGCCGCACCGTCAAACGCGCCTTTTTTCGCGTCCACCGTGAAATACTCGCACTGCGCGAGATGGCTGCCGAAGTCGTGCTTTTGCGGCGGCGTGCGGCGGGTCACGTCCAGCGCCTTTTCAATGTGCAGGGCGCGGGGCTTGCCGTCCGCACCGACGCGCCCGTAGTCGTAGACGCGGTAGGTCACGTTGGAGTTTTGCTGCACCTCGACCACGACGATGCCCTGGCAGATGGCGTGCAGCGTGCCGGACGGGATAAAAAAGCAATCCCCTTTATGCACCGGCACGGCGTTCAGGACCTCGGTCAGGGTGTTATTTTTGATGCGCTCCGCAAACTCCTCCTTGGAGATTTCGTGCGTAAAGCCGTAGTAGAGGTACGCGCCCGGCACGCAGTCCAGCACATACCACATCTCGGTTTTGCCGTACTGGTGTTCTTTTTCAAGCGCGTACTCGTTGGACGGATGCACCTGAACGGACAGGTTCTGCTTGGCATCAATAAATTTTGTCAGAATCGGGAACTGCTCGAATCGGTCACAGTCGGTGCCAAGGCAGCCGGGGTGCGCGGCAATGTACGCCGCCAGCGTCGTGCCGTCGGGCAGATAGCTCGGGCCATCCGGGTGGCAGGACAGCACCCACGCTTCGGCCAGCGGTTCAAGGTCGCTCTTGATGCCGAAATCGGTGCGCAGGCGGCTGCCGCCCCACAGATAATCCTTGCAGCTCGGGGTCAATTTCAGAATTGCCATACCGTTCACGCTTTCATCATGTCCGCGGCGGCTTTGGCCAGCGCGGCGTTCACGGCATCGGCGGCTGCCTCACTGCCGCCAACGGCGGAAAGATAAACTTTGATTTTCGGCTCGGTGCCGGAGGGGCGGACCATCAGCTTATGCCCGCCGTCCAAATGGTATTCCAGCACGTTGGCGCGGGGCAGCCCGGTGCCGTCGGTGTCGTAGTCCACGACGGACTCCACCTTGTACCCGGCAATGTTCTCCGGGGCGTTGGCGCGCAGCTTCTTCATCAGCTCCTGCATCGTATGCATGCCGCTCTCGCCCTCAAAGGCAAAGCTGCACAGCGCATTGCGGTAGTAACCGAACTCCCTGTACAATGCCTCGATGGCGTCCAGCAGCGTCTTGCCCTGCTGGGCGTACCAGGCCGCGGCCTCGCAGACCAGCAGCGTCGCGTTGACAGCGTCCTTGTCGCGGACGTGGCCGCCGGACAGGTAGCCGTAGCTCTCCTCAAAGCCGAAGATATAGCGTTCGGGACGCCCCTCGGCCTCCAGCTTGCCGATCTGCTCGCCGATGAACTTAAAGCCGGTCAGGGTGCGGCGCAGCTCGACGCCGTATTTTTTTGCCACCGGCGCTGCCATATCGGTGGAGACAATCGTCGTTACCGCCACGGGGTCGGCGGGCATCGTGCCCTGTGCCAGACGGGTGCGGCAGATATAGTCCAGCAGGATAATGCCCATCTCGTTGCCGGTAATCAGGCGGTAGCCGCCCTTGCCGTCGGGCACGGCGGTGCCGCAGCGGTCACAGTCGGGGTCGGTGCCCAGCAGCAGATCGGGGCGGACCTTGTCGCACAGCTCCAAGCCTTTTTGCATAGCTTCGCGGATCTCGGGGTTCGGGTAGGGGCAGGTCGGGAAGTCGCCGTCGGGCTTTTCCTGCTCGGGCACAACGGTCACATGGGTCACGCCGAGCTTTTTCAGCAGCTTTTTCACACATTCCAGACCCGTGCCGTTCAGCGGGGTGTAGACGAGCTTGAGCGCGTCGATGCCCGCGCCGTCGCCGACGCGCTGGTCATAGACAGCCTGCACAAAATCATCGAGGCATTTTTCGTCAATTGTCACAATGCGGCCCGCGGCGGCGGCAGCGTCAAAATCTGCCAGCCGGACATCGTCAAAGCAATCAATTTCTTCGATAGCTGCCAGAATTTTCTCGGCAGCCTCCAGCGTGATCTGGCAGCCGTCCGCGCCGTAGACCTTGTAGCCGTTGTACTTAGCGGGGTTGTGGCTGGCCGTCACGCAGACGCCCGCGCCGCAGCCGAGGTACCGCACCGCCCACGAAAGCGCCGGGGTCGGCTCAAGCCGGGGGTACATGCAGGCGGTAATGCCGTTCGCGGCCAGCACGCGGGCGGTCTCGCGGGCGAACAGCGCACCGTTATGGCGGCTGTCGTGGGCGATGGCTACCTTTTTAGGCAGGCCGGACGCATTGAGGTAGTCCGCCAGCCCCTGCGTTGCCTTGCGCACGGTGTAGAGGTTCATCCGGTTCGTGCCCGCGCCGATCACGCCGCGCAGGCCGCCGGTGCCGAATTCCAGATCGCGGTAAAAGCGGTCCGTGACGGCGTCGCTGTCGCCCGCGATGGAGACGAGCTCAGCTTTGACGGCGTCGTCCAGATCCGGCTGGGCAAGCCAGCGGTTATAGAGGTCGTTTGTATTGTTCATGGAGTTTCTCCTTTATCTTCCCTTGAATCCTGCGGGCAGCCGCAAGCCGCCCCGCCTCTCTATTATCTTGCATTTTTACCGCTTTTGCAAGTACCAAATCTTTGTCGGCACCGCCGGATTTTCCGGTCAGCCCTGCCAGACAACTTTTATTGCCTCCGCTTCACTTTCCGCCAGCGCCGGGGCGTCGGAATTGGCAAACAGGCTGCCATAGCGGTAGAGCCCCGCGCCCTGCACCCCTAAACGGGCAAGCAAAGCAAGCTGGTCGGCCAGCGCATGGCCGGAAAACCACTCGGAGCCGGCATCGGACCCATCCCCTGCGCCGACGCGGTAGGCCCCCAGCCCGGCGTACAGCTTCACGCCCGCCGCGCGGGGCAGTGCGGCCCACGCGGCGGCCAGCTGCGCAAAGCTGTGCGACGCATCGCCGTTTTTTATATATTCCTGCCCCCAATAAAGCTGGGGCATCAGGTAATCCACAGTCCCCTGCCGCAGCCAGCGGGCCGCGTCGCTGTATTGCAGGGTGTAGTTCTGCTCCGGGTCGCCCGCCGGGGCTGCGCCGAACCGCACGCCGTACCGCCGGGCCGCGGCGTGGCAAAGCTCCATCAGGGCGTTCACGTTCTCCCGCCGCCAGTCGTCCTGCGTCAGTGTGCTGCCGCTGGCCGCGTAGTCCGCCGCGTCAAAGGCCGGGTCGGTGGTGGGGTAAAAATAGTCGTCAAAGTGGATGCCGTCCACAGCGTATCTTGCGCACAGCTCCCCCACCCCGTCGGCAATGTACTGCCGCACGTCCGCGTTGGCGGGGTCGAGATACGCGCCGGTGTCGGTGTACCTGACCCAGTCCGGGTGCAGCCGCGCCGGGCTTGCGCCGCACAGCGCCGGGGTCTGCCCGGCCTGGATGCGGTAAGGGTTGACCCAGGCTTCCAGCTGTAAGTCCCGCGCGTGGGCGGCGTCCACCAGCAGTGCCAGCGGGTCAAACCCGGGGTCCTGCCCCTGCGTGCCGGTGCAGAGGTGGCTGAACGGAAAGTAGTCGCTGGGGTAGAGCGCATCGCCGAAGGGCCGCACCTGCGCCAGCACGACTGTTGCGCCAATCGACTGTATATTGTCCAGCATTGTGCCGATTGCCTGCGTGAACGCCTCCGCCGACGAGAAATCGACCTGCTCCCATTCCAGATAGCTGACCCACACAGCGCGGTAGGGCGCGGCGGCCCGGGCGGCGGCGGTTGGGGCGGGGGTCGGCACCGCGGCGGGGGCCGGGACAGCCTTTTGCGGCAGTGCAAGCAGCGGCGCAAGCAGAAAGACGGCTATTATGAATAAGTAGAATCCGATCCGACGCATGGCATGTACCTCCTGCGGTATGTATATGCGGGGCGAGCAGCGGGTAGGACAGGGCCGCTGCCCGCCCCCCTGCGGCAATCCGCTGCCGGGCGGCCATGGGGTCTCCCCTTACCACATTGACAAAAAACACCCTGCAATGCTATAATGTTCTTATATATAACACAATTTTTATCTACCCATTCCTTCACACAAAGGCGGAAGCATTATGACCAGAGAACAGGTCGAAACGGAAATGGCCCAATACCGCACCATCTTTACTGTGGTGCGGCTGCTGGATGCTGCGCAGGTCGGCGGCGAGGAGTCCATCAACAGCTTTTGCAGCTGCTACAGCTATTGGGGCAAAAACACCCCCTGCCGGAACTGCATCTCCCGGCAGGTGCTGGAGGATCACCGCCAGCGCACCAAGCTGGAATACATGGGCAGCGAGGTCTTTCAGGTCACCGCCGTCTACCGCGAGGTCGACGGCGTTCCCTGTGTCATGGAGCTGATCCAGAAGCTGGACGGCGAGACCCTCATTGACCCCGAAAACGGGGAACGCCTGATAGACAGCATCGCGAGCTACCACACCAAGCTCTACCACGATGCACTGACCGACAGCTACAACCGCCTCTACTTTGAGGACGCGCTCAAGGACAAGACCGACCCCGCCGGTGTGGCCGTGCTGGATCAGGACGACTTTAAATTGATCAACGACACCTACGGCCATCAGGCCGGCGACATAGCGCTGCGCACCTGCGTTGACGTGGTGCGCGCCTGCATCCGCAAATCGGACGTGCTCATCCGCTACGGCGGCGACGAGTTCCTGCTGGTGCTGCCGGGCATTGAGCGCGCGGCGTTCCTGGCCAAGCTGGACCGCATCCGGGAGCAGCTGCACACTGCCAGCGTGCCGGGGTATTCCCGTCTGCAGCTGTCCGCCAGCATCGGCGGCGTGATAACGCAGCCCGGCGAGACCGTGGAGCAGGCAGTCTCCCGCGCCGACAAGCTGATGTACCAGGCCAAGAACCGCAAAAACATGGTCGTGACCGAGGACAACGCCCGGGACGGCGCTTTGAGCGCTGCCGGGCGCGAAAGCCAGACCCGCCAGAGCATTTTAATTGTGGACGACTCCGAGATGAACCGCGCCATTCTGGCGGAGATCCTGGGCAGCGACTACAACATTCTGGAGGCGGCGAACGGCAGGGAATGCCTGGCCATGCTGGAGCAGTACGACACCGGCATTGCGCTGATTCTGCTGGACATCGTCATGCCGGTCATGGACGGCTTTGCGGTGCTGAGCGAGATGAACCGCAGCCACTGGATCGAGGACATCCCCGTCATCATGATCTCGAGCGAGGACGCCGACACCGTTGTGCGCCGCGCCTACGAGCTGGGCGTCTCGGACTATGTCAGCCGCCCGTTCGATGCGGGCGTCGTCTACCGCCGCGTTTTCAACACGATCAAGCTCTACGCCAAGCAGCGGCGGCTCGCCTCGCTGGTGACGAGCCAGATCAAGGAAAAAGAGAAAAACACCAAGATGATGATCTCGATCCTGAGCGAGGTCGTCGAGTTCCGCAACGGCGAGAGCGGCCAGCACGTGCTGCACATCGGCACGCTGACCCAGCGCCTTCTGGAGCGGCTGACGCAGAAAACCGACAAGTATGACCTGCCGCCCGAAACGCAGGAGCTGATCGTCATGGCATCGGCGCTGCACGACATCGGAAAGGTTGCGATAGACGATAAGATTCTGAACAAGCCCGGGCGGCTTACCCCGGAGGAGTTCGATCTTATGAAAACCCACACCGTTGTGGGCGCGAACATGCTGGACCATCTGGGCCGCTATAAAAACGAAGCGCTTGTCAAGACCGCCCACGACATCTGCCGCTGGCACCACGAGCGCTGGGACGGCCGCGGCTACCCCGACGGCCTGGCCGGGGACGAGATCCCGATTTCGGCGCAGATTGTCTCGATGGCGGACGTCTATGACGCGCTGGTCAGCAAGCGCGTCTACAAGGCCGCCTACTCACCGGACACCGCGGTGCAGATGATCCTGCACGGCGACTGCGGGCAGTTCAACCCCCTGCTGCTGGAATGTCTGGTGGAAATTCAGGACGTCTTAAAGGCCGAGATCGTCGGGCGGGAGAACGAATCGGAGCCCGCGGCGGCGGAAACCTCTGCGGAGGGGTCAAGACCCCTCCCTACGATGCCACGATAACGAGCGGTTTGTAGGGAGCGGTCTTGACCGCTCCGTGCCCGTGCGCGGCGGCGGAAACCTCCCCTACCGCGCCCTTATAAATTGTGTAATTGTTATGATATTGCGGATTTTGTTGAAAATATCCTCTGTCTATGGTAAAATAAGAAGATAACTATTAGAGAGGACTTCTCCTTCTTCATGACAAGTAAACGCGAAAAGCTGCAATACGCTTATGTATTTTTCGCCGATCTGCTCACGATGGCCGTCAGCGTGCTGCTGGCGTGGCTCATCACCGACGGGCTGTTCGGCGTGCTGATCCCCTACACCAGCACCGATTGGCTCCAGACCCTGTGCCTGCTGTTTGTGGCGTTCGTCGTCACCTTCTTCTTCTTTGACCAGGACAAAAACATCGTAACACGGTCTGAAAACGAGGAAATCAGCCTTTCTCTCCGGTTCAACATCGCGCTCGGCCTTGTTTATGCAGGCTGCATGCTGCTGGCCAAGGCCACGATGCTGGACTCCCGTTATTTTGCGGTCACAGTGCCCGCGGTCAACGCGGTGCTGCTGCCGTTCTCCCATGCGATTTTAAAGCGGCTGCTCATCCGGTTCCAGCGCAGCTGGGGCATGGAGACGCTCGTCGGCGTCGTCACAACGTCGGACCGGGCCGAGCGGCTGATCCCCGAGATCCAAAAGGACTGGTCCCGCCGGGTCGTGGGCGTCTCGCTGCTGGAGGCCACGCCCGCCGCGATCTCCACCAGAGTCTGCGGCGTCGAGGTCAAGGCGACGTTCGACGACTTCATGGACTGGATCCGGCGCGAGGCGCTCGACGAGGTCTATGTCGATGTGCCGATGGACAGCGGCGAGAGCTTCATCCCCTATCTGGACGAGATGGAGAGCATGGGCCTGACCGTGCACTTCCGTCTGCCGCTGCTGGACCGCATTGAGGAAGCCTGCTGCGACGAGACGAGCGCCGCGCGGCTGAGCCGGTCCCTGGGGCGCTGCGCCGGGGGCAACATCGTCACGATGGGCACCGTTGAATTGCAGCTGCGCGACCAGATCGCCAAGCGCTGCATGGACGTGGTGGGCGCTGTCATCGGCTGTATCATCAGCATCCCGATCATCGCGGTGGTCGCCATCCCGCTCAAGCTCGAAAGCCCCGGCCCGCTGTTTTTTAAACAAAAGCGTGTGGGCCGCAACGGGCGGTATTTTTACATCCACAAGCTGCGCAGCATGTACGTGGACGCCGAGGCCCGCAAGAAGGAGCTGATGGCCCAGAACGAAATGAACGGCCTGATGTTCAAAATGGAGGATGACCCCCGCGTGACCAAGGTGGGTAAATTCATCCGCCGCACCAGCATTGACGAGCTGCCGCAGTTTTTTGACGTGCTGCGGGGCGATATGAGCCTTGTGGGCACCCGCCCGCCGACGGTGGACGAGTATAAGCAGTACGAGAGCCACCACAAGCGCCGCCTGTCGATGAAGCCGGGCATCACCGGCCTGTGGCAGGTCAGCGGGCGCAGCGACATCGAGGATTTTGAGGAGGTCGTCAAGCTCGACGTAGCCTACATCGACAACTGGTCCCTCTGGGGCGACGTAAAGATTTTGTTCAAAACGATTTACGTTGTGTTCGCGGGGAAAGGGGCGAAATGATAGCAAGCAGCCGTTCCGGAAAGGGACGGCTGCTTTTTTTACTGCCGCGCGGCCCCTACAGGGAAGCTGACGCTGCCGCAAAGCACCCGGAGCGGTCAAGACCGCTCCCTACGAACTGCCGCTCACGGGTGCCTTGTAGGGAGGGGTCTTGACCCCTCCGGGCAGCCGAGCGATGTCTGCCGCGCAGTAGGGGCCGGGCATGCCCGGCCCGCGGCGTTAAAGGCGATTGCCCGTTAAAGGGTGGCCGCGCCGACCTCCGGGCCGGGCATGCCCGGCCCCTACGAAAGCCCCTCCACGCCAAAACGGGGCCCGCTTTTCAGCAGGTCCCGTTTTGGTTGGTATAGGAAAATAATAAGAAAATGGCTTGTTTATCCCCGCATTACACGATCTTGCGGGATTTGTGGACGCCGGTCTTGAGGAACTCGACCCATTCCGCAATGTTCACGGCGTGGTCGCCCAGGCGCTCAAGGTACTTATCGATCATAAATAAGTCCAGCGCCGTCTCGGCATCACTGGGGTGGGCGGCGATGTAGGCCGCAATTTCCTTGGAAATGCGGCTGAACATCGCGTCGCAGTCGTCGTCGCGGGCAATGACCTGCGCGGCGGTGGACAGGTCCACCTGCACGTAGGCGGCAATGGCGTCCTTGACCATGTGCAGGGCAATGTCGCCCATCGCGTACAGGTCGTCCAGCACGCCGACGGTGCGTGCGCCGTCCGGGTGGAGATGGAGCGTTATCTCGGCAATGTCGCTGGCCTGGTCGGCGATGCGCTCAATGTCGGTGACCATCTTCAGCGCCGTGGAGACCTTGCGCAGGTCGCCCGCCACGGGCTGCTGGCGCAGAAACAGCGTTAAGCAGCGGTGCTCGATCTCATGCTCGGCGGAGTCGATTTCGCTGTCCCGGGCAATAACGCTGCGGGCCAGCTCGGTGTCGCCGGAGCGCAGGGCGGTCATGGCGCTCTCGATCGCGCCGCCGGCGGCGTGGCCCATGCGGGCCAGCATCGTGTCAAGCTGCAGCAGCTCGGCGTCGTACATTTTTCGTACACTCGTACCCATTTGTCATACCTCCTTAGCCGAAGCGGCCCGAGATGTAATCCTCGGTGCGCTTGTCCACGGGCGTGGCGAACACACGCTCCGTCGGGCCCATCTCCACCAGCTCACCCAGCAGGAAAAATGCCGTCTTATCGCTGATACGCGCGGCCTGCTGCATGTTGTGGGTGACCATGACGATGGTGTAATTTTCTTTCAGCTCCGTGGCCAGCTCCTCGACCTTGGACGTCGAGATGGGGTCCAGGGCGCTCGTCGGCTCATCCATCAGCAGGACCTCGGGCTCAACGGCCAGGGCGCGCGCAATGCAGAGGCGCTGCTGCTGGCCGCCCGACATGCCCAGGGCGCTCTTGTTCAGACGGTCCTTGACCTCGTCCCAGATGGCCGCGCCGCGCAGGGATCTTTCCACGATCTCATCCAGCTGCGCTTTATTATGGATGCCGTGGGTGCGCGGGCCGTAGGCGATGTTGTCATAGATGGACATCGGGAAGGGGTTCGGCTTCTGGAACACCATGCCGACGCGCTTGCGCAGGACGTTGACGTCCATCTTGTCCTTGTAGATGTCCACGCCGTCGAGCTTGATGTCGCCGGAGATGCGGCAGCCCTCGACGAGGTCGTTCATGCGGTTCAGGCTTTTCAAAAACGTGGATTTGCCGCAGCCGGACGGACCGATGAACGCGGTGATCTCCTTTTCCGGGATGTCGATATTGATATTTTTCAGCGCATGGAAGCTGCCATAGTACAGGTCCATATTGCGCACTTCAAATTTGTTCATGGAATGACCTCTTATCTTATTTCTGCTCTGTTTCTTGTATCGGTAGGGGCCGGGCATGCCCGGCCCGCGGCCTGGACCGCGAGCACCCGTTTTCCGTACACCTGCGGGCCGCATATATGCGGCCCCTACATGCGCGGCGCCGGGGAAGGGGCTGCCGGACGGAAGGTGCCCGGAGCGGTCAAGACCGCTCCCTACATGGCACCCGTGAACGGCGAATCGTAGGGAGGGGTCTTGACCCCTCCGCGGGGTTTGCGCTGCCGCATACTCCCACGGGCGGATATGGAATCCGCCCCTACGGTGCAGGGCATTGCCCTTTACCGTTTTGCCAGCTTCCCGGCTGCCAGCCCGGACAGGCCGTTGATGACCAGCACCAGCACCAGCAGGACCACTGCCGTGCCGTAGGTCTGGCCGATGTACAGGCCCTCGTTCGAGAGCAGGTACATGTGTACGGCCAGGGTGCGGGTGGAGCTGAACACGCTGGACGGCATCTTTGCCACAGAGCTTGCGGTATAGATCAGCGCGGCGGTCTCGCCGACGATGCGGCCCGTGGCCAGAATGACGCCGGACAAAATGCCGGGCATGGCGGACGGCAGCACGATCGTGAACACCGTGCGCAGCTTGCCCGCGCCCAGACCAAAGCTGCCCTCGCGGTAGGAGTCGGGCACTGCGATCAGCGCCTCCTCCGTCGTGCGCATGATGACGGGCAGAACCATGATGGCCAGCGTGAACGCACCGGCGATCATCGAATAGCCCCAGTGCAGCTTGGTGACGAAGAACAGCATACCGAACAGGCCGTAAACGATGGACGGGATGCCCTGCAGCGTCTCGGTGGTGACGCGCACGACCTTGACCAGCTTGCTGCCGCGGTGTGCGTACTCGACCAGCCAGATGGCCGCAAAGATGCCCAGCGGCGTCGAGATCGCCAGCGAGAAGGCCGTCATCAGCACCGTGTTGATGAGCGCCGGCGTCAGCGAGACGTTCTCGGAGTTATACTCCCAGGCGAACAGCTCGGGCTTCAAATTGGGGATGCCCATGACCAGAATGTAGCCGATGAGGAACACCAGCACCGCGGCGGTCAGCAGGGCGGCCATGCGCACAAGCCAGCGCAGCGCGGCGGCCTGCATACGGGCGGCGCGGCGGTTGCTGCCGCCGGTTGGCATGAACTCATGCGGTTTTGCGTAGGTCATATCGGCGGCTGTTTGCGCTGCGGCAATCTCAGGCATAGTCCTTACCCCCTTTCACAAGGCTGAAGCAGAGGTTGATAAGCAGGATGAATACGAACAGCACAACGCCGGTGGCGATCAGCGCTTCGCGGTGGAGGTCGGCGGCGTAGCCCATCTCGATGACGATGTTCGAGGTCATCGTGCGCAGACCCTGGAACAGACCCTTGGGCATCCAGGTCTGGTTGCCCGCGACCATGACGACGGCCATCGTCTCACCGATGGCGCGGCCAATGCCGAGGATGACTGCCGACAGCACGCCGGATTTTGCGGCGGGCAGCACGGCGTAGAACACGCTGCGCTCATGCGTCGCGCCAAGGGCAAGGCTGCCCTCGTAGTAGCTGTCGGGCACGGCGTCGAGGCTCGTCTTGCTGACCGTGATGATGGTGGGCAGGATCATGATGCCCAGCAGCACGGCGGCAGTAAACAGGCTCATGCCCTTGCCGCTCTTGACGTGGAGCACGGTTTTGAAGAACGGCGATTTGACCATGGCCTGCACGGCGGGCACAAGCACGATCATGCCGAAGAAGCCGTAGACGACGGACGGGATGCCGGCCAGCAGCTGCACCGCCGGGAGCATGACCTTATTGATGCGGGGCGGCGCGAACTTGGACATGTAGATGGCCGTCAGCAGGCCGATGGGCACGCCGACGAGGATAGCCCCCGCCGTGACGTAGATGCTGCCCAGGATCATCGGCAGGATGCCGAAGATGTCGTTGCCGGGCTTCCATGTCGTGCCCAGCAGGAACTTGAGCGGGCCGATCTTGAACAGGGTGGGCACGCCGTTGGCAAACAGGAAGATGCAGATCAGTGCCACCGCCAGGATGGACACACAGGCGCAGAGAGTGAACACACCCTGCATAACGCCTTCTTTTAGCTTGGAGGTCATTTTCCTATACTCCTTATGCTCGTAGATTGGTTATGATACCCAAAAAGCCTTCCCCCTAGGGGGGGAAGGTGGCGCCGCAGCGCCGGATGAGGGGCGGCCTTGCCTTACCAACCCGTGAACGGGTTATCTTGGGAAACCCGCCCCTCATCAGTCCGCTTCGCGGACAGCTTCCCCCTAGGGGGAAGCCTTTTTCTTTTTACTGCACATCCGCCCAGGTGGTCAGCTCGCCGGTGTAGATGTCCTTGATCTGGTCAACGGTCAGGTCGTCGGTGGTGTTGCCGGGGTTGACGACGACGGCGATGCCATCCAGCGCCAGGACGGTAGCCTTGGCGCCGCCCTCGACCTCGGAGTCCTTCAGCTCACGGCTGGCCATGCCGATGGTATAGGTGCCTTCCAGCGCACCGGAGACGCCGGTGGTGGAATCGGTGGTCTGGAGCTCCAGCTCGGCGTTGGGGTTGACGGTCTTGTAAGCCTCGATCAGCTTCTCCATCAGCGGAGAGACGGAGGAAGAACCGCCGACGACGATCTTGCCCTCGGGCTGGGCGGAGGTAAAGTCCGCGCCGTCCTCACCGATGTAGCCGTTGTCGGTAGCGATGGCCTGGCCGTCCTTGCTCAAGACATAGGCGATGAAATCAACGGCCACGGGGTCCGTCGCGTCGCCGTTGGTGACGATGTTGAACGGACGGGACAGAACGTAGCTGCCGTCCTTGACGGTCTCGGCGGAGGCCTCGACGCCGCCGACGGTGACAGCCTTGACGTCATTGCTCAGAGAGCCGAGGCTGATGTAGCCGATAGCGGTCTCATCGTTGGCGACGGCGGTCATGACGCCGTTGGTGCTGGACTGGATGGCGGCGGCCTCGGTGGTGTTATCGACCTTCTTGCCGTCGGCGTTCTTCTCCTCGACACCGGTCAGCTCGATGAAGGCGCCGCGGGTGCCGGAGCCGTCCTCACGGGAGATGACCGTGATGTCCTGGTCGGCGTCGAAGTCACCGGCAGGGGCAGAGGAAGCAGCGGCGGAATCGGCAGAGCCGCAGGCAGCCAGGCTCAGAGCCAGCGCAGCAGCGGTAACGGCAGCAATTGCAGAAGTACGTTTCATGTGTGTATTCTCCCTTTTTCCCAAATTTATGTGGTATAGTTTGGATGTTTTGCCAGTGCTTCACCGGAAGCAAGCTAATTGTACCGCGGTTTTGCGCCGGTTTCGACCATAGTACGGTACAATCGCGGTAAAGGTTTTGCAAAGAGGGGGCCGGTTTTGTGTAGAGCGTGTAAAGTTTGTAAAGTTTGGGGAAAGGGAGGGGGTGGAGTTAGGAGAGAGGAGTTAGGAGTGGATTGGGCGGCAAAGGGGTGACGGGGCGGCGGCGGAAGGCTGCGGAGAGGTCAAGACCCCTCCCTACGATGCAAAAGGCAAAAGGGTGGCATAGCAAAGCTGCGGGCCGGGCATGCCCGGCCCCTACGGACTGCTGTGAAAATTTACGCACGAGAGGGGCAAGGGAGGGCGGCAGCCCTCCCCCTTTCCCGTTGACGGGTTGCCGCGGTAGGCTGCGGGCGGCATATATGCCGCCCCTACAGAGCTGCCGTTTACCCCTGCGGGGGTTCGGGGGCGCTTGGCGGCGCACAACGAGCGCCGCCAGTTTGCTTCGCAAACACGCTCGTGCG
>OGKE01001637.1_pt1 | contig 13476 bp, 10 predicted proteins | sample 1572341 | NCBI WGS metagenome assembly OGKE01 (sample SAMEA2582091, study PRJEB24529) | metagenome | biome: Human gut stool | place: China | collected 2011
ATCGGCATTTACCAACTTATGAAAAGATAATCAGAAATTTAGTAAGTTTTTGTATAAATAAAATGATTTATTATATAGAAGAAATACTGACACAGGTAATACAATGTGTAAAAATATTGCTGGTTTATCATCTGTTTTTGTCAGGAAATTTAAAGAAAAAGAACTGGAAATATATTTCAGGAAGCATATGCCTTGTTCTGATTGCAGGTATCATAATGTATTTTACAGAAAACATAGATGCATTAGCAGGAAGAATATTGGGGATGGCAGTCTGTCTGTTATTAATAAGTGATAATTGGAAAGGGGCAGTAACAGGAATATTCTTTTCTTTAATTATGGTTAATACAACAGATGTCCTGTTTGGTCTGATAGAAGATCAGATATTTATATCATATAATATTGCTCATGTCATAATAAAAGAAACAATAAATATATTACTTTACTTACTGACCGGTATGTTAATCAGGAAAATCAGAATTAGAAATAATTTCATATTTGAGAAGGTTTCAAAAATAGATATAGCAGTATTGGTAATTATATTTTGGTGTTGTGTATTTGTGGCTGGTGGATCAAGAGGTTTAAGTGTTGGAGAACTTCAGGATTCAAAAAATAGCATAGTTATAGCAACAATGATGGAAGTAACGGGAATGGTACTTGTATTTATTGCACTGATGCAGATTGTTGTCAGTAAAGAGAGAGATGATTACAAAGAAATTATACAGCAAAAAGAAAAATATTTTCAGATAAATATGGATTATTATGAGGCACAGAAAAATTTTAACAGAGAAATGCATGCATTTCGACATGATGAAAGTAAGCATATGCAGAGAATACTTGATTATTGCAGGCAAAATGATACAGAAGGAGCAATAAGGTATATTAAGGAAATAAGGACAGAGGTTATTGATCCAATATATTTGTATGATTGTGGAAATGAAACAGCCAGTGCCATTATAAATGTATATAGGAAAAAAGCAGAGGATGCAGAGATTCCTTTTGAATGTCGCGGACATATGCCGGAATATACAGGGATATTAGATATAGATTTATGTATAGTATTATCCAATCTTCTTGAAAATGCACTGGAAGCCTGTATAAAAGTAAAAGGGCAGAGATTTATTTATGTTGAAATGAGGTATGAAGAAGATGAAATGTATTTGCAGATAAAAAATAGCGTAAATGAATGCGGAAATAAGCATAACTGGGAATTAAAAACACAAAAGGGGGAAGGACATGGTATTGGGATGAAAAATGTGAACAGAGTTGTGAACAAATATAAAGGAAACATTACCTGGGATATTGAAAATGCTATTTTTGTAATTCAGATGACATTGTAAAAAAGGTTAAAATACGTTTTGAATAAGCATTTCTTAAGAAAAGAGAAACAAAAATTGCAGTTGGGAACAAAAATTTACCATTGGGAACATTGCTGTTTACAAAATAGACATGAATTGTTAATATAAAAATATCAAACAGAAAAAGGAGATGAATACAAATGATGACATATGGTGAAAATGACTGGTGGGAAATACTGAAGAAAATACTGGGAATATCATAGGAGAAGATATGATGGACAAAAAACTGGTAAATTACGAGTTATTTCAATTAGTGCAAAGTGCTGCAGAACAGGAGTTGTCAGAACAGGATATGACAGAAAAAAGTCTGATTGATGAGTTGCAGCTTGATTCAGTAGCACTTATGGAACTGGCTGCAGAGATAGAAGAAAGATTCGGGATTCATCTTGATGAAGCTCCATCTCTGCTGGAGCTGTTCGATAATTATGATAAACTGCTGGAATATCTGCAGCAGAATACAGTGGATAATTATGTCAGTGGGAAGGAAAATGTATGAGTATGGCAGGAGATGAAAGAATGGAAAGCCTGATTCAGGAAGCATATGAACAGATACCGGTATATTTGCGAAATGGAAGGGATATGAACCGGAAAGAGGAGCAGGCTGGTGGTTTGGAAGATTACCCGGTACTGGAACGGAATCAGTTGATAGAGGAAGAAACAGCTGTTATTATGCCGTGGGCGGAAATGCTTCGGATGCAGGGAAAATTGATCTGCGGAAGAACATCCGGATTCAGTGGAAAGTATATGGAGATTTTCTGGACCAGGGAAGATTATCACAGATCCATGCTGCCATTGTGGTTTTATCGTTATAAGTATTATGGAATCAGGCCGGATGACAGGGTATGCTACTTCTACACGATAAGAAGTCTGGATGGTATGGAAGATATGGTACAGAGAAAAGCAGAACTGGGATTTTCAAAGTCAAATCTTACCATGCAGAGAATCAGTCGTATACTGGATAAAATGGAAGAATTTCAGCCGGAATGGCTGATGCTGCAGCCATCCGTTGCAATGCTGTTATGCAGGTGTATGGACAGATGTGGAAAGAAAGCACCGGAAAGTATCAGGTACATAGAATTTACAGGAGAAATACTTACTCCGGAAGTAAGAAAAACAACCAGGGAACATTTTTTTGGAACAGGAGAGGGGCAGACCGGGTATATTGCAAATCAGTATGGTGCAAATGAGTTTAATTCCATTGCATATGAATGTCCACAGGGAAAACTGCACATAATGAAGGACAATGTTGTGGTCGAAGTACTGGATTCGGAGAAAAGAAGCTGTAGATTGGGACAGGAAGGAGAATTATATCTGACAACAAAAACAAATAGGGCAATGCCGCTGATACGTTATCGTATCGGTGACAGAGGATGTCTGTATGATGAAAGCTGCAACTGCGGAAATAGAGGAAAGGTATTACAACTTGCTTCCGGCAGGGCAAATGACTGGATTCTGTATGAAACAGAAGATGGCAGACTGGAGAAAATTACACCAAATGTTTTTGTAAGAACATTCGACAGTATTAATTACAAACTGGATGGGGCGATCAAACAGTTCCGTGTAGAGCAGAAAGGTAAGAATAGTTTTCATATCATACTGGTTCTGGAAGAAGATGACGGGTATCTGGAGCAGGAAGTAGAGAAGCTGTTTTATCAGGGATTGGAAGATGTAAGATTAAAAGAAGCAGAATACAGATTCTGTTACAGAGAGGAGTTGTTGCCGGACGAAGATACTGGGAAAATAAGGTGGTTTTGGAATCAAAATATAAAAAATATGAAAGAAGAGGTTTAATTATGCAATTTAGAAAGATTTTAGCAATGGGATTGGTATCCGTTTTTTTTGTTACAAATTTAAATATAAATAATATATTAGTATATGCTTCAGATGAAATTATAGAAGAAGTAGAAGAAAATGAAAATGTAGTATCTAATATAAATAGTAATAATATATCAGCAGTACAGGCCGAGAATAGTGATACTGAGCAGGAAATGATAAATAGTGCATTATTAGAGATGGGAACTCCTGTAGAGTTATTAAGTGAGTACACAATTGAAGAAAAAAAGTTTATATTGGAAAATGTACAAGATTGTGATGCACAATATTTATCATATGAAGAAGGATGGGCAGATGAAAATAGTACAATAAAGGCAAGAACAGTCACAACTAACGAACAATTAAAAGGAAAAGTGAAATTTTCAGTAACTGCATATAGGGTTAATAAGGGTGGGAAAAAAAGTATTGCGTTATTGCCTAGGTTTAAATGGACTTCTAATGATGAGGTGAAAAATGATTTGTTTGTTTTTTCTTTGCCACAAGGTTGGGAAATAGCAGATGATGATTCGAGTTTTACGTTGTATGCATACAATGGAAATAATCAAATAGCACAAATAATTAATTATACAGCTGCAAGTTCTAAGAGCTATAATGGTGTTGGATATACAATTCAAGATGGAGGGACTGCATTGCCAAATGGTCACTATGAAGGAATGATGGTAGCATATTTCGAAAAAAAAGATCTGAGTGCATCTAATAAAATGATAATTAAATATGTACATGATTATTCATCAAAATCAACAATTACATATGGCATTACATATGGTTTTTTAAGTATTGGCATTACAAGCAATTCAACTAAACAGGCTGTGACAAATGCAGTACTGTTATTTTCTTATAAATAATAAAATTTTAGTTTAAATTGCCAAAATAGAATAGTGTTGAATGGTTCATAAAAAGTAAATTAACAAAAAATTTGTTAATTGAACTTTGAGAACTGTAGATAGTTCTTTTCAGAAACTTAAAAAAAATATGTATTGTATTTGGTAGCAAATATTCTGATACAAGAAAGTAATTAATGCTTTTTGGTTGTAAACTTTTTTAAATAAGGAATGGAAAGTGCAATGAAAAAAATAGCAGTACGCATTGGGTTGGTGGTAATTGTTATATTTCTTTTATGGAAATGTACATACCAAAAAAATGAAAAACTTGAGAATACAACATGGATTGGAGACGAAGGAATACTGTGTTTTTCAGAAAAGACGTTGGAAATACAGCATTTGATCACCCAGGAGGCGATGTATAAGGGAAAATATACATATTATAAAAATAATAAAATGCATCTGAACTTTGATAAACCTGTAGATTTATTTGGGGACAAAAAACGTTGCACTGTTTTCTGCGAATTACAAGAGAATAATCAGATGGTAATTACATATGAGGATGCAAAATATGAATTTACTAAGTATGACATGGAAGATGAAGAAAATGATGAGGATGCGGAAAATGCTATTATTGATTTAAGTGAAACACAGGAGTTTTGGAAAGAGTGGTTGTTTGATAATGCAGAGAATGTTATTGAAGCGAAAGAAGAAAATGTAAAACTGATATATCTGCAGATGGAAGTGGAGACAGAACCTGAAAACGTAATAAAATATGATACAATATGGTATCTGGAAGAAAAGGATTGTTATTATCTAATAATAAAAACCCAGCAGGAGCTTTCTGTATGTTCATGGCTGCCAAAGAGTGATATTGAGGATATTGTGGAGAGCAGCCAAATAGAATTTGAAACAATCAATGAGCAGCAGGGAATTTCATATTCTCAAATAGAGAAATTTATGGAAAAAATCTCTAAGAACTATAAAGGAAAGACGGGAAATATCATTATACAAGGTCCGGTGTCAATAAAGGAAGCTCAGAATAAAGAAGCTGAATTCGTCGGATTAGAGGAAAATGCTGCAGATGAAACTTTATCAGAGGTAGGATTTTGTGTAAAGTATAAGGAAAAATAGTAGTTATGAGAAGATATAAGATTAATATGTGGGCAATTGACAAATATGTAAGTTCAAAAGAGAGGTATTTTAATCCAGGATACACTATTGGCAGGGAATATACAATGGGGATATCGGTTCAGGATACTGCTGCAAATACAAAATGGAGTCATTATGTATATACAGGAAGCATTTGGAGAATTAGTATTGATAATGCATACACTAGTATAACATAAATTAAATAAGTGGACTAATAATTGTTCCTGTGGTATACTATTTCCATAAAAATATGGAGGACATATACCATGGCTAAAGCAAAACCACTTACTCTTTCATCTGAAGATCGTTCACGCTTAGAATCAATTACAAAAACAAGAACTTTGCAGGCTCAGACAGTTACCAGAGCAAGAATTCTCCTGCTGAAGGCAGATGGTGAGTCTGTTGACTCTATTGCTGATAAAGTTGATCTGAATCGCAATAGTGTTCTTCTTTGCCTCAAAAAGTATAATCAGGGCGGCATTGAAAATGCCATTTACGATGCTCCTGGAAGAGGCAGAAATGCAGAAATAACTGATGATGAAAAAACATGGATCATCAATATTGCCTGCCAGCGTCCTGGTGAGTTTGGCTACTCAGCAGAAACATGGACATATGCAAAGCTGACGGAACATATCAATAAAACAGCTGAAAGTGCCGGCTTTACAAGACTGTCAACTCTTACCAAAACAAGCATAAAAAACATTTTGGATGCTGCTGAAATTAAACCATTCCGTATCCAATACTACTGTGAAAAGCGTGATCCGGACTTTGAATCCAAGATGCATGAAGTTCTTCTCGTTTATAAACAAATTGAAATGTTGTTTGATGAGAATGGCGAGTTATTTATACCTGCTGCAGAGCATGACGTACATACTTGCTCATATGATGAAAAGCCTGGCATTCAGGCTGTTTCTACTACCGGAAGGGATCTCAATCCAACTACAAACAATGGAACAATTAAGCGGGATTATGAATATAAACGTCTTGGCACGGTTTCCCTGTTAGCTGCTATTGATCTGCTTACTGGAGAAGCCATTCCATTAGTTCGCGATAAACATACATCGGATGACTTTATTGACTTTCTTAAGATTCTCAATGAAAAGTATCCAGAAGGAGATATTATCCGGGTTATTCTGGATAACCACACGGTCCACACGAGCAAAAAAGTCAAAGCATTTCTTGCGACTATGCCAGGTCGATTTATATTTATTTTTACGCCAAAGCATGGATCATGGTTAAACATGATCGAAGGCTTTTTTGGCAAGATGACATGTCAGATGTTGAAAGGAATCAGGGTATCATCAAAACAGGAACTTATTGACCGTATCTACAAATACTTCGATGAGGTGAATGAAGTTCCAGTAGTTTACCATTGGAAATATAAAATGGATAACTTTGGCAAAGACGACATTAGTCTAGCTAATTAATTTACAGTCTACTAGTGCAATATATTATATTACTTATAAGTAAGGGAGGAAGTTAGATGAAATATAAAAAAATGGGAATTGTAATGGTTATAGTAAGTACTGTTTTTGGTATGCCAGTGATGGGAGATGAAGCAGATTATCTATATGTGACAGGAACAAATATTCCGGATTGTTCCATGGGGATAGTATCATTGGAGGATGTATTAAAATGGGATCAATCAGAGGACTGGAAGACATATTTTAAAAACTGTTCCGTTCCATTTCTCTTAACTGTTTCCGATGATATGTATTTTCTTGTAGCTGATTCCGATGGAGAATATGCCTATCAGATTTCGCCATCGGATCCGTATGCCAGTGCCAGTGGAGGTGGTCCATATCTGATTTCATGTCTGGACATGGAAAGTGTCAGCTTTCAGCAGGAAACAGAAGAGGTCCAACAGTTTATAGAAGAAAAAAATAAATTAAAAAACTCATTAAAGGAAAAAAGAAAATTTGTGAAAGAGCATCTGACAGAAGATGATTATGGTGGAATCTATTATGATGAGAAGCAGAGAATAGATATTTTTCTGGTAAATAATAAATGGAAAGATCTTTTAGAAAAACAAGGATTTCAATGTATAGAAAGTGATTATCCGATTACAGAACAAAATAGTGATATTAACAAACTCTGGAGAGAAAGCAATGGACTCTGCATAGAAAATATTGAGAAAAATGTGGTAGAAACAGATGACAAAAAAGTACAGCTGATGATTTTTGGGAGGGTGGAAAAAGCGGTTTCCGGTATTGATTTGGAACAGAAAAACTGGGAGTATATAGAAGGTATATGGGCACCATCCGGAAAATCAATCAAAGAAACGTTCGGAGATAAGGATATAGCAAATAATATTGACTGGGAAGATGAGAAGACCTTTGTTGCGGCAGTCAGGGAAGAATATCAGTATATAGAAAATTATATAGATCCAGCATATTGGGACAAACTGGAGCAGGCACTTAAAATATTAAAAGAACAATATCCTGAATACAGCTGTAAAAATTTATATTATCATATAGCAGGCGATGGAGATGCCATGTCGTATTTAAATTTTGATGAAGAACTTGAGAAATATGTTAGTGAGACATTCCGGTATCAGAGCAGTTCCAATGCTGTGGAAGAAGAATTGTTTGGTGATCCGGCTTATCTGGAACTTAAAAATATGCTGAGAAAATACAAAGAAATTTATCCGGATATGAAATATCAGGAAATTTATAAAACGTATCTGAGGACAACAGAAGAAAGTGTGGATATGTCAAAAAGAGAAAAGCTATACTGGTATTTATGGCAGAAATATTCTTTTGATAAGGAACTGGAAAAGCTTCAGGAAGGCAAGGTAACTGAAAGTGTAATACAACAAAGAAAGCAAAATACCGAAAGAAGTGGAAAAGCACAGAAAACAGCAATCGCAGGAAGTATTGTACTGGTTCTGGGTGTAGCAGCAGTGAAAGTGTGGATGAAAAAGTGCAATGAAGACAATAGACTGGAGAAAAAATGAAAACAGCGATAGCATTAATGGGAACTATATTGGCATTAAACTATGACTACAAAATATTATATGAGGAAAAATAAATGACAAAAAGACGTTTTATAACAATATTAAAAATTATTTTAATTTGTGCATTTATTTCTGTGATAGCAGTAATCACAATAGTCAGTATTAAAAAAGGATCAGGAAAACATGGGACGGTGCAGTATAAGAGATTTGAAAAACTGACACAGCCATCAGGACAGGTAATACAGATTGATGATTATTCATTTGAACTGGAGAAGTATTTTCTGGATATTGCCAGCGCACAGTTTTATGCGGTAGTAAAAGTGGGCAGGGATGGTGATAAGATTAGTTACCAGGCAATGCGGGTATCGGATTCAGAAAGGTCGCTTCAGTCCATTGGCGAAAGGTTTTCTATTTGGTTTGCAGATGTAAGCGTGGAGGAAGAGGGAGATTTTCTATATTTATATATTTACAGACGATTGCAATCCGAACAGGACCCGAATCAGATATTTGCAATTCGGGATTGTCAGGCAGAAGATGAGCTGAATAAAGAATACTATTTTAATCTGGAAGATTCCGGGAAACATACAGAATTTCGTTTGAATGAAGGAACTTTGTATTTGTCATCCATGGGATTGAAGATAGAGGTAAAGAGGAGTCTTGGGCTGGATTATTTTCAGGATCTGGTACTTACAAATAAGGATGGGGAAAATATTACACTGATAAAAGACGGGGAATCAAAAGCAGCATATTCGGGATCTGCTTTTTTTGCCACAGATGAGACAGGATTCAACGGAAAATATGTATATAAATTTAGGAAAATTATAGATTATACCAGTATAGAAAAAGTAGTTGTAAATGGTAAGACATATGAACAGGCGGAAGATACACAGAATCAACAGGAAGATATTACATATAAATAAAAAACATTAAGCGAGGTGATATATATGGGATGGATAAAAAAGGTTATCAGTGTGGGAGGTTTTATATTGCTCGGTTGTCAGGTGGTAAGTGCGAATGAAGTGCAGAGTTATCCTTATGCCTTGTTCTGGAATGATTATCAGATGACTCCTGGGATATCAAAAGGGGCAGTTTCTATTGATGATGTGCTGGAATGGAGAGATATATGCCGGGAAGAGCTGGGGGATGAAATGGAAACAAATGCAGATGCGGTATATGAATCATATGACAGTTATTTTGCTGATAAATCGTGTGAATTTTTAAATGTGACACAATGTGCTGACTGGTATGAAGTGTATGATGAAGAAGTACAGCAGAGTCTGCAGCAGGTAAGGCTGGAGAATTATTACATTGTATTCAATGATGAGGGGCAGTATGTATATCAGTTAAGCCTTGGGACAGGGGAATACAGCAGTTCGGATAGCGGTCCGTTTTTAAGAGCCTGTGTCAGTGGAAATGTGATACCGCTGAGATTCTGCACAGATGAGGAATTACAGGACTTTTTGCAGGAAGAAAGAGAGCGGTATACAGAAAAAAGAAATCTCAGTATGAACAATGTGGAGAAAGCGGATGACTGCCAGTTTATAAGTGGTATATGGGAGTTGAGAGATATCCTTGGAATAGAGGATATTTACTATGACACCTCTGGACAACTGTGTATTGCAGGCATTTTTGAACCGGAAGAATTTCAGGAAAAACTGAACCAGCAGGGATATCAGCTCCGGGGAAAATATTATATGGGGGTATGGTATATGAATGGCAGATATGAAGTGCCGCCAGATGGAATACAGGAAGAACAGAAGCAATATGTCCAGACAATGGCAAGAGAGGATGAGCCGGAGAAGTTCGTAGAACAGCAGAAAATGTTATATCAATATACAGAAAGGGTTGGAGAAGATAAGGACTTGCCGGAACGGATGGCAGAGGAACAATGGGAGAATTTGAAGATAGCATTGACAGAGATGAAAAAAATGTATCCGGAATATTCCTGCCGTAATTTATATTATCATATTGCAGGAGATTATAATGTTGAGGAATATACAGGATTTGATCCGGAACTGCTTGCGTTTGCAGAAACATTGGAATACAGGGCGGATAAAAATCAGGTATCAGAAGATGAATTTGGAGACCCGGAGCATCTGGAATTGAAAAACCTGCTGCGTAAATACAAAGAAAAATATCCGGAGCTGACCTATTTGCAGATATATCAGACGTATCTGCAGGAAACAGAAGAAAGTGTGCAAATGTCAAAACGTGAAAAATTATACTGGTATTTGTGGCAGAAATATTCATTTGACAAAAAGACAGAAAATATTCAAAAGGAAGGTACAAATGGACAAAATAATTCTGATAAATATCGTGAAACTGCAGTGGCGGGAATCATTGTACTGGTTTTTGGTGCAGTGGCAGTGAAGCTGTGGATGAAAAAGGCGGAGAAAGGATGAGTGATTTTATGAGAAAACGATTATTTATTATTGGATTACTATTGGCTGTTCTATGCAGCAAAACACTGGTTTATGCAAAAGATGAAAATTTATGGGAAATGCGGTTATACGGATGGTATGTAATGATGGATGATATTTTTGATTTAAATAAACTTTATCAGGATAATCGAAATATGAGCAGTATAGAAGCATCAGAATTTCTGGCTGGCAGGGCATTGTCTTACAGACGGGAGATTTATACACAAACAGAAAAACTGGCAGCCGAAAATATGGGATATGTGATAGATGAGGAGGGATATGCTGATTTTGAATTATATAGCAGAGTGCCAAATTCGTCTTATGGAGGAACTGATAGTCCGTTTGTACTTTTTTCTGTAAGCAGTGGAGATTATTGTAGACTTAATGTATCAAGTGATGAATTAAAAGAGTTTATAGAAAAAAATAAGGAAATTTCAAGGCAGGAAAGAGAAATAATTGAGTTTGCTCAGGAAAATCTGTCAGATAGTGATTATATGGGAGTGGATAGAAACGAACAGGGGGAATTATATATTCTTTTGTGTAATGAAAATAAAGCAGAAATATTAGAGAAAGAAGGTATTAAGTGGGAACTGTCTGAAAGATCAAAAGAGGAACGATATAAAGATATTCAGATGCTTTGGCAAAGAAAGGATGAATTAAAAATATTAGAAATTGATGAAGAAACGGATGGCAGTTTAGCTGTTTATGGATTGGATTCAAGAGAAAAATTCTTTGAAAATATAAAGGAGGAAGAGCAGGGAAACTATATATATAATTGTGAAAAGGAGTGGTGGAAGGATGAAAGATTGGATAATGTTTCTCAAGTATCAGATTTAGATGATATAAAACTGTTTTTGTTAATGAAGAAAGAAGATGAACGGTATCGATGCTGGAGCGATGACTGTTTTGAAAAATTGGAGCAATTCATAATAAATATGCATAAAAATTATCCAGAATATTCTTACGAAAATCTATTTAGCCTTGGGTATTTATGTAATGATGAAAGTTATTATCACAGTAGTGATGAATTAGTTAATTTTGTGCAGAAATGTCTGTATATGGAAAATGAAAAAAATCCGGTGGATGAATCATTATATGGAGATAAAAATCATTTGGCAGTAAGAGTAGTATTACAAAAATATAAGGAATTATATCCAAAAGAAAGTTATGAAATACTGTATGAAAAATATATAAAGGATATTAATGAAAATACATATATCTCACAGAAACAGAAAAGGGAACGTTACTGTTGGAAGATATTAAAAGCAGAGGAAGAATTAAAAAATGTAAAGACAACAGCGAAAGAAAGCGAAGAAGCTTTTCCGACCGCAGTGGCGGGAAGTATTGTGCTGGTTCTAGGTGCAGTGGCAGTGAAGCTGTGGATGAAAAAAGCGGAGAAAGAGAGAAGATAAAAACACTGGCAGTAATCGTAGTTATAGCAGTAGTGGCAGATATCAAAATGGAGATTTTTATGAAAAAATTTATTTGTGCAGTCAGTATTATGACTGGTGTGTTGTTGTTACCATTGTATGCCTAGGCAAAAGTAGATATTACAGAAATAGATGTTACAGATGAGGTTGTGTCAGTAGATACTATTTATGAGTTGAATAAACAGTATCGGGAAGAAACGATCGGGAACAAGGCGATAAGATTTCTAGACCAGCATGGAATACGAATCTTTGGAAATGTACGCGAGCCTATGGTAATAAAAGATGGATATGCGGACTGGGACTGTAAGTTCTCAGAAGAGCTCAGCATGAGTGGAGCAGCATTTGGTCCGATCCGGCTGAAATATAGGTTTACCGGGGAAGAAATTGTATTATCAGAAGAAAAAGAAAAACTGGAAGATTATTTTGAACGAACCATGCAGATGAGCAGAGATATCAGGGAAAAAGCAGAATACATTAGAAAAAATGTACCGGAGAATGAATATGGCGGAATGTATTATGACGAAAAAGCAGGGTGTATCTGTGTGTATGTGATGACAGATCAATGGAAGGATGAGCTGGAGATACAGGGATATCACTGCATGAAAACAGAGAATAGTATGGAAGATTTGTATCAGGAGTTACAAGCATTGTGGGAAGAAAGAGAAAAATATGCAATTAATTATATTAAAGTAAATGAGTGCGAAAATACACTGGATATTTATGTGGTACAAAATGCGGAAAGTGAAAAACTGCAAAATATGGGATATCAGATAATAAATGCATATGTGCTTCATCCCGGAAACTGCTATTTTTCGGTAGAAAATGAAACAATTGAAGCAGACACAGTTATGAATATGTTTGATTCAACTGCATTTTCAGAACAGCTGGAGAAAGATGAGAATATAAAAGAACATATTCACGAAGGCATTCAGTGTTTGAGTGAAAAGTATCCAGATTATGATATTAGAAATCTACTCAATCGAATTGCGGCTGATGGGAACTATGAGCGATATCTGGATTTTGATAAGGAAATCCTGCAGTTTGTGGAGAAGCTTCCTGCATATGTTCCGAATACGGAAGATCCGGCGGAAGAGCTGATGTTTGGAGATCCGCAGAGAATTGAACTGAAAAGCCAGTTGCGGGAGTATAAGGAATTGCATCCGGATATGAGTTATGAAGAGATTTATGAAAAATATCTGGGTGACTGGGAAGATACCACAGAAATGACCAGGGAAGCAAAAATATATCAGCTGGTAATGAAAAGAGTTACCGGACAATTAAGCAAAGCAGAGGAGGTACAAAAGGAAGAAGGAAAGATAAAAAAGAATGAAATCAATAAGGCTGCCATAGCAGGCTGCATAGTACTGGTTATCGGTGCAGTGGCAGTGAAAGTGTGGATGAAAAAAGAAGGAAAATGAGAGAAAATATAGAAGGAGTAATACGGGTGGGGAAAAATGACATTGGGAAGTCAGTAATTACGGAGGGCATATATGAGGAAAAATTTAAAAA
>OGKE01001647.1_pt1 | contig 13416 bp, 7 predicted proteins | sample 1572341 | NCBI WGS metagenome assembly OGKE01 (sample SAMEA2582091, study PRJEB24529) | metagenome | biome: Human gut stool | place: China | collected 2011
CAGGGCCAGCATGGTCATCGCCGTGGTGGGCCTTTACCTGCTCTGCATGAAGAACGGCTTCGGCGGCGTCGAGACCAGCGACTGGATCCTGTTCTCCTGCGCGGTGCTGTTCAGCTTCCAGATCATATCCATCGACCACTTTTCGCCGCTGGTGGACGGCGTGAGGCTGAGCCTCTTGCAGTTTATCGTAGTCGCAGTGGAGAGCACGGCGGCGGCGCTTCTCTTTGAGACGCCGACGCTGGCGGAATTTGGTGCCAATCTCCTGCCCATCGCCTATTGCGGCGTGCTGTCCAGCGGTGTGGCGTACACCCTGCAGATCTTGGGCCAGCGGGATCTGAACCCTGCCATTGCCAGCCTGCTCATGTGTCTGGAAAGCGTGTTCAGCGCACTGGGCGGCTGGGTGCTGCTGCATCAGAGCCTTTCCCCGCGCGAAGGCGTGGGCTGTGTGCTGATCTTTGCCGCCGTGGTGCTGGCCCAGCTGCCGGCCCCGCAGCGGGCCCCGCAGCGGGCAGAGCGTGCGTCCTGACGTGGCCGCACAAAAACCGGAAGTCCAGCTGCGCAGCGCGGGCGGCATCCAGTACGAGCTGTACCGCAAAAAGATCAAACAGCTGCATCTGCGGGTACGGGACAACGGCACCGTGATGGTTAGCATCCCGCTGCGCACCAGCCTGGAACAGGCGGACGCCTTTGTGTGCAAGAACGCACAGTGGATCCACGACACCCGGCAGAAAGTGATGGCAAAAGCGGCCCGCGACAATGCCGACCTGCCGGACAAGGAGACCGCACTGGCCTACTTTACCGCCATGAGCGATCAGGTCTACCCGGCCTTTGCCGGGGTGCTGGGCGGCCAGAAACCCACCCTCAAGGTGCGCAGCATGACCACCCGCTGGGGCGTGTGCTGCCCCGGCAAAAAGCAGATCACCTTTGCGCTGCAGTTGTACAACATGCCGCCTGCGGCGCAGATCTATGTGGTGGTGCACGAGTACTGCCACTTTTTGCAGGCCAACCACAGCCCGGCGTTCTGGGCCGAGGTGGCAAAGCTGCTGCCGGACTGGAAAGCCCGGCGGGAGCTATTGAAGAAGTAAAAACAGGAGGCAGACTTCCCTTGGAAAACGAAAAAAAGTCCGGCGGCGATAAATACTCCAAACTGGCCGGCAACACCCTCATCTTTGCCATTTCCAGCTTTTCGTCCAAACTGCTCACGCTGATCGTGCAGCCGTTCCTGACCTACGCCATGGCCGAGATCTCGGATCTGGGCCTGTCCAAGATCCTGAGCCAGTACGCGAACCTGCTCATCCCCTTTGTGTCCATGGGCATGTCCAATGCGATCATCCGCTTTGGTCTGGACAAGGGCAACAGCGAAAAGCAGGTGTTCACCAACGGCCTGCTCACCATTCTGGGCGGCTTTGGCATCCTGGTCCTGTGCTGGCCCATTGCACGGTTCCTGCCCGACATGGCCCAGTACGGCCTGCTCATTTACCTCTATGTGCTCATGAGCTGCCTGCGCACCCTGTGCACCCAGTTCGTGCGCAGCCGCCAGTGGAACAAGCTGGTGGCCGTGGACGGCGTGCTGTGCACCGTGGCCACCATGGCGTTCTATGTGCTGTATCTGGTGGGCTTCAAGTGGGGTGCCAACGGCTACCTGCTGGCCATCATCAGCGGTGATCTGGTCAGCGTGCTGTTCCTCATGATCACCGGCAAGCTGTGGAATTATGTGGAGCTCAAGGGCATCAACAAGGACCTGTGGAAGCAGATGCTCCACTTCTCGCTGCCCATGATCCCGGCACAGATCAGCTTCTGGATCATCAACGCCTCCGACCTGTTCTTTGTGCGCGAGATGTGCAACGGTCTGGACGGCCGGGACGGCAACGCCTGGAGCGGCCTGCTCTCCACGGGCTACTTCCTGCCCACCATCCTCACCACGCTGGGTCTGATCTTCTACGACGCCTGGCAGCTCTCGGCTGTCACCGAGGAGGAGGGCCGGGCGCGGTTCTTTACCAAGATCTTCCGTACCTATTCCAGCGTGCTGTTCTGCTGTGCGGCGGGCATCATCTGGCTGTGCCGCCCGGTGATGCACATCATGAAGTCCAACTACTACTACGCCTGGCACTTTGTGCCTTTCCTGGTGCTGGCCTCCACCTGCAGCTGCTTCAACCAGTTCATGAACAGCGTGTATGTGGTGACCAAAAAGTCCAGCCGCAGCATGGTCACCATGATGGCCGGTGCCATCGGCAACTGCATCATGAACTACTTCTTCATCAAATGGTGGGGCCCCATCGGTGCCACATACGCTTCCTTCCTGGGGCTGGCGCTGGTGTTCACCCTGCGCTCCATCGACGCAAACCGCATGATCCATATGCATGTGCATCCGGGCCGGGTGCTGCTGAACGTGGGTCTGCTGGTGTTCGAGGCCTTTGTGCTGCTGGCCGAGACCCCGCTGTACGGCCTGTGGACCGGCCTGATCACCGCGGTGGTCATCCTGATCAACTTTGCAGGCGTGTGGGCTATGGCCCGTGTGCTGCTGCCCCGCCTGCTGGGCCGCCGCGGCAAGGCGCTGGTGGCCGCTGTGGACGGCTGGCTGAGAAAATAAAAACCGATAGAAACAACAATGCCCCCGGAGAACTCTCCGGGGGCATTGTTGTTGTGTGCGAGGAACAGCGAGCTTTTTACGGCTCACTGGGGGTTGGTCTTGTCAGCGCATCAGTGCTTGCTCTTGGCAAACAGGCTGGTGAACGCACCGGCTACGGTGAGGGCCATGCCGCTCAGGGCCATGGCCAGAGCCGCCGTCCAGTTCACGCCGGTCTTGGGCAGGGCGGCCACGGTATCGGGGGTGGCATCCTGCACAGAAGGATTGGCGGGGTTCTCCGGGGTCACAGGCGTCTCGGCATCATCCGGAGTGGCGTCCTGCACGGGAGGCGTGGTGGGGCCTTCCGGGCTGACGGGGGTATCCGGAGTTTCAGGCGTTTCGGGTGTAGTGGTTTCGGTGCGGCTGTCGGTGGTGATCTCTACTTCGTCCTTGCTGGCGGTGTAGGTGTATTCGTAGTCTGCAGTGCCGTGACGGACGACAGTTTCTTCTTTGTGGGCGCTTTCGGCATCTACACTGGCATCCTGCGTGGAACGGTAGGTATAAGACAACGTTCCATCGACCTGTTCGCCGGTGCGCTCGGTGGTCTGCTGCGCAGCTTCCTTCCAGGTCTCGTGGGTCGCAGTACCCAGGGCGGAGTAATTCACTCGCGAGCCGGAGACGGTGGTGGTATAGTTGTAGCGGCCGCTGACTCCGCTGCCGGTATCGGCTTTCTGTGCGGAATCGGTGATGGTCAGGTGGTTGTTGGTCAGCGTGGTGGCAGGCAGGATGCGGGACACGGTGATGGTCTTTTTGCCCTGTGCCACAAAGGTTCCGTCCTCCACCTGACGGAAACCGGTCAGGCCAAGGTCGTAGCCGCCGCAGTAGGCATCAGAGTTGAAATACTTGTTCTTCGATAAGCCGTACATCGCCTGATTCCAATTGTGGGCATTGGTGCAGGTGTTGCTGTCGTAGGACAGGTAACCGTAGGAAATCAGCTCGCTCTTGTTCAGATAGATGCGGTAAGAAGCGTTTCTTTCCGTCTGCTGATGCTCATGTTCGGTCGTGTAGAAGGTCACGATGGAAGCATCGGCATAACCCTCCGCCTGAAGCTGCTTCAGAAGGGCTTCGGCCTGCTCCTTAGTAAGCTCAGAAGTGCCGTCCTCCAGCTTGTACTGGTTGTAGGCCACCGTACCGGACACCTTGTAATAGGTGCTGGCAGTGGGGTGGTTGTTGCGGACATTCCAGTTCAGCTTGTCGCCGTCACTGAAGCTGGTGCGGGCATATTCATAGCGATCCATGGGGATGTCGTAACCGATCTTATCCTGCAGGTTGACCACGCTGGTGCCCTGGCTGTCAATGAGCTTATCCAGATCGTCGCTGTATTCCAGTTTCTTGTCCACCAGAACACAGTCGGTCTGGCTGACGTTGCCGTCAGCGTCCTTCAGCAGGTCGGCCTTGGTCGTTGCGTTCAGCTCCAGATGCTGGATGTAGTTGCCATCATAGGACAGATACTCTTTCTTTTTGGTGGCGAAGATACCCGTGTCAGGCCTGCCGTACAGGTTTTTGTTGCTGTACTCCGGGTGCGAAACATCCATGTCGCCCGTATAGCTCTTGCCGGCGGCATCGGCCTCTGCCTTTTCCTTTTCCAGCAGAGCCTTCAGCTCCTCGCGGGTCAAGCGGGTGAAGTCGGTGGTCTCGCCGACCTTATGGAGGATCTCAATGATCTCATCCTTCGAGGTCGAGATCGTTACCTGGTAGCCGCCCACATCCAGAATTTCGCCATCCTGCAGATCCTTTTGCATCTGCTGGATCTTTTCCAGCAGCTCTGCCTGATCGGCGTCGGTGGTGACCGTGCCTTCGGTGGTGAGAACGGTCTCGATCTTCAGCTGGCTGCCATAGCCCACCTGGTACTGCTTGCCGTCCCTGGTAAAGGAGGCAACGCCGTCTTTCACGGTGATGGCAGCGGCATCCACGCCATAGCGCTCGGCCAGCTCGGTCAGAGCCCTGCTTTCGCTCAGGCTGCCGGGTTCAACGGTGATGGTGTAGGTGGTCTTGACGCCGTTTTCATCGGTCACCGTTTTGGTGTAGCTGTTGCTGCCGACCCGGACTAGATCGTCATAGGTAACGTTATTCTTCTTGTCTACGATGGTGTAGGTCAGGCTGCCGCTTTCGTCCTTGCCGGAGGAAAGCGTCCACTGGTCGTCAGCCTGCTCTTCATTATGGATCTCGCCTAGATTCCAGGCCTCCCAGGTCACTCTGGTGAAGGACTTGCTGTTGATATTGGTCTTTCCGTCAACAGGCGCATAAGACGGCAGATTCGAATCCGGAACCTCAACGCTTTCGTAAGACAGCTTAATGGTCTTGCCGTCGGTGGTCTGGTATTCAATGATGCGGCCGGTATCATCATACTTGATGGAACCGGCAACGGCGTTTTTCGGAGCGGTCTTGAAGTCCACGCCAAGGCCATAGAGGGGGCTGTCCTTGGTGATGGTGGTATAAGCACCGTTGGCATCTGTGGTGGCATCGCCGGAAACAAAAATACCGCTTTCAATCAGGGTGCGCTTGTGATCTGTCTTTCCGTCCGCAGCCTCCACATCTTCTTCAGGCTTCACATGAATGCCGCCGGTAAAATAACCCGCTTTCATGACATCGTCGCCGAAACCGGTGATATGGTTCCGTGTATCGTCGTAGGCAAATTTGTAAGTAAAGGTATACTGTTTGCCGTCCGAGGCCGTATAGATATAGGTGCGCTTCAGCTTGTCTCTGTTTTCAAAGACATTATCCACACCTTCGGGGAGAGAAACATCCTCGTCTGTAATGTTCAGAGAAGAGGGGTCCACCGTGGTGCCGGTGCAGGCGTAGATCGCTTCTGCCAGAGCCTTCTGCAAAGCGTCCTTTTTGGCACGAAGCTTGGCATCCTCCAAGGTGCCGTTATCCTTGGACAGCTGATTGTCGGCATCGGTCATAGTGACAGAAATCTGGACCTTTTTCAGCAGCTGCGTGGCATCATCGTAGCTGATCTCGCAGGCTTCGCCGTTGACCACCTTGCAGACCTTGCCATCTTTGACAATGAACTCGCCGTTAGCGGAATTGCTGTTCAACAGACCGGCCAGCTCGTCGGCAGACAGATCCTTGACCTGTGCATCGGTGTACTCATTCGTCTCGTGGTAAATGATCTCATAGGTCTTGCTGCCGTCCTTCACAGTGATGACCTTGTCACCGGCAGCATTGGTGCTCTCGGTTTTGTCCGGCTTCTGAAGCAGCTCATCCAGATCCACATGGAAGGTGTTGCTGTTCTTGTCTGTAAAGGTCAGCGTCTTATCTGTTTTGTTGGGCAGCATCACGTCATCTTGCTTCACGTCGGCGGTTCCAGAGTGCTCGCCCTTTTTGACATCCACATTCAGGATCGTATCCACAGTGCGGGTGGCCTTGTTGCCGGTCACGGTGATGTACACGGTCTGCTCTCCGGCAGAGGTACGGATGGTCTTGGTCAGGGTGTAGCTGCCGTCATCGTTCTCGGTCTTGGCGTAATCCGCTTCCAGAAGTTTGGCAAGGTCTTCACCGGTCATCTCAAGGTCAGTGTCTTCCGTGTGCTTGGTCAGGGTGTAGGTCTGGCGGTCGCCGTCCTCTTTCATGCTGCCCACGGTATAGCCGTTGAGCGAGATGTCGCTGGCGGTGTCCCACTTCAGTTTTTCCTGATAATCCGCGCCCAACTCCTGCTTCAGGTCAACCTCTTTGCCATCGGTCACAAAAATCTCCTTGGTGTCTGCGGTAACTGTGCCGGTGGTTGTGTTGGTTGTAGTCTTATCAGCAGTGTGAGAAGTCTCGTAGCGGTTGGTCACAGAACCGTCCGGGTTGACAGTGCTGTCTACCAGCTTTTCAGAGTCCGGGCTGGTGGGTGTGATGGTAGTTTCCTGTTCGGTGCGCTCCTCCTTGGAGGCAGTGCCGATGATCTTGCCCTCGGCGTCCTTGACCGGTTCGGAGATGTCCGCATCGGGAGCTTTGATGTCCTTGCCTTCCTCGGTGGTCTCGCCTGCTTCAGGAGTTTCAGCAGAACCCTCGGAATCCTTGCCTTCTCCGGCAGTCTCGCCAGAAGCGGCTTCGGTGCTCTTATCCATCTCCTTCTGGACGATATGACCGGAGGATTCCTCCGATTTGACGGTGCCGTCCTCATTATAGGTGAACTCGCGGTCGGTGTACTCGACATCGGTCGTGATTTTCTTGTCCTCAGTCTCCCGGTCCTCCAGAATGCCCTCGGCGTTTTCGTGCTCCTGGTTTTCTACGGGAGCAGTGTTTGCACTTTCAGAAGCCTGTTGTGCAGGAGTTTCTGCTTCGGAACGTTCTTTGTTCTCTACAGGGACTGCGTTTTCAGGGGTCTCAGCGTTGGCGGCCAGAGGAGTGGCTGCAACACAGGCGGTCAGGGCCAGAGCCATTGCGGCTTTTTTGAATTTCTTGTTCGTCATAAGATTCGCTCCTTTCGTTCTGCACACAAAAGATACCATAAAACGTATCTATTCGTAGATAAATGTCCGCATTGATCTACAGCTATCATATAACATATAAAATGAAAAAAGTCAATAAAACTGTCGATAAAAAGCAAATTTCAGCGGGATGCTAAAAATAAAAAAGGAGAAATATGCAGTTTGTATGAGAGTGACTCCAACTGAGTTACACAACAGATACGGTTTTGAGATGCTTCTGAAACGCTATTGAAACGCTATTGAAACGCAGTGAAGATCCAGCCTGCGGGCCCGGGATAGTCACTGCCTGCCGGGCCGTTTCCGGGCAACAACAAAGCCCCCGGAAAACTCTCCGGGGGCCTTGCTGTTGTGTGCGAGGAACAACGGGTTTTCAGGCCCGTTGGGGGTTGGCTTTTAGTGCTTGCTCTTGGCAAACAGGCTGGTGAAGGCACCGGCCACGGTGAGGGCCATGCCGCTCAGAGCCATGGCCAGAGCCGCCGTCCAGTTCACGCCGGTCTTGGGCAGGGCGGCCACGGTGCTGTCCGGGGTAGCATCCTGCACAGAAGGATTGGTGGGGTTCTCCGGGTTCGCGGGCGTCTCGGCTTCGTCCGGGGTGGCGTCCTGCACGGGAGTATCGGTGGAGCCTTCCGGGCTGACGGGGGTGTCCGGGCCCTCGGGATCGACCGGGGTGGGTTCCGGATCGGGGGTGGGCTCCGGATCCGGTTCCGGGGTGGGCTCCACGACTTCACGCAGGGCACCGTAGATGGTCACGGTGTAGTCGTCAGAGCTTTTGCCGGTGATGTTGTCGCCGGTCACCTTCACGTTGGAATCGGCATCGAAAGCATCCAGAATGTTCTGGTCGCGCCCGGCAGCGCCGTTGGCGTTGTTCTTGTGCTCGTAGCCCCACACGATGGTGTAGGTCTTGCCTTCGTACTCGTACTCGGTGCCGTACACCATATCGTAGGCGTTGGGGGTACCGTCGGTGCGGTTCTCGTAGTTGCCCCAGATCAGCTTGGTGTTGCCGTTTTCGTCGGTGGTCTTGGTGAAGTTCAGGCTGTGGCCGTTCACCACCATATCCCGCAGGACGAACACGCCGTCGCTGGTCTTGTACGGGGTGTTGAAGTTGTAACCGTCGGCCCGCAGGTCAGCCAGCAGCTTGCCGACGATCTCCGGGTCGTGGCTGCCATCCACATCCAGCATGTATTCCAGCGCGGCGGCGGGCACCCACACGGACAGGTACTGCTTGCCCTTTTCCTTATTCAGGTCGGAGACGTACTCGTACTTGGTGCCGTTGTAGGCAAAGGCACCAAAGTCGGCGTGGTCGGCGTCCTTGGTCAGCAGGAAGTTGGTCAGCTTGTTGCCCTGTGCGTTTTCCGGCCAGAGGGTCTCAGCTGGAAAATATCCATCGGTCACGCTGTGGTTATAGTTGTAAGTCAGGGTGCCGCCGGTGACGACGAGCTTCTGACCGGGGAGGTACGGGTTCCTTACAATGGTGGGCGCTTCCACATGGGCGTTATTCTTGATAAGAATCTTGGAGAAGGGGCTGTTGGCGTAGATGCCGCTGTGGTTATAATCGCCCTTTACAAGGACAGTGCCGTCATCCACAGTCAGGGTGCAACGCATGCCCAGACGGATGCCGGAATACGAATTGTGCAGGTCCATGGACAGAACGCCGCCCTCGTCCACCAGGATCTTATGAGCTACATCGGTGGTATAGATGTTAAAGTTATCGTGAGAACCATCGGTCATCTTGTAGACGCTGCCATCCGTGATATGCAGAGTAGTGCCCCTGCGGTTGCAAAGCTGAATGGCCATGTCCCGCGTGATGGAATCGACCGTGCTGTTGCCCGAAATGAGTACATTCCGGTAGCCGGCAACGATGCCGTAGTTCGCCTGCAGGTTGAGCTTGCTGCCATTTTTGACGATCAGGCTGCCGTTTTTACCCGAATCCTCACAGTAAATGGCATATTTACCATCGTTCTCGTTGGCGTTCAGTTCTGCCGAAACGGCGGCAGTGGTATGATCAAACGTGACGGTCGTATCGCTGTTGTTGCCGGTCTCAATGCCGAGGCTCTTGCCCTCAATGGTGACGTCCGAATCCTTGAAGGTGATGTCACCGGCGGCTTCCAGCTTGGAGCCATCCTTAGCCGTACCGCTGCCTTCGTAGCGGATGCCGGCATCGCTGTTGGTGATGTTGAGGGTGCTGTTCTCGGTAGTCAGGCTGGTGTTGGCACCCTGATGGCCGTAAATGCCGGTCTGGGTGTTCTTGATGTTCAGCGTGCTCTTGGCCTTGACGATGATGTCGTTCCAGCTGGCAATGCCAATACCGCCGTTCTCGTGCGTTTTACCGTCTTCCCCTACATGCGAACCGTCGATGGTCAGGGAAGAACCACCGTCCAGCGTGAGATCACCGTGCTGGGTGACGCCACGGCCGCTCTGGGTGGAGCCGGAAACATGGGTGTCCTGGATGGTGACGTCCGCGCCGTCCGTGATGGTGACGCTGGAATCCTTCTCGTCAGAGCCGCTTGCGATCACCATACCGGTGGTGGTGTCCTTGATGGTCAGGCTGCCGCCGGTGGTCTCTTCGGTGGTGTCGGAAGTCTCTTCCTTGTCGCCCTTGATGGTCAGGTGGGCGTCCTTTTCGGCGCCCGAGAAGTCGGAAGCCACTTCGCCGCCCACGCGGATGCCTTCCACGTTGATGTTGCTATCCGTGAGCTTCTTGCCTTCTTTGGTGGCACTGTCGATGGCTGCAGAGCCGTCGATGACGTTGTCGCCCTTGAGGGTCAGGTCAACGTCCGAACCCTGCCGCACGTCCAGACCGGCGCTGTTCTTGTTGGTCTGGTTGATGGTGGTATCTTCCAGGGTCAGGTCAACCTTGGTGTCCTTATTTTCGTCGGTGTCGTCCAGATCCTTGCCGATGTCGATGCCGTTGCCGCCGGTGGTCAGGGTGGAATCCTTGACGGTCAGGTCAACGTTTGCGCCCTCGCCGACGGTCACGGTGGACTCGCCGGTCTTGCTGGTGTCGGCGTTCACGCCGTCGATCACGATATCCACGTCGCGGCCTTCGGAGCCGTCGGCGTTATCGGTCTTTTTGACGTCCTCTTGCACGGTGACGGTGTTCTCAGTGGGGGTATCCTTGTCACCCTTGATGATGATCTTGCCGTCGTCCTCTTTGTCCTCGTTGACGTAGGTGCGCTTATCCTCTTTGTCCTCGCCCTGATAGCTGAACGCGCCGCGGTCGGTGTCCTGGCCGATGGTGACATCACCGTCGGCCAGATCATAGCTCACGGCAGAAGCGCTGGCGCTGATGGTGCTCACGGCAATGGCAGTGGCCAGTGTGACAGCAACGACCTTTTTCTGTTTACGCAATCTCATGAGTAATACCTCCTCAAAAATGGGAACCTGATCTCCAGGCGGTTCCGACTCACACACAAAAAGATACCAGAAATTGGATCTATATGGGGATAAAACAGAGCAATAAACTCTGCTTATGATATACTATTTTATGGCTGCACTGTCAATAAGATTACGAAAATACGCGGATAATTGGCAAAATGCAAAAAAATGCAGCAAGATTTTACGCAGAATGCAGAGAGAGAGGTACGATATTGTTGCACTGCTGAAATGGTCTTGATACGCATTGAAATTTCTTGTTGCAGAACGCAGAAAAGCCGCCGCCCGGCAAATGGGCAGCGGCTTTGAAAAATGCAAAGAAGGTGCGGTGCAGTGTGGTCAGCGCAGCTGATCGTTCAGCCAGGCGGCAATGTCGGCAAACACTTCCTGCCGGTTGGTCTCCACCAGCAGTTCGTGCCGGGCGCCGGGGTACAGCTTGCAGCGGATGTTCTGCATGCCTGCGGCCTTCAGGCTCTGGATGGCACGCAGCACGCCCTTGCCCCGGTCGCCCACCGGGTCGGCGGTGCCGGCCAGGAACAGCAGGGGCAGGTCCTTGGGCATCCGGGCCAGAAAAGCCGGGTCGTGCAGGCGCAGGATGCCGCTGAACATGCTGTAGTAGGCGTTGAGCGTAAAGGTAAAGGTGCAGCGCTCGTCGGCCAGGTACTTGTCCACCTCGGCGGCGTCACGGTTGAGCCAGTCGTGGGTGGTGCGGCCCTCCAGCCCCTTGTTGTAGCCCATGAAGGACAGGTTGGCCACCAGCTTGCTGCGGTACTGCCAGCCGTGCACGGCCGCCAGCGCCCGGCAGGTGCTGCGGGCAAACTGCACCAGCGCTTTGGGCTGGTGGCCGGTGCCCATGATGATGGCACCGTTCAGCTCCTGCCCGTATTCGCACAGGTACTGCCGGGCATAGAACGAGCCCATGCTGTGCCCCAGCAGAAAGTACGGCACACCGGGGTAGCGCTCCTTGGTGCGCAGGGTCATGGCGTGCAGGTCGTCCAGCACGGCACGGTTGCCGTCCGGCTCGGCAAAGTAGCCGTAGTCGGCCTTGGTGCGGATGGACCCGCCGTGGCCCAGGTGGTCGTGGCCGACCACCACGATGCCCTGCCCGGCCAGATACTCCGCCAGCGGCTTGTACCGGTCGATGAACTCCACCATGCCGTGGGACAGCTGCAGCACCGCCCGCACTTCGCCCTCCGGCTCACAGCAGAACGCATGCAGGGTGCGCCCGGGCACGGTGGAAGGAACAGTAAAATCGGTCATGCGGCTCATGGACGCAGGCCTCCTTTTGGTTCTGGTTTACAGCGCGCCGATCTTGCGGCGGCAGGCGGGGCAGATGCAGTACCCGGCAAACTGGATGGCGTTGGCGTCCACATCGCCGCAGAAGTCGCAGCTGCCGGCGGGGCGGTGCTTCTTGAGCACGATGGCGTCGCCATCCACAAAGATCTCCAGCTTGGTGTCCCCGTCCAGATGCAGGGTGGTGCGCAGCTCCTTGGGCAGGACGATGCGGCCAAGCGAGTCGATGCCGCGGACGATCCCGGTGCTTTTCATAGGTATCATTCTCCTTCAACGTTTTCTCCATACAGGCAGGCAGCTGGCACAACAGGAAAATTGTGCCAGCACCGTTTGAAATTAGTATACAAAAAAATACAGCCTTCGTCAATGATTGCGGGCGATTTCGACAAAATGTCCCGCCTTGTGTCCCAAAAACCGCAGCTTCGCACAAAACACGTTCCTCCGTTGACAAATCGCATCAGAACAGGTAAACTAAGACGTAGCTATCCGCATTTTTTGCATGAGTATAAAAGGAGCGTTTTTCTATGCCGAGCAACAAAGTCCGCACCCGTTTTGCCCCCTCGCCCACTGGCTATATGCATGTGGGCAACCTGCGCACTGCGCTGTATACCTATTTAATGGCAAAGCACGAGGGTGGCACCTTCATCCTGCGCATTGAGGACACCGACCAGGGCCGCTATGTGGAAGGTGCTGTGGACGTGATCTACAACACTCTGCGCGAGACCGGCCTGCTGTGGGACGAGGGCCCGGACGTTGGCGGCCCTGTGGGCCCCTATGTGCAGAGCGAGCGCATGGGCATGTTCAAGCAGTATGCCGAGCAGCTGGTGGCAGAGGGCAAGGCATACTATTGCTTCTGCACCGAGGAGCGTCTGGAGGCCCTGCATGCTGAGCAGCGCGCCAACGGTGAGATGACCCACTATGACGGCTGCTGCCGCGACCTGCCCAAGGACGAAGTGGAAAAGCGTCTTGCTGCCGGGGAACCCTATGTTATCCGCCAGGGCAAACAGCTCGTCCAGCGGGATGTTGTCGCGGTCGCCTGCGATCTTGTCCAACAGGCGTTCCAGCTTGCGGGTGCGGTCCATCCGCAGGCCGGTCCACAGTGCGCCGGCTCCGCCAATGGTCGTGGCCAATGCAGGGAGCAGATCGTCGAAGTCCGGAAAGTCGAACAGGCAGTCGATCAGTTCCTCCGCACCGGTAAACAGGAAGACAGCACCCAGAATGGTGCAGATCACGGCAATGGTCTTGTGCCAGTTTTGAGCGCTCTTCTGTTCTGCGGTGGGGCGGTCAGTGCCGCAGGCGGCCTCGGGATCCTGCCGGGGTGCCGTCTGCGCAGGGGCGGGGCCGAGGTCGGAACGATAGTCTGCCTGCGCCTGTGCTGCGGCTCTTTCTTCTTTTTCAGCATTTTTATCGATGCTTTTTAAGATGAACAGCAGCACGCCCAGCGGTGCCGACATGGCAAACACAATAAAGATGGCAATGGTGGGAATGTGGGCAAAATAATGTTTTTTGGGCTGCATGAGCAAAAACCTCTCAATTTATCCTGACTGTCCGGCAAAAGAACAGAAAAAGACCGCGTTCCACTCTATTATAGCGGAGCACGGCCTTTTTGTTAAGGGGGAAATATTGATGTGCGTGGAAGCGGCAGGGGAGTAAGTCTGCTGCCTACCGGAAAAAGTTACTTCATCAGGCTGCAGACGGCCTCGG
>OGKE01001649.1_pt1 | contig 13397 bp, 10 predicted proteins | sample 1572341 | NCBI WGS metagenome assembly OGKE01 (sample SAMEA2582091, study PRJEB24529) | metagenome | biome: Human gut stool | place: China | collected 2011
GCCAGAGCGAGAACCCCTCCAACTTCCTGCTGATGCACGCCATGGGCCCCAACGTCGCTGGCGTGATCGGTTCCGCCGTTGCTGCTGGTATTCTGATCAACATCTTCGGCTAAGCCCTGTTTTGGCAAATTGAGGATCCCAAACCGCCCATCTGTCGGCATTGCGCCGCAGATGGGCGGTTTTTTATGCGGGAAACTCTGTGCAATAGGGATGAAATGTGATATACTATACCTTAGTGATTCATGGAAAATAGCTTAAAGAACAGGTGAAACAATGGCAATTGATCTCAGGCAGGAATTTTGCGCGCTGCGCGATACCTACATTGAAAAACAGTTCGGCCGCCTGAATGCGATGCAGCGGGAGGCTGTGTTTGCCACCAACGGCCCGCTGCTGATCCTGGCAGGCGCCGGAAGCGGCAAGACGACCGTGCTGGTCAACCGCATCGCGAACCTCATCCGCTTTGGTGCGGCGCACGGCTCCCAGTGGGTGCCCCGCGAAGTGACCGAGGACGACGTCAAGGCGCTGCGGATGGCTATCATGACGAACACCGATGCTCCTTCCTGGCTGGACGGGATGCTCCGCAAGGATGCGGTGCGCAGCTGGAACGTGATGGCGATCACCTTTACAAACAAGGCGGCAGGGGAGCTGAAGGAGCGCCTGCGGAACATGCTGGGCGGCGAAGAGGGCGACGAGGTGTTCGCCTCCACCTTCCACTCGGCCTGTGTGCGCATCCTGCGCCGCTGGGCCGAGGAGATCGGCTACCCCCGCAGCTTTACCATCTACGACACCGACGACGCCCAGCGCGTGATGAAGAGCGTATACAAAGAGCTGAGCATCGACGACAAATTCTTTCCGGTCAAGAGCGCCATCAACCAGATGAGCCGCTGGAAGGACCAGCTCGTCAGTCCCGAAGAGGCTCTGCGCACCCCGGCGCGGGATACGAAAGGGGCGCTGGCGGCCAAGGTCTATGCGGCCTACGAAAAGAAGCTGAAGGACGCCGGTGCGTTCGATTTCGATGACCTCATCTACCAGACCGTCCAGCTGCTGGCCGGGCACGAGGAGGTGCGGCAGTTCTACCAGAACAAATACCGGTATCTGCTCGTGGACGAATACCAGGACACCAGCGTGGCACAGTTCCGCCTGGTCAGCCTGCTCACCGGGCCGGAAAAGAACATCTGCGTCGTCGGCGACGATGACCAGAGCATCTACCGGTTCCGCGGTGCCACCATCGAGAACATCCTCAACTTTGAGCGCATCTATCCCGGCACAAAGACCATTCGTCTGGAGCAGAATTACCGCTCGACCTCCAATATCCTCAACGCCGCCAACTGTGTCATCCAGCACAACACCGAGCGCAAGGGCAAGACCCTCTGGACGAAGAACGGTGAGGGCGACAAGGTGCAGGTCTACACGGCGGAGAACGAGCAGGATGAGGCCATGCACATCGCGGATGTCATCGGTCAGCACCTCAAAGAGGGCGGGCATCTGGCAGACCACGCGGTGCTTTACCGGATGAACGCGCAGTCGGCCCCCATCGAAAGCTACTTTACCCGCGCCGGCATCCCGCACAAGATCGTGGGCGGCCAGCGCTTCAACGACCGCAAAGAGGTCAAGGACATCCACTCCTATATGTCCATCGTGGCCAACGCCCGCGACGACGTCCGTCTGCGCCGCATCATCAACGAACCGGCGCGGAAGATCGGCAACACGACCATCGAGGTCATCGCAGACCTTGCCGCGCAGGAGAACACGAGCATGCTGGAGATCATCAGCCACGCCGACCAGTACGCGCGGCTGGCCCGTTCCATCATGCCGATCCTGAAATTCTGGCAGATCTACGAGAAATTGCAGGAGTCGCTGGAAACACGGACGCTGGATGAATTTGCGTCTGACGTCATTGAGCTGAGCGGGTACAAGGCTATGCTCGAACAGGAGATCGCCAAGGGCCACGAGGACGCCGCCGACCGGCTGCAGAACCTGGGCCAGCTGGTCAATAACGTGAAAAACTACTGCGACCAGCACGGCGAGGAAGCCACGTTGGAAGGTTACCTCGAAGACATCGCCCTCATCAGCGACATCGACAGCTACAACGAGAGCAGCGACCAGGTGGTCCTGATGACCATCCACTCGGCCAAGGGGTTGGAATTTCCGTATGTGTTCCTCATCGGCATGGAGGAGGGCGTCTTCCCCAGCGAGATGAGCAAATACTCCGAGGCAGACCTCGAAGAGGAACGCCGCCTGGCCTATGTCGGCATCACCCGCGCCAAAAAGGAGCTTTACATCTCCAACAGCGTGACTCGGATGCTCTATGGCCGCACCCAGCGCAACGAGCCCAGCCGCTTTTTGCGCGAGATCGAGCCGGAGTACATCGAGGAGACCCGCAGCCCAGCGCTGGAGCGCCGCTCTCAGCTGGGCGGCTGGGGCTCGGCTTACAGCGATACCGTGCCGGGCGGCGCATCGGGCTACTCCGGTGCCTCCGGCTGGGGCCGCAGCCGCTCCGGCTACCTGAATGCCGAATACAACGGCGGCAGCCGGGGCTTTGGGGCCGACTACGCCGGGCGGGGCGCGTCCGGGTCGGCCAGCGCGGACAGCCGCAGCCGTTCGGGCGGTTTTGGCTCCGGTTATGGCCGCGCCGCAGCCCCCAAGGCTCCGGCGAAACCGGTGCAGTTCACCGGGGCACCGGCGCCAAAGCCTGCCGCCAGCACCCCGAAACACTACGAGCCGGGGGATATCGTGGAGCATAAAGTGTTTGGCCGCGGCAAGGTGCTCAAGGTCAAGCCTGCCGCAGGCGACCAGATCGTAGAGATCAACTTTGAAAAGGTCGGCGTGAAGAAGACCATGGCGAACTTTGCGCCGCTGACAAAAATAACGGAGGAATGACAGATGATGACAGTCCGATTGATCGCGTATACGCCGGAGCCGGAAAAGGTGGTGGCCGCGGCGGCGAAGCTCTGCTATTCCGACGCCCACATCGCCGACCTGCTGGACGGCCTGACCGAGGAGAAGACGGCCAGCTTCCTGACCATGCTCAGCGACCTTGGCCACGCCAGCCCCATAGAACATGCCAGCTTCACCTTTGGCATCGAGGGCGTCAGCCGCACCCTGCTGGCTCAGATCACCCGCCACCGCATTGCATCGTTTAGTGTGCAGAGCCAGCGCTATGTCCGGCTGGACGATTTCCGTTATGTCATCCCGCCGGAGATCGAGGCCATCCCCGAAGCGAAGGAAGCCTTTCTCGCCAGCATGAACGAGGACGCGGCGCGCTACCTTGACCTCGTGAAAAAGCTGGAGGAGGGCCACACTGCCCGCCTGATGGCGGAGGGAATGCCCGAAAAACAGGCCCGCGCCAAGGCTTCCAAGCAGGCCAATGAGGACGCCCGCTTCGTGCTGCCCAATGCCTGCGAGACCAAGATGGTCGTCACCATGAACGCCCGCAGCCTGCAGAACTTCTTCCATCTGCGGTGTTGCAGCCGCGCCCAGTGGGAGATCCGGGCGCTGGCCGAAGAGATGCTGCGGCTGGTCTACCCGGTGGCACCCCATCTCTTCCGCACGGCCGGCCCGGCGTGTGTTTCCGGCCCCTGCCCGGAGGGCAAGATGTGCTGCGGCAAGACCGCCGAGGTGCGGGCGCAGTATGCCGCTTTGAAGGGGGAACCCGTATGAGCCACGGAAAACTCATCGTGCTGGAAGGGCTGGACGGCAGCGGCAAGGCCACCCAGGCCAAGCGTCTGGCTGCAGCACTGGCCGCCGAGGGCAGGCCGGTGCGGGAGATCACCTTCCCGAACTATGCCAGCGATTCGAGCGCACTGGTCCGGATGTATCTGGCCGGACAGTTCGGCGCGAGACCCGACGACGTGAACGCATACGCAGCATCGAGCTTTTATGCGGTAGACCGCTACGCGGGCTACAAAGCCGACTGGGGGAGATTCTACGAGGAGGGCGGCATCCTCATCGCCGACCGGTACACCACCTCCAATGCGGTGCACCAGTGCTCGAAGCTGCCGCCGGAAGAATGGGAGCAGTTTCTGCACTGGCTGTTCGATTACGAGTTCCATCTGCTGGGGCTGCCCGCACCGGACTGCGTGATCTATTTACAGGTGGACCCTGCCGTGAGCCAGAAGCTGATGACCCAGCGCTACCACGGCGACGAGAGCAAAAAGGACGTCCACGAAAAGGATGTGGAGTATCTGGCCCGCAGCCGCAGAGCGGCTGAGTTCTGCGCCGCTCACCTGGGCTGGCAGACCGTGCCCTGCACCTGCGGGGACGGGATGCGCAGCATTGAAGAGATCGGGCAGGAGGTCCGCCGGCGGGTGGACGCGGCCCTTGCGGAATAACGCACAATCGACCTGTGCCAGGCAGGCGCAGGGATACCCATGCGTAGGAGGTAGGTGTTTATATGTACCGTTTGATGCAGCCGTCCGACCGGGCGGAGATCCTGGCGCTGTGGCAGCGCGAACATGGGGAGGACGAAACGTTCCTCGCCAACGCCATCGAGCGCTTTGCCGGGGAGCAGAATGTCTATGTAGCGGAGGAAAATGACCACATCGAGGCCGTGGCCATGGCGGTGCCGGTCTCGCTGCAGGGGCGGCCCGGCTGCTGCCTGTACGGCCTGACCGGGCAGGGCAGCCTGATTCTGGCGGGCCTGGTAGACCACCTGTGCACCCAGCAGAAACTGAAAGGGGCCGGGTTCGTAGTCGTTGTGCCCAGCGGGAACGAGCAGGCGGCGCTATTGCAGGATAAGGGCTTCCAGTGGACCTTCCCGCTGCGGTGCCTGCCCCGCGAGGTGGACCGCAACCTGTGGAGCCAGGCCGAGTTCGACACCGTCACGGCCAAAAAGCTCTGTGAGCTGCGGGCGAAATTCTGGCCCGACACCGTGCAGCTGCCGCCGGAACAGATGGCCGTGGTGCTGGGGGATCTGTACTCCCGCGGGGCCACCATCGTCTCGAACGACAACGGCTACGGAATATATTTCCGCAAGGAGGACACCCTTTATTTTGTGGAGATGATGGCCACCGGCGACCGTGCCGCAGAGATTTTGATGGAAGCGGCCCGCGAAAAAGAGGTCATCGTGGAAAAGGCCGTCATCACCGTGGGTGCCGCGCAGAACCTCTTCCTTGGCGAGGGCACCCGGCAGGATTATGGAATGATCCGCTTTGAGGGCGAAGCCTTTGATGTGAGCGAGAGCTATATGCGGCTGATGTTGGACTGAAAGGAAAGTGTCAATGGCAAACAGCAACCATGCAAAACCACGCAAAAAAGGTGGTGCCTTGAAAATCGTGCTGGTCATTTTTGTACTGCTGATTTTGGCGATAGGAGCGGCAGCACTGTTTGCATACAATGAGATAAACGGGAACGGCGGAAAGCCTGGCGTTGAAGTAACGGTAAGCATCCCGCAGGGCAGCAGTGTGGCATCCATTGCAAATCAACTCAAAGAGGCCAGAGTCATTCGTTCATCTTATTTGTTCCGCTGGTATGTAGGGTACAAGGGGGCAGCAGGAAAACTGCAATACGGTGACTTTACTCTGCAAACGGGTGCGTATTCCTATGATGGGCTTATTGAAGCCCTTTCCGAGTATGCCAAAGCGGAGAGCGTCCGCCTGACCTTCCCGGAGGGCACAACGGCCATCGCCATCGCGCAGAAGATGGAACAGGCCGGGCTGTGCACCGCAAAGGAGTTTCTCGAAGAGGCCAACACCGGCGATTTCAGCGAATACACGTTCTGGCAGTATGTCCCCGATGACACGGATGCCCCAGACCGTTTCCTGAAATGTGAGGGCTATCTCTTCCCGGACACCTACGAATTCCTCGCGGATGATACGGTGCACAACTACGTTGCAACGTTCTATTCGCATTTTGACCAGCAGTTCACCGACGCGATGTATAAGGAGCTGGATCAGCAGGGCCTGAGCCTTTCGGAGGTCATCACGCTGGCTTCCTTCGTGCAGGAGGAGGCCGGCAACGACCAGGACAACAATGTGGCCCAGGTCTTCCGCAACCGTCTGGCAGAAGGCTCGCCCTACCCCAAGCTGCAAAGCAACACGTCCAGCTATGTCCAGAGCGATGCAGACAACAACTATCTCTGGAACTGGGTGGCCCCCTGGTATGGCGGCTGGGAGAAGATCCCCGAAAACATCCGCAATGCCTACGACACCTACACCTGCACCGGCCTGCCCGCCGGGCCGATCTCAAACCCCGGTCTGGCCGCCATCCGGGCTGCGCTGGCCCCCCAGCCCGATGCGGAGGTCCAGGACTGCTATTTCTTCGTGACCGACCTCAGCGGCCAGTATTACTACGCCCGCACCTATGCGGAGCATCAGACCAACTGCCAGAAGGCAGCGGATGTGAACCGTTCGCTTGCGGCAAAAAAATGAGAGCGAAGCCCTTGTGCTGACGGAAAACGCAATGGTTGACCGGTTTGCCAGGGGTTCTCCCTTTGGGAGAGGGTAAGCTCATTTAGGAGAATGATTATGTTACAGATCCCGGAACTTCTGTCCCCCGCGGGCGATTTGGAGCGCCTGCGCTACGCCATCAACTATGGTGCAGATGCCGTCTATTGCAGCCTGCCCGAATTTGGGATGCGCTCAGCCCCGGCCAACTTCACACCGGAACAGCTAACCGAGGGCGTCATCTATGCCCATGCCCGCGGCCGCAAGGTCTATCTGACCATGAACACCCTGCCCACCAACGAAGAGGCCGACCGTCTGCCGGACGCCATCCGGAGCGCGGCCGCAGCGAGCGTGGATGCCTTCATTGTGGCAGATCTGGGTGTGCTGGAAGCCTGCAAGCAGTTCGCGCCGGATATTGATGTCCACATGTCCACCCAGACCGGCATCACCAACTGGGCCGCTGCCCGTGCGGCCTACAACCTGGGCGCCAAGCGGGTGGTGCTGGCCCGTGAGCTGACGCTGCAGGACATTGCCACCATCCGGGATAAGACCCCGCCGGAACTGGAGATCGAGGCCTTTGTCCACGGTGCCATGTGCATGAGCGTGTCGGGCCGGTGCCTGCTGTCCAACTATCTGACGGGCCGCGACTCCAACCGGGGCCAGTGCGCCCAGCCCTGCCGCTGGAAATACTACCTGAGCGAGGAGACCCGCCCCGGCCAGTTGTATGAGATCGGCGAGAACGAAGACGGGAGCTATATCCTGAACGCCAACGATATGTGCACGGCACCGTTCTTGGACCTCATCTGCAAGGCGGGCGTGGACAGCCTGAAGATTGAGGGCCGCGCCAAGACGTTCTACTACGTCGCCAGCGTGACGGCAGCCTACCGCCGCGCACTGGACCAGTATCTGGCCGACCCGATGAACGACAACTTTGAGCTGCCGGACGAGGTGCTGGCCGAACTGACCCGCACCAGCCACCGTCACTATTCGCCGGGCTTCTACTTTGGCCGCGAGCAGGCCAAGCAGGCCACCGACAGTGCCACCTACATCCGCGAGTGGGAGTTCGTGGGCACTGTGGACAGCTGGGAGAACGGCATCGCCAGCTGCCAGCAGCGGGGCAAGTGGAGCTTGGGCGACACGCTGGAAGTGCTCTGCCCGGACGGTTGCAGCATCCCGCTGCACCCGGAGTGGATCCGGAACGAGGCAGGGGAGAAGGTGGAGTCCACGCCCCATGCGATGGAAAAATACACCATCCCTACCCCGGAACTGCCCCCCATGAGCCTGCTGCGGCGCAAGGTCTGAGATTTCCGTTCCATACAGCAAAAAAATCCCGCCATTTGGCGGGATTTTTTTCGTCAGAGCGTATCCAGAACGTTGCGCGCCTTCCGGATGGTCTCCTCACTCGTCTGCCACAGCTCGAACTCGGAGAAGCCGGGCAGGCCCATGGGGACGCCCTCCCGGCGGAAGGTCATCCGGCTGTCCAGCACCTGCTTGCCGGAAAGGTGGAAGCTGTGCGCCCCGGTCTGTTTGGCCAGTGCAGGGAGGTTGGCCGGGGAGACGCCTGCGCCCACCAAAATCTCGATGCGCCCGGCGGCGCAGTCTACGAGCTGCCGGAGCAGGGGTGCTCCGGCGGGGGCACTGGCGGCCTGACCGCTGGTCAGGATGGTGGAAAGCCCCAGAGCGCAGGCCGTGTCCAGCGCCGAGAAGGGGTCGCGGCAGACGTCAAAGGCGCGGTGGAGGGTGAGTGCAACGGGGCGGCCCGCTTTGGCGGCGGCTTCGCGGGCGGCCTCGTAGATGGGGCACAGGGCCTCTGCATCCAGCGCACCGTCCGGGGTCAGCACACCGGTGACGATGCCGTCTGCCCCGGCGGCGACGAGTGCGGCGGCAGATTCTTTCATCTGCGCCAGCTCCCAGCGGTCGTAGCAGAAATCACCGAAGCGGGGGCGGAGCAGGGCGCGGACGGGCAGGCCGGTGGTCTCCTTGACCTGCCGCACCAGCGCAAGGCTGGGGGTGGTGCCGCCCACGATGAGGTCGGCGCAGAGCTCCAGCCGGTCGGCCCCGCCGCGCTGAGCCGCAAGGGCACTGGCGGTGCTGTCAACACAAACTTCTAACGTATAGGGCATGAAAAACCTCCTTTGATACAGCTGCCGGAATGATCCATCAACAAGACCCGTCAACAGAAACTGCTGACGGGTCTTGTTCAGGAACAACAGGTTACTTTACAGATTCGAGGAAGCGTACGAAGCCTGCACGGCCTGCTTCGTCCAGCTTGTAGACACCGGCATCGGCCAGGACCTCAGCGAAGACATGGCCGACCTCGTCCTGCAGGATGAGGTGGACCGTATCAGCATTCAGCTCCGGGTGCCGGGCGAGGATCTCCTCGGCCCAGGCAGCGTGCTTTTGCAGGGCTTCGGGGTAGTCGGCCGTGGGCACATGCGCGGTCAGCAGGTCGGCCAGATCGAACAGCTCCTGCTTCAGGCGGCTGGGCAGCACGGCCAGACCCATGACCTCGATGAGGCCGATGTTTTCCTTTTTGATGTGGTGGAGCTTGGCGTGGGGGTGGTAGACGCCCAGCGGGTGTTCCGGCGTGGTGATGTTGTTGCGGAGCACGAGGTCCAGCTGGAATCTGCCGTCCCGCATCCGGGCGATGGGGGTGATGGTGTTGTGCGGTTCACCGTCGGTCTCAGCGTAGACGAAGCAGGCTTCGTCGGTGTAGCCGCGCCATGCGGTCAGGATCTTGTCCGCCAGGTCCACCAGACGGCCATCGTCCTCGCAGGTCAGGCGGATGCAGCTCATGGGCCAGTGGACGATGCCGGCTTCGACGTCCTCGTAGCCGGGGAAGGTCCAGCTCTTCTCGATGGGAGCTTTGGCCATGGCAAACTCGTAGTGGCCGCCCTGGAAGTGGTCGTGGCTCAGGATGGAGCCGCCTACGATGGGCAGGTCGGCGTTGCTGCCCACGAAGTAGTGCGGGAACAGCGCCACGAAGTCCAGCAGCTTGCGGAAGGTGGCCCGCTCGATCTTCATGGGGGTGTGCTGGCTGTTGAACACGATGCAGTGCTCGTTGTAGTAGACGTAGGGGCTGTATTGCAGATTCCACGCGCTGTCGTTGATGGTCAGCGGGATGATGCGGTGATTCTCGCGGGCGGGGTGGTTCATCCGGCCTGCATAGCCCTCGTTCTCCACGCAGAGCTGGCATTTGGGGTAGGCGCTCTGGGGGGCCAGCTTGGCGGCGGCGATGGCCTTGGGGTCTTTTTCGGGCTTGGAGAGGTTGATGGTGATGTCCAGATCGCCGTAAGGCGTTTTGGTGACCCACTTCAGGTCCCGCTTGATGCGGTAGCGGCGGATGTAGTCGGTGTCCTGGCTGAACTTGTAGAACCAGTCGGTGGCAGCCTGGGGGCCTTCCTCCTCGTACCGCTCCTCAAAGTTGGCGCGGACGATGGAGGGGCGCGGGGTCAGGACGCCCATGAGTTTGGTGTCAAAGAGGTCGCGGGAGGTGGAGTTGTCCGCGCACACACCGCGCGATACAGCATCGTCCACCAGCGTTTTCAGGATGGATTCGAGGTCTTTGTAGCAGACTTCGCCCTCCGGCTCGGTGAAGCTGTCCAGCTGCATGGTCATGAGCAGCTGGTTGCGGATGTAGATTGCATCGTCCGGCAGGATGAGGCCGGTGTCCAGACCATAGTTGACGAGCTGCTGAATGGCAGTGGAGATCACAGGACAGCGCCTCCTTCCGGACGGATGGAGAGGATGTGGCAGCGGCCCTTGCCGAGGATGGCCTCCATCTCAGCCTTGAAGGAATCGAGCCGGGTCAGCGGTACAAAGGCCTGCACGGTGCCTGCGAAGCCGCCGCCGTGGACGCGGACTGCGCCCTCGCCGTGCAGGAAGTGCTTGGCGGCAGCGATGGTCACGGCCACCTCCTGATGCTCCTTATACCCGGCGGGGATGACGTTCTGCAGGTACTCCCAGCTGCTCAGACCGGACTCGGTGACCAGCGCAAGGAAGGTCTCGAAGTCGTCCGCGCGGAGGGCGTCCACCTGCTTTGCGACCCGGTCGTTGTCGGCATAGACGTGGAAAGCGCGCAGAACGGCGCGGTCGCCGCACTGTCTGCGGCACTCCGGCAGGTTGGCAAGGAAGGTCTCAAACGGCACATCGCGCAAAACTTCGCCGCCGCAGACCGCTGCCACGGCGCGGCAGTCGGCCGGGATGGCGGCATACTCGTCGGTCAGATCGGCGTGGTCTGCACCGGAATCCAGGATGCAGAGCGCGAGGCCGGCCTTGGAGAAATCGACCTGCACAGGCTCGACCACGGGGTGGGCCGGGTCGGCAAAGTCGATGGTGATGATGTTGCCGACGCTGGAAGCCATCTGGTCCATCAGGCCGCAGGGCTTGCCGAAGTAGATGTTCTCTGCCCACTGGCCGATCTGGGCAATGGCGATGGGGGAGACCTTTTCGGTCATGAAGCAGTCGTTCAGGATGACGCCGATCAGCACCTCGAAGGCGGCAGAGGACGAGACGCCGCTGCCCTTGGGCACGTTGGAGGAGATGTAGACATCCAGACCGGAGAGGCTGGCTCCGCGCTCCTGGAAGGCCTTGCACTCGCCGCGCAGGATGGCGGCGCTGGTGTTTTCCTCTTCCTTGCGGGCCGTCAGGTCGGCCAGGTCGATGACGCACAGGTCATAGCCCTCGCTCTGGACGCGCAGCTGGTTCAGGCGGTTGGGGGCGGCGGCTGCGATCATATCAATGTTGACGCTGCCGGCCAGCACACGGCCGTGCTGGTGGTCGGTGTGGTTGCCGCCGATCTCGGTGCGGCCGGGGGCACTGTACAGCCCGGCCTCGGTGTGGGCACCAAACGTCTTTTCCAGCCCGTCCAGCACAGCAGCGTAGCGGGCTGCCTGTGCGGGGGTCTGTTCGGGGGCGCAGCAGTACAGCGAGGCCAGACGCTCGGTGTGGGCGCCGCCTGCCAGCTCCTGCTTCCAGACAGAAACGGATTTCATCATGGCGAGTTCCTCCTCTGAACAAATCGTGCAAACTTCGTCACAGCCCATGCGGGGGCCGTGGTGGATCTTTCGATACTCCTATAATAAAGAATCTGTGCCCAAAAGACCATGCGTTATTGTTGCATCTGGATGCAAAGTTGCCAGAAAATCCGGCACAAAATTTGTGCAGAAATTCCTGCAACAGAGCTGAAAAAATCCTCCAAACCGAAAAAGCATTGGCCACAACCCACAAAGAACGGTCAGCTGCGGGTCAATCAGGGCCAGAGTTCCGATATGGAGGATTGGATTTTGCCAGCGGGTCAGTGGAAGTCCTGGCCGGTGAGGCCGTCGAGATTCAGCATCCCTTCCAGTGCGGCCACATCGGCGGAGACGTCCAGCGCGTCGGACTGGAACAGCTTGTCCAGCTGGTTTTCGAAGGCCGTGATGAGCAGGTCCATCGAGCGCTCGATGCTCTGTCTGGCGTCGGTGATGTTCTCGCCCTGCACATCCTGCGCCGAGAGCTGGGCGTAGGTGTTCAGCAGTTTGAGGGCCGTGGGCAGGTAGTAATCCATGAACTTTTGCAGCTGGGCTTTTTTATCCGGGTCTTTCTTGGCCAGAGCAAAGATGCGGGCGCTGAGCTCTTCCAGCCGGGAGATCTTGGCCGTCATCACCGGGTCGGGAATGGCATCGTTGGCGCGGTGCAGCTGCTGCTGAAGGGAGGCGTACAGGTCTTCCGGTTCCGCTTCCGGCTCCGGCTGCGGGGCCTTGGGCGGCTGGGGTGCGGCCCCGCGCACGACAAGGGTGTCGGTGCGGTAGTCGATGTAGGCATCGGCCCCGAAATAGCCGTGGTCGATGGCGTGTTCCACCGCAGCGCGGCCTCGGACCGCGTCGATGCCGACCGCCGCGAACAGCTCGCCCAGGGCGATGTTGTCCCGGTCGCCGACGATCTTGTCGAGCTTGCGTTCCAGCTTGCGGGCGCGGTCCATCCGCAGGCCGGTGAAGAGGGCTGCGCCGCCGCCGATGGTCTGGGCCAGCGCCGTCAGCAGCTCACCCCAGTCGATCTCATGGTCCCAGAAGAGCTCCTCCATGACATCGGCCAGGTCGCCGATGCCCACCAGCAGGAAGATGGCACCGAAGATGGTGCACAGGGTGGTGAGAGTCTTGTGCCACTGCTTGGCGCTCTTCTGCTCGGCAGTGGGGATATCCTGGTCGGAGACCGTCTCGCTGCGCTGGCCGGGGGTGGCGCTCTGTGCGGTGCGGGCGTCCTCTGCGTGGCTGTCGCGGGCGGGGTCGGCGTTGGTCTGCTCCTTTTTCTCGGCATCCCGGTCGATGGCGCGCAGGATGAAGAACAGGATGCCCAGCCACGGCGACATGGCGAACAGCACCAGCAGAAGGATGGTGGGGAGATGGGCAAGGAAATGGTTGCTGCGTTTTGGCTCCATGGGGCAAATTCCTCCTAAAATGAAAAGAACCGTGTTCCACCTTATTATAGCGGAACGCGGCTCTTTTGTTAAGGGATAATTTATCTGGGAGTAAACGCCTTATTTCATCAGGCTGCAAACAGCTTCGGCATACGCGGCGGGATCATCCACAGGCAGGCCCTCGATGAGCTGTGCCTGTGCATAGAGCAGGTCGCTGTATTTCTTGAGCTTCTCGGTGTCGCCGGCCTCCTGTGCGGCCTTGAGCACGGCGAAGACGGGGTGATGGATGTTCAGCTCCAGCACCTTGTCGCTCTTGACGCCCTCGCTGCCGGGCTGCTTGGAGAGGACCTTTTCCATCTCGATGGAGAGCGGGCCGTCTGCGGAGAGGCAGACCGGGTGATCCTTCAGGCGGGTGGAGACCTTGACCTCCTTGACCTTGCCGTCCAGTGCATCCTTCATGGCATCGAACAGGGGCTTGTTCTCGGCGGTGGCATCCTCGGCGGCCTTCTTCTCGTCCTCGGTCTCAAGGCCCAGATCGCCGCTGTTGACGTTCTTGAACTCAACGGTGCCGTCCTTGCCCTCGGCATCCTTGCGGGGATAGGTGCGCAGGATCTGCA
>OGKE01001655.1_pt1 | contig 13353 bp, 9 predicted proteins | sample 1572341 | NCBI WGS metagenome assembly OGKE01 (sample SAMEA2582091, study PRJEB24529) | metagenome | biome: Human gut stool | place: China | collected 2011
ATATTTAACCCGCAACCGACAGGGTATATGGAATACCGTACAATATTTATAGTTATAAGTGAATCTTCGATTGATTGCTTATTTTCTATTTTGTCTCCCGTTCAGACGGGAACCTTCTTGAATATTGCATATTCAAGAAGTATCGCAAATTTCTCGCTAAGCTGCGAAATTTGCTTTATTTCTTTTTAGGTCTCTTAGCACCATATTTGGAGCGAGACTGTTTTCTGTTAGCTACACCTGCGGTATCCAGTGTACCTCTGATGATGTGGTATCTGGTACCAGGTAAGTCCTTAACCCTTCCACCACGGATAAGAACAACGCTATGCTCCTGAAGGTTGTGACCTTCTCCTGGGATGTAGCTTGTTACTTCGATTCCGTTGGAAAGACGAACTCTGGCGATTTTTCTAAGAGCTGAGTTAGGCTTCTTAGGAGTTGCAGTCTTAACTGCTGTACAAACGCCACGTTTCTGTGGTGCAGACTGTTCAACTGCTTTCTTTCTTAAAGAGTTGAATGTTTTCTGAAGAGCCGGAGCTGTAGATTTCTTTACAGTTGTCTGGCGTCCCTTTCTTACTAACTGGTTGAATGTTGGCATTCCATTTCACCTCCCGATTTATTTCTCCATAGATTTTTCTATGGGGCCTTGCGGTTGCTATTCGTGTAATTACGCACAAAAAAATTAAACGTTCCTTTTGCACGCTTGCTCATTATATCCCGTAAAACTCACACTGTCAAGGCATTTCTCCTGAATTTTACAGTATTTTTTCATATTTTTATCATAACCAAAAAATCCTTTCCTCATACACTACATCACCATATTAAACTTATCTGACAATATGCTCCCCCTCCAACCACTTTACTGCCACTTCCCCCTGTCCTATCGAAATAACTATGCCAATCGCTTATCTGCAAATCCTCATACACAGATAAAAAAAAGCCTCAGTGCTACATTTTTTCATCTGCAACTCAAATCCGTATTCTACTCAATTGATATAGTTATCTACGAGCCCCAGCGCCGGATAATATTTATTTTGTGTGCATTTGCAGGATGCTTAGAGATACTTAGTCTGCGGAAATCTGCGTTATGAGCAGACCGTCTCACGTGTTTGAGCGAAGTTTGCAACGTAGCGAGTTTGAGAGGGCTGCTCATGCTTTTAGCAGATTTCTGCTGACTTAGTATCTCTTAGCGTCCGAAACCGCACACAAAATAAATATTATCCGGCGCGTCCCCCTACTAACAATTGCATTTCCCCCTCCCTTTTATTATAATAACAACCAAAGCAGGCAAATCAACTTGCAGACACACTATAACATTCTATAAACTCAGGAAAGGACACTATAATATATGAAGAAACCCAGCATGATCAGCATCCTTCTGTTTCTGACAGGACTCCTGTGCATCATAGCCCTGATCTTCTTTAACAGGACCACACTGCACCAGATCCTCACCACTGAAAAAGAAGTCGATACAATCTCCGAACAGATCACTGCAAAACACGACGAAGTCAAACAGGCAGTAGACAAGTACACTACCGCCATAGACACAGTCCAGTCAAATATCAATCGCATGAAACAAAAACAACAGACAGCCACACAGAAGAAAACAAAAGAAAAAGCTGAAATCCCGGAAGAATCTTCATCAAAGCCTTCTGTATTCAGCCAGAGCAGCACCACCGCCTCTTCTGATTCCAATGCCAGCGTTTTCTCCTCCGATGCAGAAACAGGCGGACATATAATAGGAATCGATCCAGGGCATCAGAGTGAGTCCGTAGATATGAGTGCCCCGGAGCCCAACGGTCCCGGTTCTTCTGAAATGAAAGCAAAATGTACCAGCGGAACTCAGGGAACCTACAGCGGTGTTCCCGAATACCAGCTCAATCTGGAGGTCTCTCTTCAACTAAAGGATGAACTGGAACAGAGAGGCTATCAGGTAGTCATGACACGAACAGACAATGAAACAGCCATCAGCAACATGGAACGCGCACAATATGCTGCTGCACAGGGCGCAGAGATCTATGTCCGCATCCATGCAAACGGCGATGATTCCCATACTGCATCAGGAGCACTGACCATGTCGCCCTCTCAGAATAACCCTTATATCCCACAACTGTTTGAACAGTCTGATCGATTATCCCGATGCATCATCGATTCCTACTGTGCTGCAACAGGTTTTCAGAACCTTGGAATCCAGTACACTGACACGATGACAGGAATTAACTGGAGCACTGTTCCTGTTACGATCCTTGAAATGGGATTTATGACAAGCCAGAATGACGATCTGAAAATGAATGACGCAGAATTCCAGAAAACAATGGTACAGGGAATCGCAAATGGCATTGACAGCTACTTTGCATCATGATGATGTAAGTGTCAAAAAGCATTTTGCCCCTGACTTGATATCTGCGGATTGCTACGCAGCTTCGCAGTTCCCGCAATCCTGATTACAATAATAATTACGAAAGGAAAACCGCAATGAATAAAAAGCCAAATGAAAAACCTATTTTTCTCTATATAGTGATCGGCATACTGACTGTTGCAGTGATTGCACTGGCAGCTGTTTCATTTTTATCACTGAACCATCTCGTCACACTACAGCAAAAAGTACAGACACTCTCCAAAACCGTAGAGGAGATTTCCACTGATGCAAATACCCTTATCAGTCAGGCAGATCAGTTAGATGAATTAAGAGAACAGGAAAGTTCTGTCAAGGCAGCCACCGGAGAAACATCTCCTGCACAGTCAGAATCCGCTGAACCCTCTTCAGAATCCGAACAGCAGAACGGAACACTTTCCCCTTCCTCCAACAACACATTTACCGACAACACTGATTCCAGCATGGACAATCTCCTGAAACAGGTACAGTCCCTGCTGCCGGCTGATAACGGAACCTGGTCCGTCTATGTCTGCAACCTGCCGAAAGATTCTGAAGGCATGATCAACGATACTCCCATGCAGGCAGCAAGCCTGATCAAACTGTATATTATGGGAGCTGTATACGAAAACTACGATACCCTCTCCCAGTCTCACAACGGAGACGAAATTGACAGTAATATTTCAGCCATGATCACTGTCAGTGATAATGATGCTGCCAACACTCTGGTAAACTGGCTTGGAAACGGCGATGACTCTGCAGGCATGGCAAAAGTAAATGGCTTCTGCCAGGAACATGGTTTCACCAGCACCCAGATGAACCGCCTGCTTCTCGCAGGCAAAGAAAACGGCGACAACTATACATCCGTCAAAGACTGTGGAACCTTTTTTAAGCAGATATACCAGACTGTCAACGGAACCCTTCCCGCTTCTACTCTTCCAAACGCAGATGCAATGTATTATCACTTAAAAATGCAGCAGCGTAAAAACAAGATCCCTGCACAACTTCCAGAAGGTGTCGGTACTGCCAATAAGACCGGCGAACTTGACACTGTAGAAAATGATGCAGCGATCATCTATGATACAGCCAAAGGAATTGACCTTGTAGTATGCTTTATGTCACAGGATCTTACTGATACCGGTGCAGCCCAAAGCACCATTGCTGCAGATGCACGTGCTATCTACGGATATTATAATGAATAAACACACTCTTCTGAATCTACAGTCTATCCAGATAATTGTCATAAATCAGACAGATATTCGCAACCTCCGCAGGGGACTTACTTGATTCGGTTAAAAGAAGGAGACACATCCCTTAACGGGTTGTGCCTCCTTCTGCAAATTCAACAGGAAGAATCGTCAATGTCTCAATCTCTTCCCCTTTTATTTTCTTTAATAAAAGTTCCACAGCCTTTCGTGCCATATCCGGCACCGGCTGTACAATTGTTGATACCATTATGCCTCTTCAGCTTCCCCCTCTTCATAGGACTTCTCCCATATCTCCGAAAATACTGCCAGCGGACAGTCTGTGAGAAGGCACATGAGAAGGAAACATTCGTATGGATTTACTATGTATATCTCTCCCATTCCACATCGAAGCAGAATATCCTGAATCTCATCCAGAAAATGCTTGTATCTGTTAAAAGGATCATCATCCTCCATTTCCTGGGATACGATAAAGAATTCCAGTGTGATCAGGTCAAAGCGCTCCACCGGGAGTTTGTGGCTTAGAATATTTGTAATCCTCTGCCTGCTGAAACGCTTCTGGCTGAAATGCTTTGCCAGAATGGAGGCAGACATTTTCTTCAGATTGCCCATTTTGTTGATGGGGATTCCGCTGCAGATTACTTTTTCCACATCAGAAGGTGTAATTCTTTCTGCTGTCCACACCTTATCCCCACCTTTTTCCTCTTCATCATGCTGATACAGTCCGGCAATAATCTGCTTCGCATGATATAAAAGCTTTGTAAACTCCTGAAATGCCTGACTTTTCTCAGATATGGGATCTACTCTTTTTGATTTCAGTCGGGCAAGATAATCGATCAGTTTCTCCTCCGTATCAAGGCACAGGTTGCTTCCGTATAAAACCTGAGTATTTTCCACTTCCACAGGAGCGAGTATCTCATATTTTTTCTTCAATTCCTCTGCTTTATGATAACCCTGCTGCGTACTGTAACAATACCAGTAGATCACCTCGTCCGGATTGTGAAAATCAAAATCCTGTTCTTTCAATACTCTTGTCAGGAAATCCGACACATCCTCTGTGGTCATTTTCAACCCAAACCCCAGAAGAAAAACAGTTTCTCTTTTTACAGATGCTTGATTCAGCCAGTTATTCACCAGTGCCGACAATTTGGTAGAGGTAGGATTCATGGATTTGGGCGTATAAGTTTCCTTAAAGGAATCTACTATGATCTCCTTATACACTTCCTGGGGAACCTCCGAGAAAGGTTCTTCCAGTTCTGCCCTTTCATAAATATATCTCTTCAGATGGTCACCAAAGGACACCAGTTCCATCTCTTTATATAAATAGTGAAAAATAACATCCGCATCTTCGTCTTCAAAACTGTCCAGGCTTACCACCTGCCGAAATCTCTGTGCCGCCCTTCTGGTAAATTCATACTCCTGTACTTTATCAAACGCAACATTCTGTTCAAAATCCAGATCCTGCATACGGTTCTTCATGCTGCCCCACCTCTCATTTTTTATCTTTCAGATTTTTCATCCATTCTTTCATTCTGCGGACTGTATCCAGCTTCTGTACTTCACAGAGCACGATCGTCACATTATCTCTCCCACCTTTTTGGAGAGCATTTTTAAGAAGATCATTTACGATCTCCGAGATTTCCATATCCTGTGACAGAATCGCCTCTATCTCACTGTCCGAAAGCATATCTGTTACTCCATCTGAGCACAGAAGATATCTGTATCCCTCCTTATGCTCGATTTCTGTCACAGAAGGCTCCAGTCTCTGCAGCTCTTCAGGAAGTCCAAGATACTGGGTTAACGGGGCTTTCCCAACTGCCGTACCACCAAAAACATGGTCTGTGGAAATCTGCTGAAGCTTACCGCCATCCATAAAATAAATCCTGCTGTCCCCAAGATTGCAGGCAAACATAGACTCTGGTGTAAAGAGGAGCATTGCCATTGTGCTTCCCATACTCCAAATATGATGATCTGTTCCATATCTGCATACTGCCTGATTCATCTTCTCACATACATCGTCTATAAAATCTTCCGGCATATCCCTCAGCATTCTTTTATTCGCATTATAAAATTTTCCAAATTCTTCTGATGCAAGAAAGGCTGCAATCTCGCCGCAGCTTTCTCCTCCCATACCGTCAAATACCGCCATTGCCGGTGCTCTGTTACCCGAAATAATCTTTGAGCAGATACCCTTTGTTCCTTCATTGTTCACCGGAAGGGATTCCCCAAAACACCAGAAATTATCTTCATTATTTGCCCGGATATTTCCTGTATGGCAGGTATATGCACATTCAATCTGATACATTGCCATTATCTGTCTTTGTTCCTTCTCCCTTCAATGCTTTCAATGAATTGTTCCAGTATTTCTCGCCACGTTTCACGAATTCCTCATTATCTTTTTCGTTATCGTGACACTTTCCATTGGAATCGATCCATCTTATCAGTTCGCCGTCGTTATAATAATAATATTCTGAAGTTTCATCATACCAGATATATGCAAAGAATAACTTCTCTCCCCAGTAGAAATATTCTTCATAAACTCCATCTCCGGATTCTGCCGGATAGACCAGAGCTTTCATGCATTCACTCTCAATATCCAGATTTCCATCTGCCTGCTGAGTGGTCTTTACCCTTCTCAGATATCGCAGAACAGTTCCTTCTGTTCCAACCCAGTCGTAACTGTTCAGATTATCTGTGATAGTTGTTGCCTGCTCCTTGATCGTATCCAGAGCTTTGGAGAAATCTTTGGATCCGGATTTTGTGGAGCTGTATTTCTCATCATCCAGAATTGCGATCGGATTATCCTCCTGTCCTTCCTGAGCATGATCTGTACTTACTCTGTAATAGACGGCGGCCATCATAAGTATCGCTGTACCTGCCACAATTGCAAGCAATGCCCTGCGCAGCAGCTGTTTCTTCCTGCGTCTTCGCTTTCTGGCTTCCACAGCACGCGCAGATCTTATCGCAACTGTTTCTGATGGCGTTTCCTGTGGCTGTATTTTCTGTTCTGCTACAACTGACATTGTTTCTTTATCTGTAAAGTTGCTCTCAGAAACATTGTTTACAGCACGTTTTCTTTTTGCAGCATTCTGAAAATCTGATGTTTTTTTATTTCCCCGGGTATTCTGCACTGTACTTTTTCGTACATTTTCGGCATCTGATGTAACATTCTGTACTGCTCTGCCGTTCTGTGCAATTGCACTATATGATTCTGTTTTATCCGTTCCTGCTTTCTGAACACCGTTTTGTAACTGCCGGATTCTGCCAGATCTTCCATTTTTCAGATCATCCAGCACACTATAAAGCTCCTCCGGTGTCTGATATCTCTGTGCAGGATCATAAGCACAGGCCTTCATGATAATACGGGCAAACTGTGTTCCTGCATCCACAGGTGCACTCATCTGCTCTCCTGCAACACGCTTATTTAATGCATTTTCCTTATCCCTGTAAGTGATAAACTGTTTTTCCAGACTCATAAATGGCAGTCTGTTATGATTCATCAGCCTGTACAGCACAATCCCAAGAGAATAAATATCTACCCTGCTGTCATATTTCTCACCTTTATACATCTCAGGCGCCATATAAGAGTAAGTACCTTTCTTGGAAAATCCGCTCATGGTTCGCTCAAGTTCACGTGCAATTCCGAAATCTCCAAGCTTAAAATCGCCAAATCTGGATACAAAAATATTCTCCGGCTTGATATCCCTGTGAATGATCTTAAGTTTCCGGCAATATTCCAGTGCCTTACTCAAATCCATTCCCAGCTTTATTACCTCTTTCTCAGTAAGCTGCTTTTCCGCACAGTAATCCATAAAACTTGTCAGATATTCCATCCTTATGGAAATCTCCCATCCAATGACATCCAGATATTCCATAACCTTAAAATCTTCTACAGAGACAATGTAAGAGTTTCCTCGAAAGTATTCCATGGTACTGATTTCCTGAATACATTCCTCAACCAGATTCTGAAAATACTGTCTTGTGGACTGCTCATCCCCTGTTTCAGAACGTACGCTGTTCAACTCGCTCTGGCTTCCGGGTATATTGATGATCTTGATAGCAGAATAGAAAGATTTTCCACGTTCTGTTCTCTGTGCCTTATACACCTTTCCAAAAGAGCCTTCGCCGATTTTCTCTATGATTTTCCATTCCGGCCATGCTGAAACCGGAAGTTCTTTATCCATATTGCACCTCCATTTCTGTTCAATTTCTATTTCCTTCCCTGTCCCGGTCAATGCTTTTTACAAGCTGTTACCGAAAACAAAAATGTATATTTATCATAACTGTAAAAATACTTCACAGTTCATTACCTGCTCATAATGTACTGGTATTATAACACAAAAAGCGGTTTCTTTGTATTTTTCTCTTTTTTCGGCAATGGAATGTTCCGGAAAATAAAAGAGAACTACCTCGCCGGCAAAATCTGTCGGCACAGATAGTTCTCTTGTGAATTCATATCAAATCAGTCCGGATAAGTTATCTACTCCGTTGGATCATTCGTTGTCTTCTGCATCGTCTGAAGCCTGATCATCAGCTTCGTCTTCAGCAGCCTCTTCTTCATCAGATTCTTCAACATCGAATTCTTCGTCTTCCGGAAGTTCTTCATCCATTGTGATCATCTCATCATCTTTGATTTCTTCATCTTCCGTAAGTTCTTCGGCTATATCTTCAACCTTTACTTCCGGTTCAGGCATTGTGCTGTTGAGTCTTACATCTCTGTAGCGTTTCATACCGGTACCTGCAGGAATCAGTTTACCGATGATTACGTTCTCTTTCAGACCGATCAGCGGGTCAACTTTACCCTTGATAGCGGCTTCAGTCAGAACTTTAGTTGTTTCCTGGAAGGAAGCGGCTGACAGGAAGGAGTTTGTAGCAAGAGATGCCTTGGTAATACCAAGCATAACCTGTTTTCCATCTGCAGGCTGTTTGCCTTCTTTTTCCATCTGCTCGTTAACGTCCTCGTATTCAAGGAAGTCAACCAGTGTTCCAGGAAGGAATTCTGTATCTCCGTTATCTTCGATACGGATTTTCTTCAGCATCTGACGAACGATAACTTCGATATGTTTATCACTGATCTCAACACCCTGGAGACGATATACACGCTGTACTTCACGGATCATATAATCCTGAACTGCACGTACACCCTTAATTCTCAGGATATCATGCGGATTTACGCTACCTTCTGTAAGTTCATCACCTGCTTCAAGGATCTGTCCGTCTGTGATCTTGATACGGGATCCGTATGGAATAAGGTAAGTCTTGGATTCACCTGTTTCCTGATCTGTAACGATAACTTCACGCTTCTTCTTAGTGTCATTGATAACAGCAACACCAGGAATCTCTGTGATGATGGCAAGACCTTTCGGCTTTCTTGCCTCAAAAAGCTCCTCGACACGAGGAAGACCCTGTGTGATATCTCCACCGGCAACACCACCACTGTGGAAAGTACGCATGGTAAGCTGTGTACCTGGCTCACCGATAGACTGAGCAGCGATGATACCGACAGATTCACCAACCTGTACCGGCTCGCCGGTTGCAAGGTTCGCACCGTAACATTTCGCACAGATACCAACTTTACATTTACATGTAAGGATTGTACGGATCTTAACTTTCTCGATAGACCCGCCTGTCTGGTTGTCCACGCCTTCTTTCATGATACGGGCAGCACGTTTCGGTGTGATCATATGGTTGGCTTTTACGATAACTTCGCCATCTTTATTCTTAATTGTCTCACAGGAGAAACGACCTGTGATACGCTCCTGAAGTCCTTCGATCTCTTCTTTACCATCTACAAAAGATTCTACATACATACCTGAGATCTCATCTCTGTTTTCACAGCAGTCTGTCTCACGTACGATCAGATCCTGAGAAACGTCAACCATACGTCTTGTCAGGTAACCTGAATCGGCTGTACGAAGAGCTGTATCGGACATACCTTTACGTGCTCCATGTGCAGACATGAAGTATTCCAGTACGTCAAGACCTTCACGGAAGTTTGACTTGATAGGCAGCTCGATGGTGTGACCGGTTGTATCGGCCATCAGTCCTCGCATACCTGCAAGCTGTTTGATCTGTTTATCGGAACCACGGGCACCGGAGTCAGCCATCATGAAGATGTTGTTGTATTTATCAAGACCGGTCAGCAGAGCATGTGTAAGCTCATCGTCAGTCTTCTTCCATGTATCAACAACTTCTTTGTAACGCTCTTCCTCGGTGATAAGACCACGTTTATAGTTCTTTGTGATAAGGTCTACAGTATCCTGAGCCTGTTTGATCATTTCCGGTTTCTGAGGCGGAACTGTCATATCGGCAATGGCAACAGTCATGGCTGCACGTGTGGAATATTTGTAACCTGTAGCTTTGATCGCATCAAGAACCTCAGCAGTCTTTGTAGCACCGTGAGTATTGATAACTTTTTCAAGAATCTGTTTCAGCTGTTTCTTGGCTACCAGGAAGTCAACCTCAAGAAGAAGTTCATTTCCCGGAACACTTCTGTCTACGAAACCAAGATCCTGTGGAAGGATTTCGTTAAACAGGAAACGTCCAAGTGTAGATTCTACTGTACCGGTCAGAACGGATCCGTCCGGCATTGTCTTGCTGCAGCGAACATGGATTCTGGACTGCAGTGTGATTACTTTATTCTCATAAGCAAGGATTGCTTCGTTTACGCTCTTAAAGAACTTGCCTTCACCCTTGTTTCCAGGTCTTTCCTGAGTCAGATAGTAGATACCAAGTACCATATCCTGTGAAGGAACAGCTACAGGACCACCATCAGAAGGTTTCAGCAGGTTGTTCGGTGATAACAGAAGGAAACGGCACTCTGCCTGTGCTTCCTGTGAAAGCGGAAGATGTACGGCCATCTGGTCACCATCGAAGTCGGCGTTGAATGCGGTACAAACCAGCGGATGCAGTTTGATCGCTTTACCTTCTACAAGGATCGGTTCGAATGCCTGGATACCAAGACGATGCAGTGTAGGTGCTCGGTTCAGCATAACCGGATGTTCTTTGATAACATCCTCCAGAACATCCCATACAGCAGGCTCCAGCTTCTCAACCATTTTCTTGGCGTTCTTAATGTTGTGTGAAGTTCCGTTGGCAACAAGCTCTTTCATAACGAAAGGTTTGAACAGCTCGATCGCCATCTCTTTCGGAAGACCACACTGGTAAATCTTAAGTTCCGGTCCTACGACGATAACGGAACGTCCGGAATAGTCAACTCGTTTACCGAGAAGGTTCTGACGGAAACGTCCGGATTTACCTTTCAGCATATCGGAAAGGGATTTCAGAGCTCTGTTTCCAGGACCTGTTACAGGACGTCCGCGGCGGCCGTTGTCGATCAGGGCATCTACCGCTTCCTGAAGCATACGTTTCTCATTACGAACAATAATATCCGGTGCACCTAATTCCAGAAGTCTCTTCAGACGATTGTTACGATTGATGATTCTTCTGTAAAGATCATTTAAGTCAGATGTAGCAAAACGTCCACCATCCAGCTGAACCATAGGACGAAGATCCGGCGGGATTACAGGGATAACTGTCATGATCATCCACTCAGGACGGTTTCCTGACTCACGGAAAGATTCTACAACTTCGAGACGTTTGATGATTCTGGCACGTTTCTGGCCTGTAGCATCTTTTAACTCTTTTTTCAGTTCAACAGAATCTTTCTCAAGATCAATTGCTTCGAGAAGCTCTTTGATGGATTCTGCACCCATACCTACGCGGAAATCATATCCATAAGCCTCACGTGCATCCTGATATTCTCTCTCTGTAAGTACCTGTTTGTACTGGAGTCCGGAATTAGCCGGATCCAGTACGATATAATTAGCAAAGTAAAGAACTTTCTCCAGAGTTCTCGGAGAAATGTCAAGGATCAGACCCATACGGGACGGAATTCCTTTAAAATACCAGATGTGGGATACCGGAGCAGCCAGCTCGATATGTCCCATACGCTCTCTACGTACAGAGGATTTGGTAACTTCTACACCACATCTGTCGCAGACAACACCTTTATAGCGAATCTTTTTGTACTTTCCACAGTGGCACTCCCAGTCCTTGCTCGGTCCAAAGATTCTTTCACAGAAAAGTCCGTCTTTCTCCGGCTTTAAGGTACGGTAGTTGATGGTCTCAGGTTTTAAAACCTCGCCTCTTGACCACTCTCTGATCTTCTCAGGGGACGCCAGTCCGATCTTGATGGCATCGAAAGTCATTGGCTGATATGTTTCATTGGTAGTTGTTGATTCTGCCATGTATTCTTTCCCCTTTCTTACTTGTCGTCATCATCATCATAGGAATCGTCGAAGTCCAGGAAATCCTCTTCGCCCTCATCCTCTTCTTCTACATCTACGAGTTCTTCGCCTTCAAATTCCTGTTTGGTATAACCATGTTTGCCGAAGGACTCTTCTTCTCTGTGATGTCTGCTGTCACCTTCGATTACGGAACGAAGATCTGTATCACCATAATCTACTGTTTCCAGAAGGTGTACTTCTGTATTGTCATCTTTGAGTACTTTGACATCAAGACCCAGAGACTGAAGTTCTTTGAGAAGTACCTTGAAGGATTCCGGAATACCCGGCTCAGGGATATTGTCACCCTTGATGATCGCTTCATAGGTCTTAACACGTCCTACAACATCGTCGGACTTCACTGTCAGGATCTCCTGCAGTGTGTAGGAAGCACCATATGCCTCCAGAGCCCAAACCTCCATCTCTCCGAAACGCTGTCCACCGAACTGAGCTTTACCACCCAGAGGCTGCTGTGTTACGAGGGAGTATGGACCAGTTGAACGTGCATGGATCTTATCATCTACCAGATGATGCAGTTTCAGGTAATGCATGTGACCGATAGTTACAGGGCTGTCGAAGTACTCGCCTGTACGTCCGTCACGAAGTCTTACCTTACCATCTCTGGAGATCGGAACGCCCTTCCAGAGTGCTCTGTGAGCTTTATTCTCATCGAGATACTGCATAACATCCGGTGCAAGGATGTCTTTATATTTCTCACGGAATTCCTCAAAGTCTTCCGTATTAACGTAATCGTTGGCAAGCTCCAGAGTATCCTGGATATCAACCTCGTTTGCGCCATCGAATACAGGTGTTGCAATATTGAAGCCAAGTGCTTTGGCAGCAAGGCTCAAGTGGATCTCCAGGACCTGTCCGATGTTCATTCGGGAAGGTACACCCAGAGGATTCAGTACGATATCAAGAGGACGTCCGTTTGGAAGGAATGGCATATCCTCAACCGGAAGTACACGGGAAACGACACCCTTGTTACCATGACGACCAGCCATCTTATCACCAACGGAGATCTTTCTCTTCTGTGCAATATAAATACGTACTGCCTGATTTACTCCAGGGCTCAGCTCATCGCCGTTCTCTCTTGTAAATACCTTGGCATCTACGATAATACCATACTCACCATGCGGTACCTTAAGGGAAGTATCACGTACCTCTCTTGCCTTCTCACCGAAGATAGCACGAAGGAGACGCTCCTCAGCAGTAAGCTCAGTTTCTCCCTTAGGAGTAACCTTACCGACAAGGATATCACCGGCACGTACCTCAGCACCGATACGGATGATACCGCGCTCATCCAGATCCTTCAGAGCGTCATCGCCGACACCCGGAACGTCACGTGTGATCTCTTCCGGTCCCAGCTTGGTATCACGGGATTCTGCCTCATATTCCTCAATATGGACAGATGTATAAACATCATTCTGTACCAGTTTCTCACTAAGAAGAACAGCATCCTCGTAGTTATAACCTTCCCAGGTCATAAATCCGC
>OGKE01001660.1_pt1 | contig 13328 bp, 10 predicted proteins | sample 1572341 | NCBI WGS metagenome assembly OGKE01 (sample SAMEA2582091, study PRJEB24529) | metagenome | biome: Human gut stool | place: China | collected 2011
AGTTACTGAAGGAAAAAAGTGTTTCAGAATTTATCAGTACGGTTATATATTTTCATCACGGAATGGGAGATTGCATCAATCTAGATAATGGACAAAGTTTACAGCAACAACGGGATGAAAAACAAATAGATTATGACTGGATAAAGAAAGAATTCTTTCAGATTTATGATAAAGAGATATTGGAAGAATATTGTGAAAAAGCGATTCAAACATATAAGAACATGGAAGGAAAAATCAATATTTTTCATAAAGAATCGGAAATATCAAAACGAAAATGTGGAAATAGATATTTCTTTATGGGAATGTATCTGAGATTGGTTTTATCTTTACTCATTGATGGTGACTGGACGGATACTGCTTGTTTTTTTCAAGATATTCCGTTATCAAAGAGAATTTCATTGGAGGAGACGCAGCAGATTTGGAATGAATGTATAGAGAATTTTGAACAATATATGTCGAAGGAAATTCAAAATAATCCATCGAATGGAAATGTGTTAAATACTTTTCGTCAAGAAATTTCGGATTTGTGTAGACAAGCTGCAGACAAAGAACAAAATCTTTATCGACTTACTGTACCGACAGGAGCAGGAAAAACACTTAGCAGTTTGCGCTTTGCTCTGTATCATGCGAAAAAGACAAAAAAACAACACATTATTTATATAGCACCATTTAATTCTATATTGATTCAGAATGCCGAGGAGATTCGAAAAGCAATAGGAAAGGCGGATGTTGTGTTAGAGCATCATTGTAATGTGGTTTGCGAAGAAGGAGAAGAAGAACGGTATCGTAAACTTACTGAAACTTGGGATTCACCGGTTATAGTGACCACGGCAGTACAGGTTTTGAATACATTATTTTCAGCTCAGAAAAGCTGTATCCGCAGAATGCACACATTATGTAACAGTATTATCATATTTGATGAGGTGCAGGCAATTCCTATAAAATGTATGGAACTTTTCAATTTGGCTGTGAATTTTCTTACTCAATTTTGTGGTACGACAGTTGTGTTGTGTTCAGCAACGCAGCCAACATTGGCATCAATAAAAGAGAATAACATTTGTGAATGTATAGAAATGGCGGGAAGACCGGAAAAGTATGCAGATGCTTTTAAAAGGACAGATATTAAAGATGTAACAGAATTATATCCTGGCGGTATGGAGATAGAAGATTTAAGTGAATTTGTGAGGGAAAAAACAGAACAATATCAAAGTACATTGATTATTTTGAATACTACGGCTTGTGCAATGAATACATTTCAACAATTAAAAGCGATATGTCCACAAGAATATGAACTTTTTCATTTGAGCAATAATATGTGTCCACAACATAAATTAGATACATTAAAATCTATAAAACAAATTTTGAATGAACAATCGAAAAAGATTATATGTGTAAGTACACAGGTTGTTGAAGCAGGAGTGAATTTTTCATTCGGGTGTGTTGTGAGGTCTAAAGCAGGTTTGGATAATATAATTCAGGCAGCAGGACGATGCAATAGACATAAGGAATTAGGAAGAATGGGAACTGTTTTCATTGTACAGATGTCCGAAAAAGCAGAGAAATTAAGTCATTTGCAGGAAATTAGAAATGCGCAGGCAGCATTACAAAAAGTATTGGAAGATTATAAAAATAATTCTTTAAAATTCAGAGATACATTGGATTCAGAAGAGGCAATAAAAGCATATTATTTAAATTACTATTCCCAACTTAGAACAAATGAAACGAAATTTTTGATAGATAAACAAACAACCACGATTATAGAGTTATTGGGAGAAAATAAAGTAGGACAATTACAATATATCAGAAGAAATGGAGAAAAAGTAAAGACAAAATTACCGCAGGCTTTTTTGACCGCAGGAGAGGCGTTTGAAGTTATTTCTAATGATTATAAAGTTAGTGTTGTAGTTCCATATAATGATGAAGAGAGAGAATTATTGGATAAATTATCGCAGGATTATCTCGAGATAGAAGAGCAGAGAAAGATTTTAAGAAAATTGCAGAGATATACAGTGGGAATTTCTGAAAAAAGAAAAGAAAAACTCGGAAATGCTATATATGAAATTTGCAATGGAGAGATATTGGTATTGTGTGATGGATATTATAACAAGGAAGTAGGTGTTGTGGATGAACCTAATATGGAATTGCAAATGTTATAGAGGGAGGTGAGATTTTTGAAAAGATACAGAAATACAATAGAGTTTGAAGTGTATGGAACACATGCACTTTTTTCAGATCCGGTTATGAGAGTGGGAGGAGAAAAGACAAGCTATCATATTCCGACTTATGAAGCATTAAAAGGAATTACGGAAAGTATTTACTGGAAGCCTACGATTATTTGGATCATTGACGCGGTAAGAGTAATGAATCCAATTCAGACTGAGACAAAAGGAATTCGACCAATTGCATATAATGGTGGAAATGAACTGGCATATTATACCTATTTAAAAGATGTGAGATATCAGGTGCGGGCACATTTTGAGATGAACCTCAATCATACGGAACTTAAGCAGGATAGAAATGAAAACAAGCATCTTAATATTGCGAAAAGGATGGAAAAACGAGGTGGCCGCAGAGATATTTTCTTGGGAACAAGGGAATGTCAGGCGTTTGTGGAACCATGTGTATTTGGCGAAGGCGAGAGTTATTACGATACAATGCCGGGAGAAGTGGGTTATGGATTTATGTATCATGGGATTACTTATGCGGAAGAGGCAATTCTGGATGAAGATAAAGACCAAATGACAGTGCGTTTCTGGAGGCCGGTAATGAAAAAGGGTGGAATTATAGAATTTACCAGACCGGAGGATTGTACGGAGAAAAGACATATCCGTCCAATGGAAAGAAAAGTATTTGGAAAAGAAGAGAATAATTTTGTGGGATTAGAAGAGTTTACAGATGAGGAGGTGGAAGATTGAGTTGGATAAATGAACTGATTGATTTATACGAGAAAAATAGCGATAAGATTGGAGTTATCGAATATCGAGGAGATATCCCTTATGTACTTCTTCCAACATTTCATACAACTGTAACAGCACAGATAACGGTAACGATAGACCAAGACGGTAATTTTGTTCGTGCAGAACAGGTGGATCAGAACGACAAATTGACGATTATACCAGTTACAGAAAAATCGGGAAGTCGTACAGCCGGAAAAGAGCCACATCCATTATGTGATAATTTGAGATATCTTGCCGGTGACTATAAAAAATATTATAAAGACGATGGAGTATGTAGCGAGCTATATATTTCACAGCTTGAAAAATGGGTAGAATCCGATTATTGTCATGAAAAGGTCAGAGCAGTTTATGAGTATTTGAAAAAATCGACATTAATTCAAGATTTAGTTGCACATAAAATTATAAAACTTAATGAAGAAAATCAAATAGATGAGAAAGAAAATATTCAAGGAATTCCACAACCAAAAGCTTTTGTAAGATTTATTATACGGTCTTTTGATGAGAAAATATATCAGGAAACTCCGGATGAATGTTGGAAAGACAGAACCTTACAGGAATGTTATATAGAATATGTTAGGTCACAGGAAAAAGAAAAAGGTATATGTTATTTGACAGGAAATATGGAATCTATTTCTTATCTTCATTCAAAGAAAATTAGAAATGAAGGTGATGGAGCAAAGCTGATTTCTGCAAATGACAGTCAAAATTTCACCTATCGAGGACGTTTTACAAGTAAGGAAGAGGCATTTGCAGTAGGAAATGAGACCTCGCAAAAAGCGCACAATGCTTTGAAGTGGATTATTCGAAAACAAGGCACTTTTTTCGATACTATGACAATTGTGACATGGGAGTCAAATCAATTAAGCATGCCAAAATGGGAGAGGGATACAGAGGCAATTGTATCTGAGTATGAAAGGGAATATGTTGGAAATGCTGAGGATGATTGGGAAGATGACTGGTCTACAGGGGAGATTGTATCCGATGGAAATCCAATCACCGCCGATAAGTTCTATAAGGCACTAAGAGGCTATGGAAAAAAGATAGATAATACCTCGAATATGATTTTACTTGCTTTTGATGCAGCAACACCGGGAAGATTAGCGTTGATTGAAAATCAAGAGCTGAATTCTGTCAGATATCTGAAAAATATAGAAAAATGGCATAACGATTGTAACTGGATTCATACAAAATGGAAAGATGGAGAAAGAATACAATTTGCGGGAATGGTTGGTGTTAAAGATATTGCAGATATTTTATATGGTATTGAGAATAAGGGAACGGTGTCTATAGTGGATGCCAATGGTAAAAAACTCTATGCACAAGTAGCTCAAAGATTGCTTCCATGTATATGGAATGGTACTAGGGTTCCGTATGATTACGTGATGCTTGCAGTATCAAAGGCATCCAATCCATTAGCATATAAGGAACGAAGAAATTGGGAAAGAGTTTTGACATTAGCATGTTCGTTTGTAAAAAAGGATAAAAAGGATAGATATAAGGAGGAATGGAACGTGGCATTAGATAAAAAGGAAACAGATAGAAATTATCTGTATGGAAGACTGCTGGCAGTTGCAGATCGAATTGAATATTTGACATATGACGAGAAAGATAATGGAAGAGTTACAAATGCAAAAAGATATATGAGCACTTTCTCTCAAAGACCATATGAAACGTGGAAAGTTATAGAGGAAAATATTCGACCATATTTGAACAAGCTAGATATTGCAAAAAGGACATTTTACGAAAATCTATTGCATGAAATTGATGAGCTGTTTGATAAAAGCACATTTACTGATAACAGTAGATTAGAAGGTTTATATCTACTTGGTTTCCATAATCAGGCATATGATTTGAAATTAAAGAAAGAGAAGTCTGAAGAAAAAGAAGAAAGTTCAGAAGAGTAAAAAGAGGAGGAGCAGACCATGAGCGAATTAAAAGGAAAAATTGATTTCACATTATTTATCAGTGCAAACAATGCCAACCCAAACGGAGATCCATTAAACGGAAACCGTCCGCGAATTAATATGGATGGTTTTGGAGAAATTTCAGATGTATGTATTAAGAGAAAAATTAGAAATCGTTTTCAGGATTTAGGACAAAAGATTTTTGTTCAGTCAGATGATAGAACAGATGATGCTTATACCAGTTTAAAAGACCGAGCAGATAGCTGTGAGGAATTAAAAGCAGAGATGGGAAATAAGAAAAATGCAAATCGTGATGCTTGTGCAGCAATTGCATGCAAAGAATGGTTAGATGTAAGAGCTTTTGGACAAGTCTTTGCATTTAAAGGAATTCCGGTGTCTTTCGGGGTACGGGGACCTGTTTCTATTCATCAGGCAGTAAGTTTATCACCAATCGATATTATCAGTATGCAGATTACAAAAAGTGTGAATAGTGAATCTGGAAAAGAAAGTAAAGCATCTGATACGATGGGAACAAAACACAGAGTTGGATTTGCTGTATATAAGGTAATGGGAAGTGTAAATGTACAACTTGCTGAAAAAACAGGTTTTAGTCAGGAAGATGCGGAAGTATTAAAAGAAGCATTAAAGACATTATTTGAGAATGATGCGTCTTCTGCAAGACCGGAAGGAAGTATGGAAGTTTGCAAAATGTACTGGTGGCAGCATGATGAAAAAACACCGGCAGTTTCCAGTGGTAAAATTCAAAGAGGATTCACTATTAAAGCAAAAAAAGAACATCCGAGAGAATTCGAGGATTATGAGATTTCATGGGATGTAGAAGGATGCAAACAACCGGAGGAATTTTAATTTGTATAAGGAAGAAGACTTTCTTCAATTATCAGGAATTCAGCATTTTGAATTTTGCAGGAGACAATGGGCACTAGCGTATATAGAACTACAGTGGCAAGAAAATGTCAGAACAGTGGAAGGTAAGATTCTTCATGAAAATGCTCACGATGCAAGTATTAAAGAAAAAAGAGGCGATTTGATAGTTGTGAGAGCAATGCCGATTCACTCCCGGGAAATGGGAGTGAGCGGTGAATGTGATGTGGTAGAATTTCATAAAGTGCAGGATGGAATCAGTTTGTCTGGAAAAGAAGGGTTTTATAAAGTAGTTCCGATAGAATATAAAAGAGGAAAACCAAAAACAGATGATTCCGATATCCTTCAAGTAACGGCACAGGCATTATGTTTAGAAGAAATGTTGTGTTGCACAATACCACATGGCTATATTTATTATGGAGAAACGAGGCATCGTACAAAAGTAGAATTTACGGATGAAATACGAGAAAAAGTCAGAAAAATGTTTGCGGAAATGCATAAGTATTATGAGCAATGTTATACTCCAAAAGTGAAAATAAGTAAAAAATGCAATGCATGCTCATTAAAAGACATTTGTCTACCTGTTCTAAATAAGAAAAAGTCAGTTTCCGGATATATTGATAAAATTATTTCAGAAGAGGAAAAAGAATGAAAAGACTTTTAAATACGTTGTATGTGACATCTGGAAATAAATATTTGTCCTTAGATGGAGAAAATGTTGTGGTATTGGAAGATCAAAAAGAAATCGGAAGAATTCCATTACATAATTTACAAGCGATAATTACATTTGGCTATACAGGAGCGAGTCCGGCGCTTATGGGAGTATGTGCACAGAGGAATATTGATTTGTCTTTTATGTCTGGAAATGGAAGATTTCTAGCCCGAGTTACAGGTGAAGTAAAAGGGAATGTTACATTAAGAAAACAACAATATAGAATCAGTGATAATCGGGATGAAAGTGTACATATAGCAAGAAATTTTATTCTTGGAAAAGTATATAATTCAAGGTGGATTCTGGAGAGAGCTGCAAGAGATTATGCGCTGCGTTTAGATGTGGAAACGATAAAGAAAAAGTCAGTGTTTTTAGCTCAGAGCATGGGAAAAATAAGAGAATGTGAAAATGCAGAGGAACTACTTGGACTAGAAGGAGAAGCAGCTTCGGTATATTTTTCGGTATTTGACGATTTGATTTTGCAGCAAAAAGACAATTTTTATTTCCATGGGAGAAATAAAAGACCGCCATTGGATAATGTAAATGCGATGCTATCATTCGGATATTCTCTATTGGCTGGAATGTGCGGAGGTGCATTGGAAGCAGTAGGATTGGACTCATATGTAGGTTTTTTCCATACAGACCGTCCCGGTCGAATGTCATTGGCACTAGATCTTATGGAAGAATTCCGAAGCGTTATGGTAGATAGATTTGTACTGACACTGATTAATAAAAAGATTATGAAAGAAAAATATTTCATAAAAAAAGAAAATGGTGCGGTTATTATGACAGATGAAGGAAGAAAGGATTTCTTGTCAGCGTGGCAATCTAAGAAGCAGGAAACCATTAAACATCCATTTTTAGATGAAAAAATAGAGTGGGGAATGGCTCCTTATGTGCAGAGTATGTTATTAGCCAGGTATTTAAGAGGAGATTTAGATGAATACCCTCCGTTTTTCTGGAAGTAGGTGGAAAGATGTTAGTTTTGATTACATATGATGTAAATACTCAAACAGCAGCGGGAAGAAAACGATTGAGAAAAGTTGCAAAAGAATGTACTAATTATGGACAGAGAGTACAGAATTCGGTATTTGAATGTCAAATGGATGCAACCAAATGTAGACAAGTAAAAAATATTTTAGAGAACATTATAGATAAAGAGGTAGATAGCCTTAGATTTTATTATCTGGGTGAAAAATATAAAAATAAAGTAGAGCACATTGGTGCTAAGCCTGGTTTTGATGTTAAGGATACGTTGATATTCTAGTGCGAATGATAAGTGCACATAAATTTCCTAGGACATTCGCACCAAAAAAGGAGAAAACTAGGCTTAAAAATATATGTGAAAATGAAAAAAGATATCAACAATAGATATAAAATGTTTATTGCTGATATAATATGCGATTTTAAACAGATTATTTTTGTTTAAAATTGCTGTCATCCTCTTCGTGAGGATGTGAGTTGAAATTGTTGCCATGTGTGATCTCTCCTTTCTCTGTGATGTCATCCTCTTCGTGAGGATGTGAGTTGAAATACAGACCGGATGAAACTGTAAAAACAACGGTAAAGTCATCCTCTTCGTGAGGATGTGAGTTGAAATGATGTTGGATACGGTCGTGTTGGTGCAAGTTGCCGTCATCCTCCTCGTGAAGATGTGAGTTGAAATCTTGAAGAGTACGGTGTTAATCATCGTTGTAGCAATATGGTTCTTCTTGTGGGGAGGTGAATTGAAATATTCTTGATAGTCTTTCTCAGCTTCGCGCGAAGGAGTTACTATTATACATCATTTAATTTGAATATTAAACTCAATTATCGAAATCTTAGAGGAAATTTTTAGATGTGTTCTTAGAAAAAATGAACAACACCTAATAGTCTCCCTGATTTTCATATGGTATTTGAATGTAGAATAAAGTTCCGCAGTAATAATAATAGATACAATTAACAATATAGATGATATCTAGATTTTAACTGTCAAACTCCTGATTTGGCTATAAAAGTATAGATGAAAAGTAATTTGAAATTTCATTTTTGAAAAATAAATACTATAATTAAGATGGCTTGTCACTCCTATATAAACGCGGTATAATGAATTTATCAATAAGCAGTCTTTATAAAGAACGAAAATAAAGTTAGACCACATAGTACTTTTTGATAAAATCAGGACTGCGGAAAAGGAGGACTCAAATATGAAGATAGACATGCACTGTCACGTGAAAGAGGGGTCCATAGACAGCAGGGTAGGGATTGAGGAATATATCACGATACTCAAGGAACACGGATTTCAGGGAATGGTGATCACGGATCACGACACATATAATGGCTACCGCTACTGGAAGAAGAATTTAAAAGGAAAGAAACATACAGATTTTGTGGTACTCAAAGGAATTGAATATGATACGAGAGATGCAGGGCATATTCTTGTAATTATGCCGGAGGGTGTAAAGATGCGTCTACTTGAGATGCGTGGAATGCCGCTTGCACTTCTGATCGATTTGGTTCATCGCAATGGTGGAGTTTTGGGACCGGCACATCCATGCGGAGAAAAGTACATGAGCTTCACTCATGCGAGAAGATACTACCTCTCACCTGAGATTGTTAAACGATTCGATTTTATTGAGACATTCAATTGTTGTGAACCGAAGGATTCCAATGCCGGGGCTTTAAAGCTAGCGGAGAAGTACGGAAAGGTAATGACCGGTGGAAGTGATTCCCACAAGACGGACTGTGTCGGACGGGCATATACGATCTTGCCGGAACCGGTCAAAACAGAGACGGAGCTGATTTCTCTGATTCATAAGAAGACCGCATTCAAGACAGGTGGTGTCTATTACAATAAGACGACAAAAGAGAAGATTGGAAAAGTGAATAAGCTTCTTGTATATTCCTTCTGGGTATACAATAAGAGTGGTGAGCTGATGAAACGTCGTGGACGGAATAAGAAAATGGAAGAAGAACATCCATTTGATCCGATTGATCCGATCGAACTGTATTATCACTCATGATTGTTTCTGGATAGCTACTATGCTTTCCTGTAAGCTCCAGGAGAACTACCATATTTTCTCTTGAAAATACGGTTGAAATAGGACAGGTTATCAAAGCCACTTGATTCTGCGATCATCAGAATGGATTCATCAGATGATTTTAAAAGTCGTGCAGCCATTGTAAGACGGTAATCGTTCAAGTATTCGGTAAATCCGGTTCCCATGTGGGCTTTGAAGAACTTCATGAAATGGGATTTACTATAATAAGTAAGTTCGGCCATGTCATCAATCGTTAGTTTTTCAGTATAATGATTTTCTACGTATTTTAAAACAGTTTTCATTTTCTCCAAAGATTTGGAATCGGAGGAAGTGGAGACTGTTTTTTTCTGACTTTCAGAGATCAGAAGAAAGAAAAAGTTGAACAGAGAACTTTTCACAGCAAGCTGCCATCCAGGTGTCTGATCAGCGCAGACAAGGTCGATCTGTCGGATACAATTGCTTAAGGCTTCAAAAGATTCAAGTGCCGGAGTGAGAAAGTATTCTACAGATAGAGAACCGTCAAGAAGCGGCATAATGTATTGAAGCATGCACAGATCGTTTGCCCCGGAAGAAAGTAAATCTGGTTTGAAAATAATATTTTCATATTCCATTTTAAAAGTATCATCCTGTTCGATGGCATGGAGACATCTAGGGGGAATAATAATAATATCTCCACTGTGAACCAGACGCTTATCAAAGTCCACAGAAACAAAACCCTGCCCTTTTTTGATGACAACAAGTTCCAATTCGTCGTGCCAGTGAGGCGGAACCCCAGGAAAATCGAGAGGGATTGAGCAGAGATAAGTATTATAAGGAAATTCTGCGGATGTATGTGCTTTTGTTTCATGGTAATTCTGATATTCGTTAATGTTCATACAAAAATGAGATCCTTTCGATTAAATATTATCTGACAAATCTGTTAAACTGGATTGAATCATTAGGATGATAGTATTGTACAATAAAGTGCAAGTATATTGCAAGATATTTGAAGATAATCGTATTAAAATACAATCATAAGTTGAAAACAAAGAAACAAAGTATGTAACATAAAAACAGAATCAGATTTGAAGGGAGATTATTCAAATGAACATTCAGGAAACATTACAGCAGAAACTTGGTAAAGAGATTGCACAGGCTTCCAATGAAGAAATCTACGGAGCACTTCTTAGTATGGTGCAGGAAATGGCAGGAGAAAAGGAACGTACAGATAGTAAGAAAAAACTGTACTATATTTCCGCAGAATTCCTGATTGGAAAACTGCTTTCTAACAATATGATCAATCTTGGTATTTTTAATGAAGTAAAAGATGTGCTTGCACAGAACGGTAAGAACATTGCAGAAATCGAAGAAGTAGAGCCAGAACCATCACTTGGTAATGGTGGACTTGGACGACTGGCAGCATGTTTCCTTGATTCAATCGCAACACTTGGACTTGCAGGAGACGGTGTCGGACTGAACTATCATCTTGGACTTTTCAAACAGGAGTTTAAAAATAACCTTCAGAGAGAAACTCCGAATCCATGGATTGAAGAAAAATCCTGGCTGAAAAAGACAGATGTTGTTTATCCGGTATCTTTCAAAGGACTTAATGTAAATGCGAGAATGTATGATATTGAAGTAACAGGATATAACAATAAGACAAATAAATTACATCTCTTTGATATTGACTCTGTAGATGAGACAATCGTAGAGGATGGAATTGCTTTTAATAAAGAAGACATCGAGAAGAACCTGACACTTTTCTTATATCCAGATGATAGTGATGAGAACGGAAGACTGCTTCGAATCTATCAGCAGTATTTCATGGTAAGTGCAGGAGCACAGCTGATTCTTGATGAATGTACAGCAAAGGGATGCAACCTTCATGATCTTGCTGATTATGCAGTGATCCAGATCAATGATACTCACCCGACAATGGTAATTCCAGAACTGATTCGTCTTCTTGTAGAGAGAGGATTAGACATGGATGAGGCGATCGAAGTTGTTTCTAAGACATGTGCATACACAAATCATACAATCCTTGCAGAGGCACTGGAAAAATGGCCTGTATATTACCTGAAGAAGGTAGTTCCGCAGCTGATGCCGATCATCGAAGTGTTGGATGATAAAGTAAGAAGAAAATATGAAGATGAAAGCGTTTCTATTATTGACAGAAATGATACAGTTCATATGGCACATATTGATATCCATTACGGATTCAGTGTAAACGGTGTTGCTTCTCTTCATACAGAGATTCTGAAAGAGACAGAACTGAATAATTTCTACAAGATTTATCCGGAGAAGTTTAACAATAAGACAAATGGTATTACATTCCGTCGCTGGTTACTGCATTGTAATCCGACTCTCACAGAGCTTCTTGATGAACTGATCGGAGAGGGATACAAGAAAGATGCAGCAGAACTTGAGAAACTTCTTGCATTTAAGGATGATGATAAGGTTCTCGACAGATTAGTAGAGATCAAACATGCAAATAAAGAGGCACTGTGCAAATATCTGGAAGAGACACAGGGAGTAAAAGTAAGCCCTGATACAATCTTTGATATTCAGATCAAACGTCTGCACGAGTACAAACGTCAGCAGCTGAATGCATTATATATCATTGATAAATATCTTGAGATCAAAGCAGGAAAGATTCCGGCTGCACCAGTGACAGCAATCTTTGGAGCAAAGGCAGCACCGGCTTATGTGATCGCAAAAGATATTATTCACCTGATTCTCTGCCTGCAGGAGATTATCAACAATGATCCAGAGGTAAGTCCATACCTGAAGGTTGTTATGGTTGAGAACTATAATGTAACAAAGGCTGAAAAATTAATTCCGGCTTGTGATATTTCCGAGCAGATTTCACTTGCATCTAAAGAAGCCAGTGGAACAGGTAATATGAAATTCATGCTGAACGGAGCTGTAACACTCGGAACAGAGGATGGAGCAAATGTTGAGATTCACGAACTTGTTGGAAACGATAACATTTTCGTATTCGGTGTTTCCAGTGATGAAGTAATCGAGCATTATGCAAAGGCTGATTATGTTGCAAGAGATTTCTATGAGAAAAATCCGGCGATCAAGGCAGCGATTGACTTTATTACAAGCGAAGAAGTTCTCAAAGTTGGAAAGAAAGAGAATCTTGAGAGATTGCAGCATGAGATTATCAGTAAAGACTGGTTCATGACTCTTCTTGACTTTGACAGCTATAAAGAAAAGAAAGAAGAAGCATTGAGAGCTTATGCAGATCAGAAAACATGGGCTAAGAAAGCACTTGTAAATATTGCGAAAGCAGGGTATTTCTCATCTGACAGAACAATCGAAGAGTACAACAGAGATATCTGGCATCTGTAAGAGGAGGAGAAGAACGTGAAAAGAGCGAGCGGAGTATTATTACCGGTATTTTCATTGCCATCAAAATACGGAATTGGCTGTTTCTCAAAAGAAGCGTATAAATTTATTGATCAGTTAAAAGAGGCTGGACAGAGTTACTGGCAGATTCTGCCGCTTGGACCGACTGGATACGGGGATTCCCCGTACCAGTCTTTCTCCACATACGCTGGAAATCCATATTTTATTGATCTGAAGACACTGATCAAAGAAGGACTTCTGACAAAAAAAGAATGTAAAGTGTATGATTTTGGAGAGCAGGCAGACAGTATTGATTACGAGAAAATTTACAATTCAAGATTTAAAGTGCTGAAAAAGGCATTTGAGCGTTTCGAAAAAGATGAAGCATATGATAACTTTATCAAAGAAAATGCGTATTGGCTGGATGATTATAGTCTTTACATGGCAATCAAGGACAGCAAAGGTGGAATCAGCTGGAATGAATGGGAAGAAGCCCTGAAAAACCGCGAGGAAGCAGCAC
>OGKE01001663.1_pt1 | contig 13304 bp, 8 predicted proteins | sample 1572341 | NCBI WGS metagenome assembly OGKE01 (sample SAMEA2582091, study PRJEB24529) | metagenome | biome: Human gut stool | place: China | collected 2011
GCAAGTAACGGTTTCCTCCCATGCTCCGTCGGCAATGGAATTAAATAACGATAACTGGTTCCGTTCAGATGTCCGGCGCAGGTTGAAGTGCATGATCGCTCCGTAACCGGCCTCGGTCAAATCATAGGCATAATTGCCATACTGACTAATCTGATAGGCGGAATAGTAATTACCCAGATTGATCGACATCGGGGCATAGTGCTCCTTGGTTACGCCGGCAACACTGATGCTGGTGTTGTAATACGCAAAATCGGAATAGACATAGTCGAGTTTGGCACCTGCCGTTGCGTTGATTTGGCTGGAACCGCCGGTATTGTACTGGAAGAGGGTAATCAACTTGCCGGCGGGCAGCTTGGCGCGCAGTTTGGTGATCAGGTTGCCATACGAACCGGAAACGGAGGTCACCGTGCCGCCGTACTCGTTGTCGAATCCGATACCGTCGAGTCCGTACTTATTTACGGCATAGGCGAGAATCGTTGCAAGCTGGTCGGCCTGCGTGTCATTGAGACTCGTGAAGTCGATATTCTGCCAGTTGGGCAGGATGGTGAGCACGACTTTGATGCCCTTAGCCTGCAGACCGGCTACATAGGTGGCAGCACCGCCGTTTTCGAGCAGGTTGGTCATCTTGTCGTTCAGATAGAGGGTCGGACGCACTACTCCGTTGACCGTCTCCTTGTTGAGATTGGCGGCGAAGAACTCCACGATATCGGCATAGGCCGAACCGTCGGAGAGCAGGTAGTCGCCGGCATTAAGCGGGTTCACGTCGTTGGTCTCGACATAAATGGTGACCTTCGGAGTTTTGTCCCCGTAAGCACGTGTTTTGACGACAGGTTCCTGGGCCTTGTCCATCGTCGGTTCTTCTGCCTGCTGGCAGGAGATCATCATCGCTGCACTGGCTGCCAGTGTTGCGAATAATTTGAAGTTTTGTTTCATTTTGATTTGAATTTTAATTGTTTTTGCTCCGGTTAAAGAGCTGTGAGAGGATAAAATGGAAGAACATAGGTGTATTTTGTCGACCGTTTTTATCAATTCCAATCTTTCAGCCATTTGCCGTAATTCTGAATACCCTCGGATAATGTCCAGAGTCTGTTCATATCCAACAGATAGGTGTATCCTTTTTTGCTTCCGAGCAAATAGCTGTTTTCTGGATCCATAAAAATGCAACACGCTGCAAACGTATTGTCCCAAAAAGCTTCGTAACTGTCCTGGAGATTGCTGTGCAAATCGTCGAAGACGATGATGTTGTTAGGCTTATAATTAGGAGTCCAATCTAAAAGGAATTTAGGCTCCCGCATCATGGCCTCTTCTTCCGTTTGGGCAGCAGGATAGATGGGAAAGTTGATGCAGCCGTACCGATCCTTGGGCAGATTGGCAATCGGCTTTTGCGTATAGGTGGATACATACTCCAGTTCGGGATGCCACGGGTCGAGCAGCTGCGGGGCCTCGCTGTTGCTGTTGTAACCCGACCATGCGTAGTCAATGTAATCGCCGACGGCGATTCCGCCCGTCGCTTCCGTATCCCAGAAAGTAGCGGTCGGCTCCTCGTAAACGGTCAGCGTCAGCAATTTTTCCGTGCCGAGGGCTTCGCGCAGCGCCTTGATGAGTTTGGGATAGGAGGTCGTATTCACAGCCGGCATGCCCTCCTTGCCGTAGCCGGAATTTCGATCCCAGAGGTTTACACCGTCGAGTCCGTATTGTTCGATAACGGTCTTGACCTGCGCGGCGAAGTCTTCGATTTGGGTATCGGTGAGGTTGCAGAACCCGAGCCCCTTGCCTCCGCCTTCGATACTGATACATACCTTGCGTCCGTGTTCCTGCAACGGACGGATATATTTCGTCGATTGGCTGAGCACATAAGTCATGTCGGTTCCGAGATCAAGCAGGGCGCGGCCGGCTGCAGCATCGTAGCCGACCTGGACAGTGCGCAGGTTGACGATGTTGCCTACGGTACCGTACCACGCCACGGTCGTGCCGCGTGCCACTTTCTTCCGCATGATGTAGTCCTGCGCCAACAGCGGCTGAAAATCGTTCGTATTGACATAGAACACGAAGAACAGGTCGTGGCCGTCGTGCAGGGTGTATTCGTCGGTGTAGGGTTGGCGAACCGAAACGTTGTAGTAAAGCGTCTTGTTTTCGTCCGGAGCGTCCTGTTCAGCGACCGTAAGCGGCAGTACGTATTCTCCGGCGGCGAGCCCTGTCGCTGAGAACTTGATACGTTTCAATTCCGAGCGCTGCGTTGCGGCCGAGAGGTCGAGCGTCTTGCCGTCGGGGAACTCGTAATTCGCCTCCGGCAGCAGCGTGCGTTCGATTTCATCTCCGGCATCGTAGTCATTGAGCAAAGATGCATCGCACCATGCGTCGAGCGAATATCCCGCTGCCGCCGGCTGTGTCTGCCTCAAGTAGAAGTTCTTCGTCATAACCCCTCCTTCGGTCAGCAGCACATCGACCCTATTTTCCACGGAATTGCTGCTGCACAACATCACATGAACCTCTTCGATGGAACCTTTGTCGGGCAACTTCCCGCTTTCCTGCATCACGGGATCGGCCTCGCAGGCCGTAAGGCCCGCGAGTGCCGCCGTGCAGAGAAGCGTTACCACCCCTGTTTGCAAATCAAAAATCGTCTTCATAGTTACTCGTTGTTTTCGTTAAGTTTCGGGATCTCGATGCCCTGCGGCCAGATGATGTCGTATTTGGCGACGCCGTCGTTGCCGTACATCGAATAGTCCTTTACGGTATTGCCAGACCCCTCGTTGAATTTCCAGTATCCGAGTAGCGTCGAATCGTTCTCCGGGTTTTCGATTTCATACATATTTTCCCAAATCTGTTCCAGCGTGCGGGCCACAGACCATACACGCGCCTCGGCGATCTTGCCGTTCAGAGGCCGATAGTCGTCGTAGGAGCGGCCGATGAAGAACTGATAGGCCTCGCTCAGGCCATCGTACCCCAGTTCTTCGTACTGGGCCTTGTCGCCCTCGGGAGCGGTGTTCCACAGGTCGTAGAGCGCCCGCATGGCCAAGTTGATGCAGTTCTTATCGTTCTGCGTCGTGATGCCCACGCCCGTGACTTCGCTCTGAATCTGCCCGTCGACGTAGATGCGGGCCGTGCGGGTATTCTGGTCGTAGGTGCAGGCCACATGGTACCAGCGCCCCGTTTCGAGATGCTTCATCGCGTCGCGTCCGGGAATCTTGCCGAAGCCCGAGCCACTGCCCGAACCGTCGAACTGCAACTGTTCGCGCTCGAAATTCGTGTCGCCGATACGCAGCAGCAGGTACTGCTCGACGCCCATGACGGACGAGATGTTGACGGGATTGCCTTCAGTATTGGTTTTCACGAATTCGTCGATGTAAATCAGGGCCTCGTAGGTCACAGCCCGCAGGCCGTTCCAATCCTTGCTGCTTTCGGAATACTTATCGAGGGTCGGGAACTCGATCCAGTTGTCCGTAAGTTGTGCCGCGACGGTGATGGCCGAGGAGCGTTTGACGACGTAGTAAGCCACGTCGGAGCCGTGCAACACATCGATCGATGCGCTACCGATGCGTACTGGAACCAGATAGGTTTCGTCGATTGGCAAAGCTCCGGTCTGCTCATCTCCTTCTCCGGTGAGTTCACGGAGGCGCAGCGTGACAGCATCGGAGGTCGTCTTCCCTGCCGGAATGGTCACAGTTTCGGACAGCAAAGAATAATATTTTGAATCGAGCATCGTCCACTCCGTACCGTAACGGGCATTGTACGTCCCGACGAGCGACGGGTCGACCGTGAGCGTCACCGCCACATCCTGTCCTGCCGGATATGTCAGTACCGCCTGCAACGCGCAATCGTAGGTAGCCCGGGTGTTGCTGAAGGTCGTGAGCTGTGCGTCGCTCGTCGAAGCGACGTCGAGGTATACGACATTGTCGAACTTGTGATTGTCATCGCCGTAGTTCTCGCAGGCCGTGAAAGCCACAAGCGAAACGAGAACCGCCATTAGTATCTTTTTCATGTTCATGACTGTCTTTATTTAGAGGGGTTCAACGTTTGTATCGCCTGCCGGATGGTTTGGTAGTTCATCTCGGAATGGTAGTAATCTTTGGCAATATTGTAAGCCGCAAGCCCCGCATAAGGCCCGAGTTCGACGACGCGGCGCGACATTTCGTCGACGGCGGCGTGCTCGGTGCGGTCTTCATCAAACAGCGCCGCATTGATTTCGGCGGTCAGCAGCAGCCGATTGGCCTCGATGCCGGCATAGTTAACAGCGTGCAGGGCATGGAGTCTCACATCCAAAACATTTTCGAGTTTCTCCGTATCGAGGATGACGTAATCCATCTTTGCACGGTCGGTGGCAGCGAGCGACAGGGGATTACCCTCGAAAACGAGGAGCTGACCGTCAGTTCTGGCCGTGGCAAGCCTATCAATAATGCGAGCCGTGGCATCCGCAGCCAACGGGTCGGTCGTGAACGAGTAGCCGTCCATGCCATTGGCAGCGACGGCAACGACGACCTTATCCAAGTAGGCGTCGAGCGCCGCCGCATCGGCGAATTCCTCCGCACGAGCGGCATAGTCGATCTGATAGAGCACCTTCGTGCCTTTCTCGTGCATGACGGACATGTCCTCGGCGTCGAATTTCGAGAAGTTGTCGGCGTTGGTCAGCGTCACGATGTCCAGCGAATCCGGAAGGCAGCGCATGAAGTCCTGCTCTCCGGTCGCTTTCTCGGGAGAATTGTGCATGCGGGCATAGACGATGAAATGCTCCGACTGCTTGTAGGCCCTCAATGTCGCGGTGTACTCGGCCCATAGGGCAGGATCTTGCTCCCAAGGCTTTTTGACCGTACTGTCGAGTGCCTCCGTTTCCGTCCAGTCGCTGCACGAGACGAGCGACAGCATCGAAAACAGCGCCAGCAGCGTGAATATAAAGTTCTGTTTCATAGCTGTTAGTTGTTATAAGATTTGCAATCCCACCATACACGGGTTCCCATGACGTCGCCCGTGCGGTTGCCGTTCTGCTGCTCGCCATCGAGCGTCTGGATGGCCAACTGAAGGTTGGCGTTGTTCTGCTGGTACTCCTCGACGGGGTAAGGCAGGCGTCGTGCACCCTGCGCTACGTCCACCGTGCCGCCCGACTTGTCGGTGGGCACGGGCAGCAGTTTCGGATAGCCCGTGCGGCGGTGCTCCGACCACGCCTCGACGCCCAGCGGGAAGATGGCGATCCATTTCTGCACGATGATGCGTTCAAGGTTGCGTTCGAAGTTCTCGGCTCCGTCGACCCACGGAATCCCGATGTCGCTCTGGGCCATCGCGCTGTAGTTGCCGACAGGATCGGTGTAGGGCGCGGGCTTGACGTCAGTCTGGGCCAGATAGGCGTCGGCGCCGCTGGCACCGCGCTCCTCGAACGAAAGCCTTACGGCTGCTTCGTAGAGTGACCGTGCCGTTTCTTCCGAGCCCCAGCGCAATTCATATTCCGCACGCAGGAACGTTGCCTCGGCGGCATTGAACCATAGGTAGGGCGTATCGCTCGCAACGATCATATTCGAATACTTCGACACGGCCTGCGACTTGCTCGTCACATCGATGCCGATACGGATACCCACATAGTCGCCGACATCGTTCGCAAGGAACATCTTCTCCATACGCGGGTCTTTGTAGCCGTTCATGTAGCAGAGGATGTCGGCTCCGACACGGTGGTCGCCCCAGTCGTTGTAGATGAGCGTCGTGCGGTTCTCCGCGGCGTGCATCGCCGCATTGTCGGCATTAGCCTCGATAACACCCCCGGCAATAGCCTCGGCGGCCTTCGCACGGGCGACGTCGGACTTCACATACGACAAACGCATGGCCATGCGCAACTTGAGCGAATTGGCATATTTGAGCCACTGCGCGATATTGCCGTAGTAGACGCCGTCGTAGCGGCTCCACGCTTCGGCCGGGAGCGTCGTGTTGCGGCCCAGTATCTCGATAGCCTCGTCCAGCTCCTCGAACATCTTCGTATAGACCGCCTCCTGCGAATCGTACTCCACATAGACAGACTCGTTGCTCTCCAGCTTCGAATAGGGAATCGGACCGTAGGAGTCCGTCACACGGTGCATGATGGCCACTCGCAACAGGCGGGCGAAAGCGATGGCCACTTCGTCTTCCGTGCCGTTGACGATGCCCTTATAGGGGGTATAGGTCTCGGTGATGACGTTGGCGAAAGGCCATTTGCGCCAGTCGGCCGAGGGATTATAGGTCTCGAACTTGGTCTGCCATGTATCGACCGTAGCACCGATGTAACCGCCGAACGGCCCGCCCGAAAGCGATTCGTTGAACTGGTACATGTGCTCCTGCACGGGAATCACAAGACTCTGCAGCGACTTGAATTTCGTGCCGGTCTTGTAATTGAGGGCATCCATCTGTTCTTCCGTAACCTGATTGGGATTGCGGTTGATGTCCTCGAAATCACCGGTGCAGGCAGCCAATCCGAGCAGCGCGACCGACAGCAACACCGACTGCCAGCTCATATTGATCTTTCTCATAGTTTCTGCGCTTTAGAATTGGAATTTGACATTGAAACCGAGACTGCGCATCGAAGGCATCATGAAATAGTCGATGCCCTGATAGTTCAGTCCCGTCGAGGCGACGGCTTCGGGGTCGAACGGCGCCTTGCAGTAGATCATCCACAGGTTACGCCCTACGAACGAGACGGTCATGCGCATCTTGTCGCGGAACCATTTTGTCGGCAGGGTGTAACCCAGCGAAAGCTCTTGCAAACGGACGTTCGTCGCCGAATAGAGATAATATTGCGGCAGACCGGACTGCGAGCCGATGGCTTGGTACCACTTCTGCGCATCAACCATCTCACGGCCGTTAATCAGCACGCCGCCGGCATCACGTGCAGCGGCCGAAGCCTCCGAAACGCCGTACAGATCCAAATTGGCCTGCGTCGCGGAGTAGCAGACACCGCCCAGACGGGCTGTGAACAGCACGCCGAGATTGATGCCCTTCCAACTGAAATCGTTACGCCATGCGAGATTGGCATCCGGGAACACCGAACCTAAATAGATATCCTCACCCTCATCGGTAACCTGTAAGTTACCGGCATTGTCCACTTCGACATAGCCGTTTTCATTATACCGCAGATTGGACGTCGTATAAAGGTCTCCCAACGTACCGCCTTCTTTAAGAATATATTTCGCCTTGCCTAATCCCTTGATGTCGAGCTTGGTGAGATTCAGAGATTCGCCCGTCACGGGGTTTACGGCATTAGCCGCAAGTTCGCGGATTTCGTTCTTGTTCCACGAATAAGTGAAGTTCGTCGTCCAGCGAAAGTCACGCCATTGGTTATCGTACCCGAGCGAGAGTTCGACACCCGTATTGCGGACATGGCCGGTTTGCAGGTAGATGGTCGTATAGGACGACGAGGGCGGCAGCGACGGGTCGAAGGTCTGATTTTTCGTATCGGCCCGGTACCACGAAGCCGAAAGATTGATGTGTTGCCACAGACGGGCATCCAGACCCACCTCGTAGGTGATGGTGCGCTCGGGTTTCAGGTCGCCGATGGGATAGTGCGTCTTGTCTTTCCACACCTTGTTCGTGGCGTCGTATTCGTAGGTCGGAACCGTCAGGTGACGCGGGAAAGGCATACCTACCGAGGCGATCGAACCGCGGATCTTCAGATAGCTGAACGTCTTGCCCAGATCCCATGTCGAAGAAGGCACCCAAGACAGGCCTACTGACGGATAGAAGAACGACGACTCGGGCGAATTGGCCAGTTGCGAAGCCCAGTCGTTACGCCCCGTCACCGTGAGGTAAAGCATCTGTTTCCAACCTACTTCGACCGAGGCGAAAATCGACTGCGTCTGGTCGTGCCAGCCGACCTTTTCGGCACGTTTTTTCGTGTCATCCAGATCGAAAACATTGAATATGTTGGGAAGTCCGTTCTCCTGAATCGGCCCACGGTATGACAACTCATCGGTCTTGATATTGTTGATCGAGGCGCCGATATTCGCGTTCAGAGACCAATCCTCGCCGAAAGTCTTGTTGATGTTCACCATCAGATCGGCGTAGGTCTGCGTGTCGTAAGCGCGGGCCTCGGTATAATGGCCGTTCTTGCCGCCGTCGGTGATGGTCGTATTCGACGAGGCATAGAGTTTCTGCGTGTAGAGCGAATTCGAATTGTCGAGGCGCACGCGCCCGGCGACATTCAGCCACGGGAGGATGTCGTAGCTGGCCGAAAACGACAGCATATAACGCTTCTTGTCCGTGTTGCGCAGGTTGCGGTAGTTGATCCAGTAGGGATTCTGCATGCGCAAATCACCGCCTTCCATATCCGCACTCCAGAATTGCTCCATGAGTTTCGTCCCTTCGTTGTAACGCTCGAAGCGACGGTAAAGGTCGAAATTCTCACCCCGCGGGAACAGGTAGGCCGGAACCAGCGGGTTCGAATAGACTCCCTGATTGGTCATGTTCTGGTCTTTCTGATAGATGTAGCTGGCGCTCGCATCGAGCTTGAGCCGGTCTTTCAGAAAGTACGAAGTGTTGCGGAACGTGAAATTGTAACGGTCGTACTCGTTGTTGGGGATGATTCCGTCCGAGTTGACCGAAGCTGCCGAAAAATAGGTCTGGTTCTTATCCGTACCGCCCGAAACCGTAACGGCGTTGGTATAGACATGCCCCGTCTCGAAATAGTCGTTCGGCGTATAACCGTAGCGGGCCGCCGGGAGCAGCTTCTCGCCCCAGCTGTAAATCCCCGAGCCGCTGCGGGTGCCGTTCAGGCCCGTGCCGTAGCGATTCTGGAACTCGGGCAGCACGAAAGGATTCAGGAATTCCGTATTGCTCGAAAGCGTAACCTTCAGCGCTCCAGCCTGCCCCTTCTTCGTCGTAATCATCACGGCTCCGTTCGCGGCTTCCGAACCGTAGAGAGCCGCAGCTGCGGCGCCCGTCAGCACCGACATCGACTCAATATCCTCGGGGTTGAGGTCTGCGATGGATTCCGTAGCACCGCGCGAATCGAACTCCGTACCGCCACCACCACCGAAGTTGTACATCGGAATGCCGTCGATAACGTAAAGGGCGTTCGAAGACTGCGAAATGGACTTGTTGCCGCGCAGTACGACCTTCGAGGCACCGCCGACACCTGACGATGAGGCGTTGATCGTGACACCGGCCACTTTACCCGTCAACGAGTTGATGAAGTTGGCATCCTTGACGGTTGTGATGTCTTCGGCCTTGATCTGCTGAACATTGTAGGCTACGGCCTTTTCCGAACGCTTAATACCAAGAGCAGTGACCACGACTTGTTCGATCTCGGCGGACGACTCCTGAAGCGTAAGGTCGAAAGCAGTACGGTTACCCACATCGACCACCAGAGTCTCATAGCCCAAATAGCTGACTTCCAATTGCCGGGAGGCAGCGGGGGGGGGTATCTGAAGCGAGAAAGAGCCATCGGAACCGCTGCTGATGCCGATTGAGGTGCCCCGGATAACAATGGTCGCTCCGACGATCGGGGAGCCATTGATATCGCGGATAGTTCCGGAAATGTCAACAGGGAGCTTTGCCTGTTTTTTTGAGAGAATGATGTTGGAACTACTGATCTGATAGGTGATGTCCGTCCCTTTGACCATTTGGTCGAGGGCTGCTTGCAAGGATTGGTTCGTCACATTTACCGTAACGAGCCTGTTAACATCTACATCATCATTGATTCCGAAAAGAAATTTTGTCTGTCTTTCAATCTCATTCATTACCTGCTTCATACGCACGTTTTCCATCTTGATGGAAACCTTCTGCGTCTGTGCCTGCACCCCAGTAACAGGGATACAGACGAGCGTAAGAACTAAAAGAAAAGACAGGCAGATTTGCTGAATAATCTTTTTATTCATACATTTGTCAAGTTTGGTTCAATGGTTGGGAATTGGTTAATATTCCTGATTGAACTATACGCCGGTGAGTGTTCGCCCACTCATCGGTTTTTCATATCAGGAAGCAAATGTTCAGAGTTGATAGTTCGTGGTTTACATCATAGGCATCTAAAGAATTTGAGATAAGTTAATAATTGGATGGACTATTTAATGATGATTACATCGGTAACAGCATCGTGTTCAAAGGTGAAATCCGAGGCGAGTTGTAGCATATGCAAAGCGTGGTCTATACCGTCCGAAACACGGATTTTCAAACTTTTGTATTTTACGACGGGCATGGTTTCGCGCCGAATCTCTATCTTCACGTTATAACTACGCTCCAACTTGCTCATCAGCTGCTCAAACGGCATTCCGTACACTGAAATAATACCATCCATCCACAGATAATCGTCTTTATCTTCAAGTTCTTGGATTTGAAACCCTCCATCTCGAAGATTGACGATATCGTTGGGCTGCAGAATGACGGATTCTCCGTTTTTTTTATTCGTCACGGCAACCCGGCCGCTAAACAGAGCTGTTGAAAAACGATTCTCCGCTTGGTTGGCGATTACATCGAAATGCGTACCCAATACTTCTACATCACAGGCAAAAGTTTCCACGATGAACGGGCATTCAGAGTTATGGGCGACATTGAATATGGCCTCTCCACTCAACTGGACACGCCGCTCCCCTTTTGGGAAAATCGCAGGATAAACGATGCGGCTCTGCGCATTAAGTTCCACGATGGAGCCATCCCCCAACGTTAGGCGAATATGCTGCCCTGCCGGAACCTCGACAGTCGTTTGCTGTTGTAACCACCGGTTCATGCGTTGACTCAAAAGCACATGGTCGACAGCAATTCCGAGCAGTAAAATGGCGGCAGCAACTCCGGCATAACGCAGCACTTTCGGCCATCCGAAACGTAGGAAAGAGCGTGAATTATTTATACCCGCCTCCGGATTAGGTGCACACATTATGCCCAATACATACAAATTATATGCTTTATCGAGAACTTTCTGATTCTTTTCCGGATCTTCGTTCAGCCAAGCCGAAATCATATCGGTTTCTTCCAAAGTCGTTTGCTCTGCGAAGAAACGGAATAACATTGCATCTGTAACCTTTTTTTCCATTCTGTCATAATATCGCATCTATTTATATAGTTCCACAACTCAATAAGATTCCCTCCTCTAAAATGCGTTTTTTTGCAAATAATTTTTTTTATTAAATTAACCTGTTGCAGGTCAATTATATGGGTAAATATTTTTTTTGCATTATAATCTTTTTAATTTTTTCTTATCTTTGTTCTTGGAATGAAACCGGATACTATCATACTGACCCAGCAGTCGTTCGACAAGTTATTTCGCCTATACCAGCGAAAACTATATGCTGTGGCATATAGCCTTGTACATGATGCAAATACGGCAGAAGATATTGTCCATGACAGTTTCATGACAATTTGGGAGAACCGGGAAACTGTACAGTTTACGAGCATAGAGGCCTATCTTTTCGGTGTCGTAAAAAAACGCTGTCTGAAATATCGTCGGGATAGATATACGGGGAAAGCCGTGTATGAGAAAATCCTGATGAAGGAGCGCGGAGTGATGGATTTTTATACCCGCACGATCGAAAGTTGCAATCCGAACGAATTATTCCAGCGGGAAATCATCGAGATATGCCGCAAACAACTGAAACAAATGCCGGAATTGACCAAACAGGTATTCATAGCTCATAAACTGGAGGGAAAAAGTTACAAAGAGATTGCTGACATGCTATGCATCAACCTCAAAAAAGTAGATAGGGAATTACAACAGGCGGCAATGAAATTACGCTTGTCTTTGAAGGATTATTTGCTCTTATTGCTATTGATAGTATATTCTGAAATATAATCGGCTGATCTGTTCTTGGGTCAAATTTTTCTCGTTTCTAATTTTAAGAAAAAATCAAAAAAAGAGCTTTAGGAGAGGGAATCTTATTGAGTTGTGGAACTATATATTAGATGGCATTGTTTTGTCGGATCTAATATATAGTATACAAAATGAATCAACTTACTCAAAACTCCCGACAATCGCTTTCTCCTCTCCGTTGGGTTCCGAGTTTGTACTTTGCGATGGGCCTTCCGTTTGTGGTTCTGAACATGGTCTCTGCGGTTCTGTTCAAGGATCTGGGGATCTCGGACGCACAAATCGCGTTCTGGACATCGCTTATCATGTGGCCGTGGACGATCAAATTCCTGTGGAGCCCCTTCTTGGAAATTTTCCGTACCAAAAAATTCTTCGTCGTCACGACGCAGCTCCTAAGCGGCATATTGTTCGGCCTTGCTGCTCTGTCGCTTCACCTACCGTCGTTCTTCGCCGTTACGATCGCCGTCTTTGCCGTCGTTGCGTTCAGCGGCGCCACGCACGACATCGCGGCCGACGGCGTCTACATGTCGGAACTCACGACGCAGGATCAGGCGAAGTATATCGGCTGGCAGGGGGCGTTCTACAACCTTGCGAAACTGGTCGCCACGGGCGGCCTGGTGTGGTTCGCAGGTTTTCTCTACGAAGGCTTCAGCGCCGTGGGTGCAGCAACATTCGACGCCTACGTACGTTCGTGGACGGTGGTGCTTGCCATTCTTTGCGGCCTGCTCGTCCTGCTGGGCGTCTACCATGTCCGGGCGCTTCCCGCCGGGGGCGGCGCTGCCGAACGGCATTCGCTGCGGGATGGCCTTTCGGGCCTGAAAGAGGTCGTCGGGGCCTTCTTCCAGAAAAAGCATATCTGGTACTACCTCGGATTCATCATCCTCTATCGTCTGGGCGAGGGCTTCGTGATGAAGATCGTGCCGTTGTTCCTCAAAGCCGATACGGCTTCGGGCGGTCTGGGCCTCACGAACCAGCAGATCGGCCTTTACTACGGGACATTCGGTGCCGGGGCTTTTCTTTTGGGTTCGCTGCTGGCGGGCTACTATATCGCACACCGGGGCCTGCGACGCACTCTTTTCATATTATGCTGTATCTTTAATATCCCGTTCGCGGTCTATGCGCTGCTGGCATGGCTGCAGCCTCAGTCGATGTGGATCGTGGGCGGGGGCATCGTGCTGGAATACTTCGGCTACGGGTTCGGATTCGTGGGCCTTATGCTGTTTATGATGCAGCAGGTTGCCCCGGGGCGTCACCAGATGGCGCACTACGCCTTCGCTTCGGGTATCATGAACCTTTCGGTGATGCTCACGGGCGCCGTTTCGGGTTACCTGAGCGATGCCTTGGGTTACGGCATGTTCTTCCTCGCAGTTATGTTGGCCACGGTTCCGGCATTTCTGGTGACGTGGTTCGTACCCTTTACCTATGACGACAAACCAAATGACAAATAATTATGAATAACCTGAAAATCGTAGGCCCGGCCATGCCGGATATGCCGTGGGAGGATCGTCCCGCAGGCTCCAAAGAAGTGATGTGGCGCTATTCGGCCAATCCGATCATCCCG
>OGKE01001665.1_pt1 | contig 13278 bp, 14 predicted proteins | sample 1572341 | NCBI WGS metagenome assembly OGKE01 (sample SAMEA2582091, study PRJEB24529) | metagenome | biome: Human gut stool | place: China | collected 2011
AAAAGAAAAATATCTATTTTTTGTCTTTTAGGTATTGACTATAACTAGCTGGTCTTATTTTATGCGGATTTCGAGAAAGTTAGAGAGAAATTTACAACGAGTTTACAATTTTTGAAAGATGTCCGATATGATAAAAATTTGTTCTTTAGAAAGAGAGATGAGCGGTTATGTTGAATTATTTAAACAATAATTTGGTGTTAATTAATGAATATCAAAATCTATATTTTCAGGAGATTAACATCGATAAGATAATCGAAAGATTCAGAACAGGAGAAATAATTAAGCATAATGGTTTCGACTACGGAAGGTTTCGTGTATTTATTGATAGTTGTTTATTATTGTTGAATAAAGAGAAATTGAATGATTATTATAAAAATGGATATAGTTTTAAGGAGTTTATCAGAGAAGTAGAAAATGATATTCATTTAAAAGATTATTTTGAATTTATTAAACAAGAACCATTAACTAATGATATTTCTAATATTTGCTTGTTTCATTCTTTTGAAAATAAAAAGAAAAAACCATGGGATCAAATTATGACTATACGAAACTCAATGGCGCATATGCAATATGGAAATTTTTTCTCACAAGAAAATGGTACATTAATCCTTTATTGGCTATATAACAAAGACGATGGAATAAGAAAGGATTCAGGTATTGTTTTTGAATTTGTTCTTCACGAATTAATTCAACGTTTTTTTAATAATTATAGTTCGGGGCTTTTGTTTAAAAATTCCTTTTTTTCAAAATATTCTTTGCGATTACAGAAGAAAAGTTTTTGGAAATATTATTTCTATGAAATTACACCTAGAATATGTGATGAAAACACATATAATGGATACAATAAAGGGATAATGAGTGAGTTGGCACAAGTGTCCAGAGATAATAAAAAATTGTTACCGTTTTTGCAACAAAATAATGATAAAATTAATGTTAATGAACTAGAATTAAATAAGATTATAAAAATGCGGGATTACAAAAAATTAACAAAAAAATTGAAAATACAAACATATGATGAGTATTTTTATGGATTAAAAACATTTCTTGATTTTGAAACGGAATTGTCAAATTTTTTGGTACATATCAGTCAGATTAATAACGTATTTTATGCCTACTGTACGAAACGTGATAGTAAGAATGTTACTCAAAACGAAATTGAGGAATATAAGAAACAACTTGAAAAATCACTACTGGAATTATATGAAGATGAAAATGCAAAAATTTCATTTAAGATTGGTTTTGTTTATTTATATTCTATGAATTTTGCGTTGCGAACAGAAGATGATGACTACGAGAAACTGAAATATCAAGACCTTAATGTATCTAAGTTCAAGTATCAAAATGAAAATTGGGAGCAATATAGACGGAGAAATGAAACACAAAATTGCTCAATTCAGAAATATATTGTTGAGCGTATGAGAAATTCTTTAATGCATGGGCATATTGAAATTTTACTGAACAAAAAAGGGGAAATAGAATTTGTTTTTCGAGATAAATATAATAAACGAAATGAAGTAATATCTATTATATTGGAAGATTTAGAAGAATTTTTATCTCAACAATGTTTATATAGTGGGATACCTAAAAAGACTTTAATTTTCCGAGTGCAACAAAGATAAAGATGTTGAGTAATTATTTTACAACTTTTGACTGCGAAAACATGAGAATTTATAAGAAGATACAGAAACTACAGGAAAAATGAAAGTTGTAAAAACCCTTTAAATATAAGGAAATACGACGATTTAAGGAGATATAAGAACATGATAAAAATACTTTTCATCTGCCACGGCACTCCAGTTTTATGATAATGCATATCTTCGCAGACTGTGGCAGAGTACGGCATAATAGGGCGGAAAGCCTTGGAATTACTACGGTTTAGACTACTAAGGCTCATGGCTGCAAGTGGGATAAAGGCAAAGGCGTTGGGAGGATTCCTTAGTAGTAAGAGACTACTTAGAAGCAATGTAGTAGATTCTTTACCACTGGAAATGCAAAATGTGAAAAAGTGAAAAAAGTATTGCGTGTTTATTGAGGTTTGAATATACTAAATACAACAGAGTTGCCCGATGCGTTTTTGATATTGGGGACCAAGCTGAGACGTGTGCTCAGCTTTTTTACGTTAAGGAGAGATTTTGCGAATTTGAAAAGTCGATGGTTTGTACAAAGTCGATTGATAAAAAATTCTAGTCATAATGATTTCACTATAAATAAAATATAAACGTTAAAAGCCGCAATTATTGGTAAGATGTTTGCCAAGATTGTGGCTTTTCGTGGTTTAACTCTTTTATAAATAGTGTTACTTATAGTCCGTAGACTTATAAGTAACACTATGAGAAAATTTAAAAAGGAGGACAAGATGTATGATAACCGATAAAGTTGGAAATCGAATTAAGGAACTTCGTAAGATAGAAGGCATTAGTCAAGAAAAATTGGCATTTAAGGCAGAGTTGGATAGGACATATGTTGCGGGAGTTGAAAGTGGCAAAAGAAATCTTTCTATAAAAAGTTTGGAAAAGATTTTGAATGCACTGGATATTTCTTTTGAAGAATTTTTTGAAAATATGTGATGTTGACTATAAGTAACAAAAAAGACTATAATAGAGGAGGCTACTATGGATAGCAGAGACGAACGATTAGTAGAGATTATTTTAAAATACAGAGAAGAGTTACAAAGAAAAATTAGAGAAAGAAAAGTTGAAATGGAGTCTGATAATAATGAACATTATATGTTATATAATGCACTAGGTTTCACTAGTGCAGAAGGATATCAAATTGATTTTCAACAAAATGTTGGTAGGTTTTTATATAAATATGCTGGCTCATTAATAGAGGAACTTGCAATAAAGTGTTTTAAATTAGCATATCCAGAGGCTCGAGAGAAAGTTAAATTGCCTAATACAATTGATCAAAGTCCTAAAACAGTTGAAATTGATTGTTTGATTGGTAATAGAGCTATTGAGTTGAAATGGAAAGATGCTACTACAGATGGAGATCATATAAAAAAAGAACACAAACGTGTTCGAATTATTCGTGAGGCAGGATATGTTCCTATTAGAATAATGTTTTTTGAACCTAATCGTGAGCAAGCTATTCGTATACAAGCAAGGTTGAAAGATTTGTATAATGATTTGGGTGGTGAGTATTATTCTGGAGAAGAAGCTTGGGAGTATTTAAAAAATGATACAGGAATAGATTTAAAATCAATATTAGAGAGAAATGGAAAGTGATTGAATGGAATTTAATAACGCATATTGCGGAGACTGTTATGAATTGTTGAGACATATAGAATCGGAAACAATAGATGCAATCTATATGGATCCACCTTTTTTTACACAAGAAACGCAGACCTTATCTAATAAAGAAGGAGTCGAATATTCGTTTGCGGATTCATGGAAAAATATGAATGAATATATTGAATATATTAAGGTGCGTATACAAGAATGTAAAAGAGTGTTGAAAAAGACGGGAAGTATATTTGTTCACTGTGACAGAAATGCGTCGCATTATTTGAAAATAGTTTTAGATGAAATTTTTGGAGTTGCTAATTTTCAAAGTGAAATTATATGGTCATATAAAAGATGGTCAAATTCTAAAAAAGGATTGTTGAATAATCATCAGAGTATTTTCTTTTATAGTAAAACTAAAGATTTTAAGTTTAATACAATATATACAGACTATTCGGAAACAACAAATGTTGATCAGATTTTGCAAGATCGTATAAGAGACGAGAAAGGAAAATCAAAGTACAAGGTTGATGAGAAGGGGCATGCTGTAATGGGAAAGGCCAAGAAAGGTGTGCCGTTATCTGATGTATGGGAGATTCCGTATTTAAACCCAAAGGCAAAAGAAAGGGTAGGATATCCAACGCAAAAGCCAATTATTCTTCTGGAACAGATCATAAAGTTGGTTACTGATGAAAATGATGTGGTGTTAGATCCTTTTATGGGATCGGGTACAACCTTAGTTGCAAGCAAATTGCTGAATAGACAATATTTAGGGTTTGATATAAAAAATAATGCCGTTGATCTTACGCTTGATAGATTGGAGAATATAATAAAAACGGATTCGTTCTTGCTTCAAAAAGGGAAAAAAGCATATCAGAATTTAGATGAAGAATGTATGACAATTATAAAAAGTATTGAAGCTGTGCCAGTACAAAGAAATAGTGGAATTGATGGATTTTTAAAGGAACATATTGATGAAGGGACAGTAGCGATACGTATTCAGCGCCAAAATGAGACTTTATCGGAAACGGTTGGTAAATTGTTAAAAGCAACTAAAAAGAAAAAATGCGCATATATAGTTGTAATAAGAACACATTGTGATTACATAGATGTGTTTGATTATAATGATGCACCGAATAATTTGTTAATTATTGATCGATATGATTTGCAAATAAAGAAAATATCAGAGAAAATAAATAAAAATATAAGCAGAAAAACGGCAGTGTGTTAATAATTGAAAGCGATATCATTAGGTATGGGGAGATTAGTGAAAAAGAATTAGATGAATTCAAATAGTTTGATAGATAGAGGCATAGTTGACATATTCTAAGGTGGTGATATATTGAAAGATACGGATGAAAAAATCGAATTAATATTGTCACAGTGGCAAACTTGTGTTGAAATGGCGAATTCCGTAAGTCAGCGTAGGGATGCCATGAATAACATATTTATAACCCTAAATTTAGCTATTGTGACGGCAGTTTCAGTTACGTGGGATTTGAAGACGCTTCTTATACTTGTAGCGGGAATTTCTACTTGTGTTATATGGCTACTCTTTATCAGAAACTATAAGGTTTTGAATACTGAAAAATTCAAAGTTATTAATGGTATTGAAGATAAACTCCCAGTAAAACCATTCAATGAAGAGTGGAAAGGACTGACTGCAAACAAAAAGTATATGGATGGTACAAATCTTGAGAAGGCTTTACCATATGCTTTTATTGTTATATATGCTGTTGCGATGGTATTGATACTTGTATTAAAAATAAAAAAATAGGAAGGATGATGATTTTATGACTTACAATTTATTTATCAGCCACTCATGGGCTTACTCGGATGCGTATGAAAAACTTGTAAATATGCTAAATGCAAAACCATATTTTGATTATAAAAATTACTCGGTGCCTAAGAATGACCCTATACATAATGCACCTTATGCATATCAACTTAAAGAAGCTATTAGAAAGCAAATGCAACCTGCGAGTTGCGTATTAATTATGGCCGGCGTATATTCTACATATAGCAAATGGATTAATATTGAAATTGAGCTTGCAAAAAGCATGAATAAGAAGATTATTGCTATTGAACCGTGGGGAGCAGAAAGAACGTCAAAAACTGTAAAAGATGCGGCTGATGTGATTGTTGGCTGGAATACTGATTCTATTGTTAATGCTATAAGGGGATAGAGGTAAGAAAAGCTTCATTGCAAAATCGGAATGATCTTCTTAAGAGATATACAGGCCTGAAAAGTAGTGTGAAAAATAAAGTAAAAGGTAAATGCTGCAAAGTGGTGAATTTTGTTTTTGGATGAGAAGAATTGGCAGAGTTTCTAAAAGTCTTGCTATGATAAGTAGATCTGGAATGAAGAGAGAAATCTCAAGTACCATTTCTAACGTCTGAGGCAGGGGTATCCAAATCTCTACAACCTTTCTGCCTGAAGACCGATGGCCCCCTTCGTGTGAATTTTCGCAGAATTAAACAGGGGGGATACTAACGAAATTCATATTATATGAAAATCTCCGCAGAATACCTCTGCTTTAGCCGATTTTGTTTTGCCGGATAATACCGAAAAACGCATAAAAACCGTGTGTAAAACAATAGAAAAAACACAGTTTTTATGCGTATTTTTTGCAGAAATATAATCAGAAATACCTTGCTATTCTGTGCCGTCAGAGTGATATATGTACTACCGAATAAAGAAAGGCGGGTACATATTATGAAAAATGAAATCAGATTTACGCTGGAACCAAAGCAAAGACCAAAGCTGGCACAGGAGATTGGAAATATACTTAGAACAGCACCACATTATGAGCGGGTGCCAAGCTGTGCTTACGATATTGCAGGATACCGACTGGACAAAGAGGGCGTGCTGCACATCCCAGAGGGAGTAGCGGTAGAAATGGTAGAACACTTAATTCGGCAATTACGAGAGTGTGGTTTTCAGGATGATGCGGAATTTACTGAAGAAATGCCAATGCAGCAGGACAAGCTCACAATAGCAGTTCCGAGAGCATGCCTTACGGATACGGCATTGGAAAATCTACAGAAGATCATAACAAATAAGCAGACGCTTTTCCAAAAGTCATTTCAGACGGACAGCACCGAGGTTGAAATCACAGAGGAGAAAATTAACTTTGCATGGTTTCCATATACGGAAGATGGGGATGAGATAGCAGCTTATACGCAATTTATCACAAGGCTGTGTGATATGGCAAAAGATGCAAAAAGAGTATCATTAAAGCCGACTGAAACAGACAATGACAAGTATGTTTTTCGATGTTTTTTGCTCAGGCTTGGCTTTATCGGAAATGACTATAAGACAGCAAGGAAGATTTTGCTCAGAAATCTGACTGGAAATTCAGCATTTCGTTATGAGAAATAAGGATAAAATCACACTGGGGTGTCGGTGCGGACCGATGCCCTTTTTCTATGAAAAATCAGTTGGGGCAGCTTGTGGCAGATGATTCAGGTTATTCTTATAGAACCTATATAGAAAATAACCTATATTACTTGCCACATCTTGCCCCAGTGTGAAAACAGCCGTGGTCACGCCCAGCGGTTATCATTTTCTTCCTGTATTTTTCTGCGATAAGCAGTGCGGGATTTTCTGCGGTTACGCTCTTTCTTGCATTCCGGGTTATCACAGTATTTTTGTCTGTTACCATTTTTGATGAACAGGCGGCTGCAACACTCGCAGGTGGCTACGCCCACACGGTCTGCATAGGCAATCGGATAATCTGTAGGGATAGATACATATTGCGACAGGGCGAATCGAGCAGCATCAAACACAGAGTGAAAATCGGGCATGACTTTTAATTCTCCATTTTCATCTATTCCCAGCTTCATGGTCACTCCACTCATTTCATTTAGGTAAGCAGATATTTTACCAAGATGTTTCTGCATAGGAAATGAATTAAAATCTGCAAATTCATTTGTCCATGTGATCCGTGCAAGGTCATCGGAAATATCAAGCTGATCCAGACATTTTTTGAACATAAGGATAACAAGAGTGTCACGGTACAGTTTTTCTAAATCATCCCTCATCTCTTTTAAAGCGAAAGTAAAACTTCCAAGTATATTGGTAGACACATCCCAATATTCTGCATCTTTATCTATATCCCATTTATATTCAGCAATAACGCCGGATGCGTAGTAAGGATGTGCGTACTGCTGACACCATGAAATGATATCATCGGCAGCAGTGTTGTCATCTTTCCCACGGATGCTCTGATACAGATTGTTCAGGGAAAGCCAGAGTCCGTTTCCGTCCAAGCCATAGCCACGATTGAGCCGTGGCACATCTCCATCCTCCAGCCAGGCGGTTATTATGATTTCTCCATCTTGTTCTGTTTTTTCATAATATTTGAAAGTTGCGGTCAGCCGTGCATCCGCACTCATTTTTCCCAAACTGAAATCTTCGTTCATATTCTACCTCCATTCTTACTGATAGAACTTACTTCCAGTATGACTTCTTACCAATAGAAAATGGTCTTTGGTAATATTATAAAGTATACTGTGATAGAAAACAAGAGCAATTCATGTTTGAAATGCAGAGAGGAGGATGGCTATGGATAAAATCACGATGAGCGTACAGGAAATGGCGATGCAGATGGGAATCGGCCTAAGCAAAGCATATGTTTTGACCAGAGAGACGGACTTTCCAATCGTCCGTGTTGGCAAGCGGGTATTGGTTCCGGTTTCGGAATTTAAAGTGTGGTTATCAGCAAGAGCCACGGAAAAATGATGCACCGGGAAATAAGCGAGAAAGGAGGAACGCAGGATGTACGAGAAACTTCCGGAACAGTTGAAAAAAGACGGACGGTTCTGTCTGTGGAAATATGAAGAAAGAAATGGACGCATGACCAAAGTGCCGTATCAGATCAATGGCAAAAGAGCGAGCAGTGCCGATAAAAAGACCTTTTCGGAGTTTCGATTGGCAGTCAATGCAATGGATGGTTATGACGGAATTGGAATAGGTGCATTTGATGATTTCTGTATGGTCGATATTGACCACTGTGTGTCTGGTGGAAAGCTGACACAGATGGCAGAGGACATCGTGGAGGAAATGGATTCCTATACAGAAATCAGTCCATCAGGCACGGGAGTCCGTATTGTATGTAAGGCTTCTTCACTGTCTTATGATACGGACAGATATTATATCAATAATCAGAAACTTGGTCTGGAAATCTATGCAGCAGGTGTGACGAGAAAATTCTGTACCCTGACAGGAAATGTGATCCGGAATCGTGGTATTGAGGAACGGAGTGCTGAACTTGGCACAATATTGGAAACGTATATGCTCCGTCCGATTCCTGAGAAAAAGAATAGGACGCAGGATATTCCGGGCAGTTATCTTTCGGATGATTCGGTAATTCGTCTGGCATCTGATTCCAGACAGGGCGAAAAGTTCAAAGCCTTATGGAATGGCGAAATTCCGGATGGAAAGTCCCACAGTGATGCGGATATGTCACTTGCAAGTATTCTTGCATTCTGGTGTGGCGGTGACACAGAACAGATGGACAGGCTGTTTAGAAAATCCGGATTGATGCGGAGCAAGTGGAATCGTGTGCAGAGTGGTTCAACTTACGGTGCCTTGACACTGAAAAAGGCAGTGGCACAGGCAATGGATTTCTACCGACCTTATGCAAGAACATCAGCAGAGAGTGATTTTGATGATATGTTGCAGAAGCTGATAGAACTGAATGTGTCGGATAACAGCAGATACCCGTGGAACGACAATGGTTCAGGAAGACTATTTGCGGATGTGTATAAAGATATCGCAAGATATGTGCCGGAAAGGAAAAAGTGGTATGTGTATGACGGGACCCGGTGGATTCCAGACATTGGTGGACTGAAAACAATGGAGCTTGCAAAATCCCTTGCGGATAGTCTGGTCAGATATGCCCTGACAATTACCGATGAGCGAAGAAGAAAGGATTATCTGGAATATTCTGCGAAATGGCAGAGCAGGAATTATCGCAATACTTATATCAGTGATGCTCAGAGCGTGTATCCGATTGCTATGTCTGAATTTGATTGCAACATTTATTACTTGAACTGCCAGAATGGAACACTGGATTTGCAGACAGGAGAATTTCATCCGCATACACCACAGGATAAACTGACCAAGATTGCAGGGGCGGCCTATGATCCGAATGCAAAGAATCCACGTTTTACCAGATTTGTCGCAGAGGTGATGAGTGGGGATGCGGATAAAGCAAGGTTCATGCAGAAAAGCCTTGGTTATGGTCTGACAGGTGATACCCGCTATGAATGTATGTTTTTTTACTACGGTGCAACAACCAGAAATGGGAAAGGGACTCTGATGGAAAGCACACTTCATGTGATGGGAGATTACGGTTTGACTGTCCGACCGGAAACGATTGCTGCAAAGCCGTCTGCCAACAGCCAGAACCCGACAGAGGATATTGCACGTCTTGCCGGAGTGCGGTTCGCCAATATCTCAGAGCCAAGGCGGGGATTGGTGCTGAATGAAGCACAGATCAAAAGCATGACGGGAAATGATACACTGAATGCCAGATTCCTGCATGAAAACAGTTTTGATTTTAAACCACAGTTCAAGTTGTATGTAAATACAAATTATCTTCCGGCTATTACGGATATGACACTGTTTTCGAGCGGACGTATCGTAATCATTCCCTTTGACAGACATTTTGAGGAATGGGAGCAGGAACAGAATCTGAAAGCAGAATTTTCCAGACCGGAGGCAGCAAGTACCATCTTAAACTGGCTGATTGAAGGCTACACCATCTTGAAAGAAGAAGGTTTCGCTCAGCCGAAAGCAGTAAAAGATGCCACCATGTCCTATCAGCATGACAGCGATAAGATGGAACTTTTTTTGGAGGAATTTCTGGAACAGGAGAAGGATGCGGAATGCCGGACATCGGCAGTGTATCAGGCATACCGAAACTGGTGCAATGACAATGGATATTTTGCGGAGAACAGCCGGAATTTCAATCAGGCACTCCGCATAATCGGCACGATAGTCCGCAGGCGCCCAAGGGATGGCGGAGAAAAGACTACACTTTTAACTGGATATCGGCTCTTGTGCAGAGATTTCTTCTGTTAAGAAAAAAGGAGGTACACATGGGAAAACAGAAAGCAGCACCACCGATGCGGTTTGAGCCATCGGATTTTTCAACAGACAAGTACAGATGTGTGAATGTCATCAATTTAAGGGACAGATGCCCGGTCATTATCATGGCAAGCGAATCCTGTGACCCGCCTTATTACCGTGTGGTTGACGGGGCATTGGAGATGTTTTATCTGTCCTATTCTGAAGCAGTGGATTATTGCAGACAGAGTGGTTATATAACACAAAAATAATTTTTCAGGAGGTTTATTATGATTAACAGTACAGCTTATTATAACGATTTTTGGAACGAAATGAGAGGAAAACAGGCAGTTACGGACAACCTTTATAACAACCGTGAAAGCAAGACAAATGCGTACCATCTGCCCGGAGAATCAAATAAAAAATATACGGCAGTACTACAGAAAGAAAGTGCAGTCCGTCAGCTGGCAACCGTTGTGAATGCGACCAGAAGTGACAGCCGTCTTTGGACATTTGACTGTGAAGGTCAGGCTGAATGGGGCGATATGGTCAATCTGGAGGGCATGGATAACGAGGACGATTTTCAGAGATTTGAAGTACATGCATACCGATTGTCCGAGCTTGTCAGACTTGGATTGGAGTTCGCTTCTGACCAGTCCTTTGCCATAGAGGATTATGTAATCGGGAAAATGGCACGTTGTTTTGGCACAAGCGAGGAACAGGCGTTTATCAACGGAACAGGGGAAAATCAGCCGACAGGTATTCTGCACGCCACTGACGGAGCAGAAACGGGCGTGACGGCAGAGAGTGATTCTGCTATCAGCTATGATGAAATCATCAAACTGTATCTATCCGTGGATAAGAAATACCGTAAACATGGTACATGGCTTATGAATGACGAAACGGCTCTGGCACTCCGTACCCTCAAAGATTTAGCCGGAAACTATCTGTGGAAGGAAAGTGATGAAACGATTTTCTCAAAATCTGTGCAGATTGTTGATTCCATGCCGTCTATCGGAAAGGGGCAGAAAGTAATCGCATTTGGAGATTTCAGCAATTACTGGCTCGTTCAGCGTTTTCCGCTGACTATCCGCACACTGAAAGAAAAGTTTGCCATGCGTGGACAGGTAGGATATCTGGGATGTGAGTATCTGGATGGAAAGTTGATCCGTAAGGATGCAGTGAAGGTACTTCAGATGGCAGCAGACTAAGCAGTTGGGGCTGTGGAAATACTGCAGCCCGTATGGAAGGAGGATTGCACATGGCAATAGAAAAACATGATACTACGGAAAATACACTTGTCCCTGTGAGTGAAAAGTACACACTGACAATCAAAGAAGCAGCATCGTATTTTAATATCGGGACAAAAAAATGCGTAGACTGGCAGAAGATAACAGAGGAAGATTTGCGGTATTCAGCGGAAACAGGTATCTGATTATCCGCCCGCAGTTTGAAAAATTTATCAGTGCTTCTTCGGAGATATAATTCCGTTTGTCTGCCGAAAGTAGTTGATATTATCAGCGTTCAGAGTGATATATAGTATGACCTCGAAAACCCTTGAAAACAGCCACTTTTGGCAGAAAGGAAGTACTTTTATGGCAAGACCAAGTTTAGCAGAAAAGGATATTTTAAATCCTTCTGAGGCAATTGAATATTTTGTTCTGAGCCGGAGAAAATTTTATGATTTATTGAGTAATACGGATGGAGAAGATTTTCTGGCATACTATGGAGAACGCAAGCTGATTCTTCGTGTAGCCTTTGAAAGTTATCTGCGTAACTATCCAGAACTAAGGAGGCGAGGATAATGGCAAAGGCAGGAAGAGGACAGACAAGGCGGGATTCCAAACGCAGGGTTCTCAGGCCGGGAGAGAGCGTAAGGGCAGATGGAAAATATCAATATAAATATCACATTGATGGAAAACCACATTTTGTATACAGTTGGAAACTAGAGCCTACGGACAAACTTCCAAAGGGCAAGAAGCCATGCCTCTCCCTTCGTGAATTGGAAAAACAGGTAAACACAGATTTGGATTTGCTTGTAAATATCGTGGACGGACAGATGACAGTATGTGAACTGGTAGACCGATATTTGAAAACAAAGACCGGAGTAAGGCAAAGCACGAAACAGGGATATGTTACAGTGCAGAGATTGCTTGCGAAGGAAGCATTTGGCAAAAAGACAATACGAAGTGTGAAAACATCCGATGCAAAGCTGTTCCTTATCAAATTGCAGCAGGAAGATGGCAAAAGCTACAGTTCCATTCATACCATCCGTGGAGTGTTGCGCCCGGTCTTTCAGATGGCGGTGGATGATGACATTCTGGTAAAGAATCCATTCGGATTCCAGCTTGCTGGAGTATTGGTAAATGACGCAGTCACAAGAGAGGCAATTTCCAAAGACCAGATGAGAAAATTCCTGAAGTTTGTGCATGACGATGTGGTGTGCTGTAAATACTATGAAGTGGTGTACATACTCTTTCATACGGGAATGAGAATATCAGAATTTTGTGGCTTGACGCTGAAGGACATTGATCTTGAGAATAGAACTGTGAACATCGACCATCAGTTGCAGAGAACATCGGATATGCGATATATCATAGAAACCACAAAGATGGATGCCGGAACAAGAGTATTGCCAATCACAGAGGATGTGGCACAAATGTTTCAGGCAATCATTGAGGATAGAAATGCACCGAAAGTGGAGAAGTCCATAGATGGATATAGCGGATTCCTGTTTTACGATGATAATGGAATGCCACTTGTTACGATGCATTGGCAACATCGATTCAATCATATGGTCGGCAGATACAATGACATTTACCGAGTACAGATGCCAAACATTACGCCTCATGTATGCAGACACACCTATTGCTCGAATATAGCAAAATTGGGAATGAATCCCAAGACATTACAGTACCTCATGAGGCATTCGGATATATCGGTCACAATGAATGTGTACACGCATATCGGATTCGATGA
>OGKE01001702.1_pt1 | contig 12986 bp, 10 predicted proteins | sample 1572341 | NCBI WGS metagenome assembly OGKE01 (sample SAMEA2582091, study PRJEB24529) | metagenome | biome: Human gut stool | place: China | collected 2011
ATAAAACGTGATAGTCTTGAAAAAAGGAGGGGATTCTATGTATTTAAAAAGAAAGATAGATGAGTATCTGTTAGAGTGGAAAGAAAAAGAAGAAAGACTTCCGTTAATTATAAAAGGGGCAAGGCAGATTGGAAAAACGGAATCTATTAATCACTTTGCAAATCAAAAATATGGCAATATTGTGAGTATTAATTTTGTATTGGAACCGAAATATAAAACAATACTGAGTGATGGATATGCTGTTGAAGATATTATAAAGAATATTTCAATGATAGATACATCCAAAAAATTCATCGAGGGAGACACATTGATTATCTTTGATGAATTACAGGAGTTCCCAGATATTGCAACTGCGTTGAAATCATTTAAAATCGATGGAAGATTTGATGTCATATGTAGTGGTTCTTTACTTGGAATCAATTACAGAAAAATCCATAGCAACAGTGTGGGATATAAAACAGATTATGAAATGTTTTCAATGGATTTTGAAGAATTTTTGTGGGCGAAAGGATACTCAGAGAAGAATATTGAAGATATACTAAAACATATGCAGACAGGAACACCTTTTTCAGAAACAGAATTATCAGTTTATAAGAAATTGTTTTTAGAATATTGTGTACTTGGTGGCATGCCTGCAGTAGTAAAAGTATATATTGAAAAAAACCTCTTCACAGATACGATAGAAATCCAGAAGCAGATTCAAATGGATTACGAAGAGGATATTAGAAAATACGCTGAAGGTTTGGATCAGACTAAAATTGTAAGTGTCTATCGGAATGTACCTGTACAGCTTGCAAAAGAAAATAAAAAATTTCAATTAAGTAAAATAGACAAAAAAGCCAGAAGTCGAGAATATATGGGATGTATAACCTGGCTCGAAGATGCAGGTGTGATTTCTGTATGTTATTGTCTGCAGTATCCGGAGCTTCCATTAAAGGGAAACTATGATGACTCAAAATTCAAAATCTATTATCCAGATACAGGATTATTGATAGCTTCACTAGATGAGGAGGCACAAGAAGATCTTCGGGCAAATAAAAATCTTGGAGTATACAAAGGAGCTTTATATGAAAATTTTGTAGCAGAGGCATTTGTAAAACAGGGACTTGGACTGTATTATTATAAAAAAGAAAATGCTACTTTGGAAGAGGATTTTTTTGTAAGAACAAAAGATGAGCTGGTTCCGGTAGAAGTGAAAGCAAACAAGAACCGTTCTAAGTCATTGAGACAATTGATATCCAGTGATTCTTATGGGGATATTCATTGGGGAATAAAACTTGCAGATAGTAATGTTGGGATAGAAGACGGAATTTATACATTTCCTTACTTTTGTACATTTCTATTAAAACGATATCTAAGGGAAAAAGATGAAGAAAAAATTGTTTGACTTTTAGATTAACAGGAAATATAATAACTACAAACGAGTAGCAAGTAAGCGTAAATCCAGTTTACCGGCTGCTCGTTTTCTTTTATTAAAATAGAAGTAACTGTTCAGAGGCAACCTCCAAAATGCTACGCATTTCGTCGGTGTGGCGTATCCGCCAAATAAAATTTCAAAAACAGTCTTAAAAATGCAAGCATTTTACACCTGTTTTATGAAATTTTGCTTGGCTCTGAACAGTTACAAATAGAATATCGCCATGAAAAAGTGTGTAGCCTGTCAGCGTAAGTCCAGCTTATAAGACAAGGTGCGCACTTTTTTTGTGCGGAAAAGAGAGGAGTTAAAACAAAATGGCGGAAAGCAACAAAATGAAGGATATGCTAGTGAATAAGCTGATGGTCCAGATGGGAATCCCGATGATCTTATCTATGGCATTGCAGGCGGTCTACAATATTGTAGACAGTGCGTTTGTAGGAAATATGAGAGTGGGCAGTGAGGCCGCATTAAATGCATTGACTTTGGTATTTCCGGTTCAGATGCTTATGGTAGCAGTGGGAATCGGAACAGGTGTCGGAACCAATGCACTTCTAGCAAGGACACTTGGCCAGGGAAACAATAAAAAAGCAGCAGAGGTAGCAGGAAACAGTCTGTTTCTCGGTGTGATCATTTATGTGGTCTGCTTACTGTTTGGTATCTTCGGAGTGAAAGCATACATTTCATCCCAGACAGTAGATGCAGAAGTTTTTCAGATGGGTGTCAGTTATCTGCGGATATGCTGCGTGATCTCTTTTGGAATTATTTTCTTTTCTTTATTCGAAAAGTTATTACAGGCAACTGGACGATCCCTTTATTCCACAATCGGTCAGGTGGTCGGAGCAGTTGTAAATATTATTCTTGATCCGATCATGATCTATGGTATTGGACCTTGCCCGGAAATGGGAGTGAAAGGCGCGGCCTATGCAACAGTAATTGGCCAGGTAGCGTCCGCAGTATTGCTGTTCATTTTCCATATAAAATTGAATAAAGAGTTTGAGCATGGAGCGAAATATATGAAGCCAGATGCAGGTGTTATAAAAGAAATCTATGCAATCGGACTTCCGGCGATCATTGCACAGGCATTGATGTCTATTATGGTTTATGTAATGAATCTGATCCTGAAGTTCAATCCGTCAGCACAGACAGCATATGGTTTGTTCTATAAGGTGCAGCAGTTTGTTCTTTTCCTTGCATTTGGCCTTCGTGATGCAATTACCCCGATCCTTGCATTTGCTTATGGAATGAGAAACAAAAAGAGAATAAAGGATGGAATCAAATATGGTCTGATCTATACAGTTGCATTAATGGTTCTTGGAATTGTCATTACAGAGATTTTCCCCGGAGCATTTGCAACACTGTTCAATGCAGGACAGTCAAGAGAATATTTTATCGGAGCAATGAGGGTAATCTCAGTCAGCTTTCTGTTTGCCGGAATTAATGTTGCTTATCAGGGGATTTATCAGGCATTGGACGGTGGTATGGAATCGCTGGTTATTTCACTTTTGAGACAGCTTGTCATTATCCTGCCACTGGCCGGAATTTTTTCGATATTTGTCAGAAATGGACAGATGGGCGTTACATTAATCTGGTGGGCATTTCCGATCACTGAAATAGTTTCATGTTTTGTGGGATATGTGTTCTTAAAGAAAATCAGAAAAAACAAGGTTGATGTTTTAAGTTAAGGAGGAAGCGGAGATGACAAAAAGAATTATTACAATCAGCAGAGAATTCGGAAGCGGCGGACGTTTTATCGGAGAAGAAGTAGCAAAGAAACTTGGAATTGCTTATTATGATAAAAATATCATTAATGAGATTGCAGAAAAGTCTGGTTTATCTCCGGAATATATTCAGGAAAATGCAGAATTATCGCCGAAAAAAGGATTATTCGCATATGCATTTGCCGGACGTGACGTCACAGGAAAATCAGTAGAAGACCTGGTGTATGAGGCACAGAGGAAAGTTATTTTAGAGCTGGCTGAAAAGGAGTCTTGCGTGATCATTGGAAGAAATGCAGATTATATTCTGAAAGACCGGGATGATGTGCTGAATGTGTTTATTCATGGAGACACACCGGAAAAAATACAGCGAATCCGTCAGATATATCATGTCAGTGAAAAAGATGCTGTTAAAATGATGGAAGATACGGATAAAAGACGTATGACGAATTATAACTTTTATACAGAACAAAAATGGGGGAAAGCCAGCAATTATACATTGTGTTTGAATACTTCCCAGCTCGGGTATGACAGATGCGAGAAGATAATTATGGAATGCTTAGAATAAAAAAATAGCACTCACCTCTTGACAGTGCTAACATACAGGTGCTATATAATAACTAGAACAAAGGGAGAGAGAAAGATAAGAAAAAAAGAATCTTCATCCTCCGAAATGTTCTGACAACAACTGCGAAAGCAGTTTATATAAAAACTGTGAGGTTTCCTCACAGGGGCAACAAAGTTTGTTAGCATTGAAAGGAGAAATGACTTATGATGATGCCTAGTATTTTTGGAGAAAACTTATTTGATGATGATTGGATGAACTTCCCATTTGAGCAGGATTTCTGGGGAAAGAAAAATCCGTTATATGGTAAGCACGCTAAGAACATGATGAAGACAGATATCCGTGAACATGATGAGGGATATGAAGTAGATATTGATCTTCCGGGATTTAAGAAAGATGAGATCAGCATTGAACTTGAGAACGGTTACCTGACCGTATCTGCAGCTAAGGGTCTTGATAAAGACGAGGAAGATAAGAAAGGTAAATACATCCGTAAGGAGCGTTATGCCGGAGCAATGCAGAGAAGCTTCTATGTTGGCGAGTATGTAACACAGGAAGACATCAAAGCAAAATATGAGAATGGTATTTTGAGACTGTCCGTGCCGAAGAAAGAGGCAAAACCAGTCGAAACAAAGAAGACCATCGCAATTGAAGGATAATCTGATTCCGGTTTTGGAATCTCAGGTAAAGTGAAAAGAGGAGCGAAAGCTCCTTTTTTCATGTCAAAAATCAGGTTGCAAACGATAATACTTGCATAATAAGAGGAGTAGCTCTATAATCTTAAATAAGAAACCCTACTATTTTACTAGGATAATAAAAATAAGTTTTCCAGCAAAAAGTATAGAAAATAAGAAAGGGGCAGATTATGAAAGTATTTTGGGGAATTTTAATTCCGTTTTTCGGAACATCATTAGGAGCAGCGTGTGTATTTCTTATGAAGGAGACACTTAGTGATAAGGTGCAGCGGGCGCTGACAGGATTTGCAGCAGGGGTGATGGTTGCGGCATCCGTTTGGAGTCTTCTGATTCCGGCAATCGAGCAATCAGAAAATCTGGGTGCATTTTCTTTTCTTCCGGTATTTATCGGATTCTGGCTGGGCATTCTTTTTCTATTGGCATTGGATCATATCATTCCGCATCTTCATATGAATAGTGAGCAGGCTGAGGGACCGAGAAGTCAGTTGAGACGTACAACAATGATGGTGTTGGCGGTGACTCTGCATAACATTCCGGAAGGTATGGCTGTCGGTGTAATATACGCAGGTTTTCTGGCTGGAGATATGCAGATTACAGCGGCAAGTGCATTTGCGTTATCACTTGGTATTGCGATTCAGAACTTTCCGGAAGGAGCGATTATCTCCCTGCCACTTCGGGCAGAAGGAGAAAAGAAAAGCAAGGCATTTCTCGGCGGAGTTCTTTCAGGTGTTGTAGAGCCGATCGGAGCTGTACTGACACTGGCTGCGGCACAGTTGATTCTGCCAGCGCTTCCTTATTTACTCAGTTTTGCTGCCGGAGCGATGCTCTATGTAGTGATCGAAGAGATGATACCGGAAATGTCACAGGGAAAGCATTCGAATATAGGAACGCTCTTTTTTGCTGTGGGATTCAGCATTATGATGATGCTGGATGTAGCGTTGGGATAACAAATTTACAAACATAGAAATAATTTGGATACAAGGTGTCAGGCACCATTATTCCGTATCCTTAATAAAATAAGCATAAAGACAGGGGTTGAGTTCTCTCATGGAAGAAGGGAGGATGGCAACCCCTAAACCATGTTTGGCCAAAGTTATGGCGGTTCTGTCATAGAGCGCTTTACCGGTTTCGGTTAGAGTAATTTGTGTTATACTTGGAGTCAGGGAAAGAAAGCAAAAAAGGAATGAAAGTATGAAACGAATTGATTTTGAACACGGAACAATTACAGGAAATATTTTAGGCGCGGCATTACCGATGCTGGTGGCACAGATATTGAGTCTTTTGTATAATATCGTGGATCGAATTTACATTGCCAGAATTCCGAAAGTCGGAACAACAGCACTTGGAGCTGTGGGCTTATGTTTTCCAATTATTGTGATTATCACAGCATTCTGTAACTTGTTCGGAAGTGGCGGCGCCCCTTTATTTTCCATTAATAGAGGAAAAGGAAATACCAAAAAAGCTGAAACAATTATGAATACATCATTTTCAATGATGTGCATTTGTGGAGTGGTATTGACGGTAATCGGCATGATGTCTGCAAGTCCGATACTGGTATTATTTGGTGCATCAGAGGAAGGGTTATCTTATGCGTATCCATATATGATGATTTATCTGATAGGAACAGTGCCATCCATGATTGCAACAGGAATGAATCCTTTTATTAATGCACAAGGTTATGCTACATCAGGCATGCTGTCTGTAACAATCGGAGCAGTTGCCAATTTAATTTTAGATCCATTATTTATATTTGGATTGCATTTAGGAATAAAAGGAGCTGCAATTGCAACGATTATTTCACAGACTTTATCAGCAGCATATGTATTTTATTTTTTGAGAAAAAAATCGGAGATAAAAGTTCGAATGCTCTCCAAGGCGGAATGGAAAGTATGTGGAACAGATGCAAAAAATATCGTGAGTCTTGGTAGTGCAGGATTTATTATGCAGCTGACAAATAGTGTAGTAACAATATGTTGTAACAGTGTGCTGTCAGGTATCGGAGGAGATGTTTATATATCAGTGATGACAATTGTATCAAGCATCCGGCAGATGGTAGAGACACCGATTTATGCTATGAATGAAGGAAGCTCTCCAATTTTAAGCTACAATTATGGAGCACAGCGTCCAAAACGTGTTAGAAAAGCAATTAGAGTAATGACTTGCATGATTCTTATTTATACGGCAATCATGTGGAGTGTGATTATTTTTGCACCGGAATTTTTGATCGGAATTTTCAGTTCGGATAAAGAATTACTGGTAGATGCAGTAGAAGCATTGAAGTTGTATTTTGCAGCATTTATATTTATGGATCTGCAATATATTGGACAGACGGTATTTAAATCATTAAATAAAAAGAAACAGGCAATCTTCTTTTCGTTACTTAGAAAAGTATTTATAGTCGTGCCATTAACATATTTGTTTCCATATACATTTCACATGGGAACAAGAGGTGTGTTTTTAGCAGAACCGATATCAAATGTAATCGGAGGAAGTTTGTGTTTTATTACAATGCTGGCAATTGTGATGCCGGAGTTAAAGAGAATGAAGAAGGAAAATTAAAAAAATTAGCACTCACCTCTTGACTCGGCTGAAAACTGCGTGCTATATAATAAATAGAACAAAACAAAAGGCAACAAAGTTAGTTAGCATTGAAAGGAGAAATGACTTATGATGATGCCTAGTATTTTTGGAGAAAACTTATTTGATGATGATTGGATGAACTTCCCATTTGAGCAGGATTTCTGGGGAAAGAAAAATCCGTTATATGGTAAGCACGCTAAGAACATGATGAAGACAGATATCCGTGAACATGATGAGGGATATGAAGTAGATATTGATCTTCCGGGATTTAAGAAAGATGAGATCAGCATTGAACTTGAGAACGGTTACCTGACCGTATCTGCAGCTAAGGGTCTTGATAAAGACGAGGAAGATAAGAAAGGTAAATACATCCGTAAGGAGCGTTATGCCGGAGCAATGCAGAGAAGCTTCTATGTAGGTGAGAACCTTACACAGGAAGACATCAAAGCAAAATATGAGAATGGTATTCTGAGACTGTCAGTGCCGAAGAAAGAGGCAAAACCAGTTGAGACAAAGAAAACAATCGCAATTGAAGGATGATTTGAACACTGATGTGAGTCAGGTGTCAAATGTCGAAGGGGCTTATGTAAGCCCCTTCTTTTTGTGCGTAAATCCAGCAAATTACATGATACATGTATAAAACATAAATTTTTTGGTACGAAAACGTTCATAAATTCGGTCGTAAATATTTACGATTGTTTTTATGAACATTTTTGTATATAATAGATTCAATAAGATTGGAAAGATCAAAGGGTTGGCAGATGCTAAGCAATCGTGTCTGGATATTGAAAATAAAATAAACGACAGCATTTCTCCACAACCGAATTATACACTTGAGATACAGAATAATGATCAGACAATAAAACTTACTGTAAAAAGTGGACTTCAAAAGCCGTATTTATACAAATCAAAAGCATACAAACGAAATGATACAGCAACGATAGAAGTCGATACACTAGAATTTTCAAGACTTATTTTAGAAGGGCAAAATATCAGATTTGAAGAACTGACATGTAAAGACCAGGAGTTATCTTTTGAAGTGTTGCATCGCAAATTATCAGAAAACATTCAGATTGAAAGTTTTAGCAAGGATACATTGAAAACACTGAACTTATATGATAATGACAATGGTTACAATAATGCAGCAGGGCTGTTAGCAGATAAAAATCATTTTCCAGGAATTGATATGGTAAAATTCGGTGAAAATATCAGTATCATTCAAAAAAGATCAACATTTGAAAATATATCTGTATTAGAAGAATATGATAAGTCAGTAAATGTGTTTAGAGATTATTATCAATATGAAGTAATTCAAGGAATTGAAAGGAAAAAGGTCGAGAAGATTCCGGAAGCTGCGTTTAGAGAGGCGATTGCTAATGCATTGATTCACAGGGCCTGGGATGTAGAAGCACAGATCAGGGTATTGATGTTTGATGACAGGATTGAAGTTATTTCTCCTGGAGGTTTGCCATCCGGAATAACAAGGGAAGAATATTTGTCTGGTAAACTTTCTGTTTTAAGAAACCGGAATCTTGCCAATGTATTTTATCGTTTAGGTTTTGTTGAGATATTCGGAACCGGAATCACACGAATAAAACAACTGTATGAAGAAGGATTGATGAAACCAGAATTTGAAGTATCAGAGAATACGATTAAGATTGTACTTCCATTATTTGCAAAGAACATGAATCTTTCAGAGGATGAAAAGATGATTTATCGGATTCTTAGCCGAACAATGCTGAAACCAGTGAGTGAAATCATACCGTATGTACCGTTTGGTAAATCAAAGACGACAAAGCTGTTGAAAGAGATGGAACAAAAAGGTGTTATAGATATCCAAGGGCGAGGAAGAGGTACGAAATATATAATAAGATAAATATGAATCATAAACGCACAAAAAATCAGCCGTAAATATTTACGACTGATTTTTGCGCATTTATAATTCATTTGCAGTTTATTCAGTTTCAGCTTTGATTCCCTGCTCGAAAATCTCAACAGCTTTTTCATTCGGTTCGGCAGTAAGATTAGCCACAACGACAGCAATCAAAAGACTTGCGAAGAATCCAGGGATGATCTCGAAGATACCTGTGGCATCTGTCATTCCTGTCAGCAGCCATCCAAGATCTACAACGAATCCGGAGATTACACCTGCTACAGCGCCCTGGTAGTTAAAGCGTTTCCAGAACAGAGACAGCAGGATTGTAGGTCCGAAGGAAGCACCGAAAGCGCCCCATGCATTTTCAACCATATCCATAATAGCCTGAGCACCGCTTCCCTTGGAGTTCGCGATACCGAAAGCAATCAGGGAGAGGATCAGTACGAGGATACGTCCAACCATCAGTGTCTCTTTTTCAGAAGCATTTTTTCTGAAGAAAGGCTTGTACAGATCCGCTGTGAAGGAGCTGGATGCTACCAACAGCTGGGAATCTGCTGTGGAGATTGAAGCGGCAATGATCGCTGCAAGCAGAAGTCCACAGATGCCGGCAGGGAAGAACTTTCTGGCCATAGCAATGAAAACAAGTTTCTGATTTCCCTGAGTAAGCAGTTCCGCACCCATAACCATTCTTCCAAAGTAAGCAATCAAAACAGCAGAGAACAGTGAGATGATTACCCATACGATAGCTACGATAGAAGATTTCTTGATCATGGATGGTTTCTCGATAGACATAAAACGTACCAGGATATGTGGCATACCGAAGTATCCTAATCCCCATCCAAGTCCGCTGACAATATCCTGCCAGCTGGCATCAAAGATACCGCCTCCGAAAGCACACTGTGTTACAGCGCCTGTAGCGGCATCAGTATACTCATATACCGTAGTAAGAGCAGTAGGATCCAACAGATCACTGTGACCGATACAGACTACAAGAGGTACAAGCATCAGTGCAAGCATCATCAGTAATCCCTGGAAGAAGTCTGTCCAGCAAACAGCAGTAAAGCCACCAAAGAAAGTGTAGGCAACAATGATCAGCAAGAATGCGAACATAGCAATCTTAGGAGAAACTGTTGGGAACAAAGTTGTAAATACGGAAGTACCGGCTACCAGTGCAGATGCTACATAAATGGTATATGCAAACAGGAAGATCAGTGCACATGTCAACTGCAGTGATCTGGAGTCTGTTGCAAAACGATTTGTCAGATACTGTGGTAATGTGATCGCATCATCTGCAGCTTTAGAGAATGTACGCAGACGTTTTGCGCACAGAATCCAGTTGGCAGCTGTACCTAATGCAAGACCAATACCAATCCACATCTGTCCGAAACCGAAAGCTAAGATCGATCCCGGAAGCCCCATCAGCAGCCATGCAGACATATCGGATGCCTGTGCGGACAGTGCTGTTACCCAAGGTCCCATGGATCTTCCACCAAGGAAGAAGTCCTCGGAGTTCTTATTGGTACCGTTAAAGTAAAATACTAACGCTACGCCAAGCAAAATGGCGAAATACGCAATAAAAGTAATGATTTCCCAATTCATATTCTTTTATCCTTTCCTTATATTATTTTATATGATGATATCGGGCAGGATTGTAAGAAGGCATAGCATTTATACAATCCATAGGTATCAAAATCATAACTGAAGGCGTTTTTAACCCACAATAACATTTAATTTACCGCAATTGGACGGATATTGTCAATAGTTTGAGGAAAATACGTTGCTGCCCGGTATTTTTCATGTTTTGTGGTTAGTTAAAGCGAACAGATTATTTTTTGACAAATTATGTAAAAATCACGAAATATTGATGGAATATCGCGTGGTATTGTGAGATAATAGAAAAGTAAGAGTTGTGTTCTAAAAAATAGAAAACGAGGTAGAACAGCATGAAACTGATCAAAGAAAAGAAGATCTATACAGGGGATGGTATGATTGAAAATGGTTATATCCGCTTCGATGAGAAGATTGAAGAAGTCGGAGATATGACAGGATTTGAGCCGAAAGAAGATGATCTTGAGGTGAACTGTGCTGGAACGATGGTGGTTCCGGGATTTATCGATATTCATAGCCATGGTGGTTATGGAAAAGATAATATGGATGCTACACCGGATGAGATTGATGAGATGGTTAAGCAGATGACAAAGCAGGAGGGAATCACAACTTACTTCTGTACAACTATGACTCAGACCTATGAGAACATCGAGAAAGCAATGCAGAATATTCATGATGCGGCACAGAAGAACCCGGTGATCAAAGGAATCCACGTAGAGGGACCATTTATCTCAACTGTGTTTAAGGGAGCACAAGATCCTTCTTATATTAAGAAACCAGATGAAAACACACTGGAAAAATGGAATGAGATCAGTGGTGGACTGATCCGTATTGTTACTTATGCACCAGAAGAGGCTGATCCGTCATTTGAGACATGGTGCAAGGAAAATGGAGTTGTCTTAAGCGCAGGACATTCGAATGCATTATACGGGGAATTGAATGCAAGCGGAGCAACACATGTGACTCATCTTTACAATGCACAGCGAGGACTGAATCACAGAGAGCCGGGGGTGACAGGATATGGTATGCTGGCAGAAGGGATACACGCAGAGCTAATCTGTGACGGAAAGCATATTGTACCGGATATGGTGAAACTCGCATGCAAAGTAAGAGGGTATGATGGAATCGAGCTGATCACAGACTCTATGCGTGCGAAAGGAATGCCGGAAGGAAAGAGCGAATTGGGCGGACAGGTCGTAATCGTAAAAGATGGTATGGCAAAACTGGAAGACGGAACGATCGCAGGAAGTATCCTTACATACATTCAGGCATTTAAAAATGTTATGGAATTTACAGGAGCTACTGTTGAAGAAGCGGTTAAGATGACATCCGGAAACCAGGCGAAGGAATTTGGACTTGAGACCAAGGGTGCAATCGCAGTTGGAAAAGATGCAGATATGGTTGTATTAAATGATGCGTTTGATTTAGTACAGACAATCAGCTATGGTAAACTCGCATAAGGAATAAGAAGTTATAAAATATATTTACTGAAGCAGGAAGCAAATAGATTTGATCTATGAAAATATGGGGTGGCTTCCAAAGCACTCGATATAAATATAATGAAATGAGAGGGTATTAAACATGGAAGTAATTGTAAAGAAGAATTATGAAGAGATGAGCAAGGCAGCGGCAACATTGTTTGCAGCAGAGATCATGGAGAATCCAAAGACAATCCTTGGAATGGCAACAGGATCTACACCGGTTGGTCTGTACAAAGAGCTTGTTAAGATGTATGAGGCGGGAGATCTTGATTTCTCTCAGGTTACTACATTCAACCTGGATGAGTATATCGGGCTGGCACCGGAGCATGATCAGAGCTATCATTATTTCATGAATGACAATCTTTTCGATCATGTAAATATCAACAAAGAGAATGTACATGTACCGGATGGGGTTGGATTTGAAGCTGGAGAGGCAGGAAAAGCATATGAAGAGCTGATGGCAAAGACAGGACAGGTAGAAATCCAGCTGCTTGGACTTGGATGCAATGGACATATCGGATTCAACGAGCCGGCAGATGAGTTTACAAAAGTAACAGGTGAGATCGACCTGACAGACAGCACAATTGAAGCGAATAAGCGTTTCTTTGAGAAGAAAGAAGATGTGCCGAGAAAAGCTGTTTCTATGGGAATCGGAACAATTATGCGTGCAAAGAAGATCGTACTTCTTGTAAACGGAGAGAATAAAGCAGAGATCCTGAAAGAAGTAGTAAACGGACCGGTTACACCAAAGGTACCTGGAAGTATCTTACAGTTCCATCCACATGTAACAGTGATCTGTGATGAAGAGGCAGCAAAGTACCTGTAAAATGCCTGTAAGAGGTCCTTAACTGACATACGGTTAACGCTTAATAGCAGCTTGTGTCCAGAGAGACTTCTTAGTAAACGATAAGAACCATGAAGAAGCTGCCAACGGCAGCTTCTTCTAATATATAAAATTCTTGTAACTATTCAGAGCCAACCTCCAAAATGCTATGCATTTCGGAGGTGTGGCGTATCCGCCAAATAAAATTTCAAAAACAGTCTAAAAA
>OGKE01001704.1_pt1 | contig 12983 bp, 8 predicted proteins | sample 1572341 | NCBI WGS metagenome assembly OGKE01 (sample SAMEA2582091, study PRJEB24529) | metagenome | biome: Human gut stool | place: China | collected 2011
AAAGGGGAACAGCGCAGACCTTGACAAAGCAGAAAAAGAAGTGATGGCGGCAATTGAGGCGGGGGTCAATTATTTTGACACTGCCTACGTGTATGCCGGAAATGAAGTGGCAGTGGGAGAAATTTTACACCGGAATCATTGCAGGGAGAAAATCAACCTTGCCACAAAGCTTCCGCATTATCTGATCAAGTCGATCGATGGCGTGGAAAAAATGTTTCAGGAGGAACTGCGCCGCCTGCAGACCGATTACATTGATTATTACCTCATGCATATGCTGACGGACATTCCAACCTGGGAGAAATTGAAAAAACTGGGGATGGAAGAGTGGATCAGGGAGAAGAAAGCGTCCGGGCAGATTCGGCAGATCGGATTTTCCTATCACGGTAATTCCGCGATGTTCTGTCAGTTAGTAGATGCTTACGACTGGGATTTCTGTCAGATCCAGTACAATTATATGGATGAACATTCTCAGGCTGGTGTGGAAGGACTGCGTTATGCGAACCGGAAAGGACTTCCGGTTATTATCATGGAGCCGCTTCGTGGCGGACGTCTGGTGAACCTTCTCCCGGAATCTGCGAAAGAGTTATTCCGCAGGGATGAAAAACATCGCACTCCGGCAGAACTTGCGTTGAAATGGCTTTACGACCAGCCGGAAGTGACCTGTGTGCTCTCCGGCATGAATTCCATGGAGATGGTGGAACAGAATGTAAAAACTGCCAGCGAGTCACTGGTGGGATGTCTCACACCATCCGACCAGGAGCTGATCGAAAAGGTAAAAGATGAGATTAAGAAAAATGTGAAGGTCGGCTGCACCGGATGTGGATATTGTATGCCATGTCCGCGTGGAGTGGATATTCCGGGAACTTTCCGCTGCTATAATGCGATGTATTCCGAAGGAAAAAAATCGGGAAGAAGAGATTACCTGCAGTGTACTGCATTTCGAAAAGATACGAGCAGTGCATCCCAGTGTATTTCCTGTGGAAAGTGTGAGACGCATTGCCCGCAGCATATTGAAATCCGCAAGGAGCTGAAAAATGCCGCAGCAGAACTTGAGGATGTGAAGTATAAAGTTATGAAAACAGGAATCCAGTTATTGAAGCTATGGTAATACATAGGAAAACAAAAAGGACATAGTTCTTATCCTGAATACAGGAAAGAACTATGTCCTTTTAACTTTACAGTAATTTTTAAATTCGTCTTGGTTTGCGCACCGGTTTTGCAGCGGTGACAGCAGCCCAGTTTGTTGTATAAACAACAGAATACATAAACACTGCGAGTACCATTCCAGTCACAACGTCGAAAACAGAGTGCTGTTTTAAAAACATTGTGGATAAAATAATAAGTACCATTAAAACTGCGGAACCATAGCGGACAGCTTTATTTTTTTTGAAATTATCACTATGCCACACCGCAATATTGACCGCAATGGAGTTGAACACATGGACACTCGGAAACAGATTCGTCGGGGTATCCGTTGCGTACAGCCATTTGACTAACTGGATAAAAATATTGTTATGCTCAAAGTAAGCCGGTCTTAAATAATGACCATTTGGATAGATCGTTGAAATCACAAGGAAAACGGTCATTCCGGTAAAAAGCATGGCACAGAGTTTGAAATATTCATCTTTATTTTTAAAATAAAAATATCCAACAGCCCATGCAACATATCCAAACCATAAAAGGTAAGGAACAATAAAATATTCACAGAATGGGATCAGATCATCTAATGCAGTATGTATCACATGAAAATGTGTTGTGACAGTCCGCTCTAAATGATGAAACCACGGAAAATAAATGCAAAAATAAAGAAGCAGAAATGCATGTTTGTTTTTTTCTATAAAAGCATTGAGTCTGCTTTTCATATCGGTCTTCAAAATATCACCTTCCTAACAGGTTTTTAAGTCAAAATATTTTCTTTTCCCTACATTGTGGGATTATAGCATAGGCAATTTTAGGAAACAATTCCCTTTCCTCTTTTTTAAGAAAGATTATTGAATATTTAAAGATTTCTTAAGGTAAATAGCTGGTTTTTGTGCAACCCTACAAACAAATGCAGGAGGAAATTTTTACCTGCATTGTTACGAATTGAAACAAATTCATTACGCAAATATTACGATTGTCACAATTTATTGACAAAGCCTTTTTTCTACCTATAATAGAGTATGGTTTTGCTGAAAATAGGGCGTATATCGCTACGTCTTTTTGAATAAGCTACAAAAGAGTGAGAGGAAGAATTATGAAAAAAGAAAAAAAGAAAATTTTCGTGATTGTCGGTGCAGTCGTGGCATGTCTCGCGGTTGTTTATGTTGGGTTTGGAATCTTTTTTCAGAGTCATTTCTGCTTTGGAACAACCATTGACGGAATTAAAGCCGGTGGCAAATCAGTGGAAAAAGTTGAGCAGCTCATCACAGAGGAAATCGACAGCTATGTGCTGAATCTGGCAGAGCGTGAGGACGGCAGCGAGAGCATTTCCGGAGAATCCATTCAGATCGCACCGGTATTCAACGGTGAAGTGGAAGAACTTTTGAATGGACAGAATGGGTTCGCATGGGTGGTGACACTGTTTAAACATGACAATCTTGAACTTGCAAAAGTGGTAACATTTGACGAGGACGCTTTGGATAGTCAGATCGATCAGTTAAACTGCATGCAGGCATCCGAACAGCGTGAGCCGGTGGATGCAACTGTTTCCGCATATACAGCGGACGGATATTCTTTGGTTCCGGCAGATTATGGTACAACGATCGATAAGAACACATTCAAAAAAGCAGTGGAGGATTCCATTTTGGTTTTGGCAGATGAGCTTGATCTTGACGAGGCTGACTGCTATGTGAAACCTGAAATCGAAGACGACAATGAAAAGCTGCTGGCAGTGATTGACGAGATGAATAGTTATGTCGGAACAACAATCACATATGATTTTGATGTCGCAAAAGAAGTGTTAGACGGAGAGCGTATTTCCGAGTGGCTTTCTGTGGATGATGATTTAAATCTTGTGGTGGACGAGGAAGGAGTCCTTTCCTTTGTAAAAGAACTCGCAAGTGAATACAACACCTGCTACAAGCCAAAAGAACTGAAAACTTCCTATGGTTCAACGGTCACAATTTCCAATGGACCTTACGGATGGAAAATCAACAATTCCGAGGAAGTGGCACAGATTTTAGATGATCTGAAAGCCGGAAAAAAAGTGGAACGTGAACCGGTTTATGCGCAGACTGCAAACAGTCATGGCGAAAATGATTATGGTAATTCCTATGTGGAGATTAACCTTACTGCACAGCATTTGTTCCTTTATAAAGATGGTGTGCTTGTGACAGAGTCCGATTTTGTATCCGGAAATGTTGCAAAAGGGCATGCAACACCAGGCGGCGCATTTATGCTTACCTATAAAACATTGAATGCTGTTTTACGCGGACCGGACTATGAAACACCTGTTACATATTGGATGCCATTTAATGGTGACATCGGAATGCATGACCTGACTTCCAGAAAAGCTTTTGGAGGAGATATTTATAAGACAAGAGGATCTCATGGATGCATCAATCTTCCATATTCGGCAGCCAAGAAAATCTATGAGACGATCGACAAAGGATACTGCGTCCTTGTTTATAACCTCCCGGGTACGGAAAGTGATACCGTAAAACAGAAAGAGGCAACAGCGGTTGTCAACACCATTAACAGCATCGGAACAGTAACATTAGAGAGTGAACCTGTCATCGTGGCAGCAAGAGCAGCATACGATGCGTTATCGGATACAGCAAAGAGTTATGTTACCAATTATCAGACACTTGTGGATGATGAGGCGGCACTGGCAGCTTTAAAGAGTGGCGCTGCAGCGGCTGCACAGCAGCCTGCGGCAGACCAAACAGCCCCTGCAGATGGCTCAACAGTTGCTCCTGCGGATCCGGCAGCGCAGACAACGGATGGAACTGTGGCACAGTAAGCGGAGTTTGGAGCATTTTGGCATATGCCGATTGTGATGTTATAGGATATCTATAAATTTTAAAATGAAATTTTCACAAAAAAGAGAAGCAAAAATCAGAGGAAAAATGATTTTTGCTTCTCTTTTTTGTGACAGAACAAATGTTCTTGATATTGTGGTACATTTATATTATAATAAGAAAATACATTTGGAGGTCACAAAATGAAGAACACAAGTTATAAAAATAAACAATTCGGACTTTTAGGAATGGCTTTTTTAAGCGTGGCTGGCATTGCCGGATGTTCCAAGGTGGAACTGGCACAGAGCACAGTGACACTGGAGCTTGGCGATGAGCTGTCGGAAAATGTTGAAGATTATCTGCAGAATCCGGATGAGAAAATCTTAAAGGGTGCAAGCCTTGATCTGTCAGCAGTAGATGAAACAAAAGTTGGTTCGTACAATGCTGCCGTTGCATATGATGGGAAAAATTATCCATTTACGGTAGAAGTGAAGGACACGACTTCACCGCAATGCGAAGCAAAAGATTATATCTACATGCAGCCGGGAACCCTGACCATGGATGATCTGGTAACGGAGATCAAAGATGCATCGGAAACTTCCAGCGGAATTGTATCTTGTGAGCAGAAGGAGGATCTTGTAGTCTGTGATTATGATGATATGCTGCAGGAAAAAGCGGTGGTAGATACTACTGATTCGTATGATGGAGCAGACTATCAAGAAAGTGTTCAGTTGGATGATGAAGGCTGCTATGAAGTGACAGCACAGGTAAAAGATAGTGAAGGCAATTTTACAGATATAACATTAAATGTTTACTTGGATGGCACAGCTCCAGAGCTGGCACAGAATGTGATCGATCTGGATGTGGATGCATCCGGGATCAGTATTGACGACATCAACACGGATGATGCGGAAAAGATTGCAGACATGCTGCATGAGCTTCCGGATTTTTCAAATGCGGAGTGGGCGGCAGCCAGTGATGCATTTTGTGGAGACAATGCGATCAGCTACGAATTTGAGCAGAAATCTTTTAATCTGCAGAAAGAAAACCCGGTTGAAGTATTAAATGTACACTGCACAGTGCAGGATCAGGCTGGAAACGAAAACGAGGCAGATTACGAAGTGATGGTTACATATACTGGTCTGGATGCAGAGGCTTTGTTGGAAAAGACAGGGCTGATTATGCAGATAGCGGATACTTCTTATGAAAAGAAGAAAGAAAATACGAAAGCATCGGAACAAACACCTGAAGTTGCAGAAAATAAGGATACTGGAAACTCTACAAATAACTCTACCCCGTTTCCAAATGGAATGACAGCAGATGAATTTGACAAATGGTTAGATTATTTAGAATTAAATAATATGGCTGCATACAATGCATATATGTGTGGAGAATGGGATGGTACAGGTGAGTATCAGGGAAATACATCAAATGCAAATGCATGTTACAATAGTGATTATGCCCAGCAGGTATTTGCAATGGTAAATCAGGAAAGAGCAGATAATGGTGTGGCTGCTTTAACATGGGACAGCAGTATGGCGTCATACTCTGATAGAAGGGCAATGGAAATCACGACGGATTTTAGCCATAATTCTGCAGGTGGAAAAATGAACGTAGGAGAGAATATTGCAAAAGGTGCAATATCTCCGGAAATGGTAATGGATGGATGGATGCGAAGTGATGGACATCGTGCCAATATTTTAAATGCAAGTTACACAAAAATCTCTGTTTCTTGCTATTATGATGGCTCAACTTATTACTGGGTACAGAATTTTGCTTATTAAAAGCATTCCTTTAAAAATTTAATAAATTGCACTGATTTTATTGGTTTGGTATAATGAATGAGGTGCTACGAGAAAACGGTAGGCGGTTAGCCCTCAACAGAGGAACTGAACCCTCTGATTACATAGAGATCTTCGAAAGAGGAAATTTGTTGACGGAGGGATGCAAGATGGTTACATATTCAGACTTGTTTGAATTTGTTATAATGCTGATTGCGTTTGCTACTTTTATTTATAAAATTAGCAAAAAAAAAATAACCGCCAACTGAACCGACCCCCAGAAGTTAGACCAAAAAATCTAACTATTGGAGGTCGGTTTTCTTATGGCAAAATATAACTTTGAGCTTAAGAAAAAAATTGTTCTAGAGCATCTAAGTTTAGGTGTTGGTTCAAAAGCACTAGCAAAAAAATATAATGTTAAAAGTGCTAAACAGATTCGACAATGGATTCATAATTATAATGAATTTGGTGAGGAAGGCTTAAAAAGAAGTAGACAGAAGAAGAATTATTCTTTTGAATTCAAGTTTCATATGGTAGAATCTTATTTATCAAACGAGGTCTCATATGAGGAACTGGCATTAGCAAATGGAATCACCAATTATACTATGATTAGCAGATGGGTTGAAGCATTCAGAGTAGCTGGTCCCGACGGGTTAAGGCCTCGGAAGAAAGGTCGGAAAAAAACTTTGGATAATTCTGTTTGCAACAAAACTTCTCAGAATGTTAAAGAGAATACTCCTAATACAAGTGCTGAACATGTGAAAGAATTAGAAGATGAACTTCTTAAGCTAAGAATAGAGAATGCCTTTTTAAAAGAACTGAGGAGACTGCGTTTAGAGGACGAAGCCAAAATGAGAGAACGGTTCGAATCATCAGTAGTCTCCGAAGACAATTCAAATTAAAAGACCTTCTCTCATACACAGGCATGCCTAAAGCAACATATATGTACTGGCAAAAAAGATTTGATAGAGAAAATCCTGACAAGGAACTCGAAGACAGAATTCTTGAAATCAGGAAATTTCATAAGGACTATGGCTACCGTCGTATGCTGGGAGAACTTCGAAACCAAAACATTGTTGTTAACAAGAAAAAGGTTCAAAGAATTATGCAGAAGCTTGGTCTACAGGTCACTTCATTTACACGAAAGAGCCGTAAATATAGTTCTTACAAGGGAAAGGTAGGAACTATAGCACCTAACAGAATTCGTAGACGATTTAACACGCATATACCTCGTCAGAAAATCACAACAGATACAACAGAATTTAAATATTATGAGGTGGATTCTAAGGGGCACATGACAATGCACAAATTATATCTCGATCCATTTATGGATATGTGCAATGGAGAAATACTAAGTTTTGGGATTGATAAGCATCCTTCTGCTGAAAATGTACTGGTAGCTTTGGAAAAGGCAATCAAAATAACATCTGATTGTCCATATCGAAGAACGTTTCATTCAGATCAAGGATGGGCTTATCAAATGAAAGCCTATTCACGACGATTAAAAGAGGAACGTATCTTTCAAAGTATGTCGAGAAAAGGGAATTGCCATGATAATTCAGTCATGGAGAATTTCTTTGGGTTACTCAAGCAAGAAATCTACTATGGTGTTGTATATTATAGTTTTGAAGAATTGAAATCTGAAATAGAACGATATATAGAATATTATAATGAGCAAAGAATTAAAGAGAAACTAGGATGGATGAGTCCTGTTCAATACAGGCTTAGCCTCTTGGCTGCATAAAAAATGCGTAACAGACAAAATCTGTTACGCAATAAAAGTCTAACTTTTTGGGGTCACCTCAAACCTGGGAATTGGCGATTATTTAAGATAATTAATCAATAACCGGGCTAACCGTCTATCGGTAGCACCTTTACTATTATAATAGCAACGAGACATCTAAAAGTCAAGTTGAGAAAAATAAAAACATATAATCATTAACAGTCCGGTTATTCGCATTTTTTAGTGCGATGCCGGATTCTTTTTTTATGTTCAAAATAAGAAAATGAGCATTTTTATACTTTAATTGGTTAAAATTCACAAAAATTTGGACGAGATTTCGGGATTTATTACGTATAGAATAATACAATATTTTAGAATACAATATAAATGCGAAAAAAAACGAAAACATGTGAAGAGGGGGATTGTTATAGAATCACATGTAAGTAGGGGAGAAAAAGGAGAAGGAAGAATGAGAAAGTTAACGAAAAGCTTTCAAAAGAGGCAAAGCATTGCAAGCAGAGTACTGTGTTTTCTGCTAGTGCTTGCAATGGTAGTAACAATGGTTCCGGCGCTTGGCGGTGGAAACAGTACGGTGCAGGCAGCGGAGACAGAGAAGAATCTGACGATCCACTTTATGATGCCGTCAAATTGGGGTTGGACAACACCAGCGGTACAGTTCTGGGGAGGCACTTATGCAGTAAGTGGAAATACCAATATTGAGAATACAGATGGAACAGAGATACCGGGCTGGGGTGGAGCCAAGGGCTTTTTTATGAGTAAAGGAAATGTTGTGGGTGATACAACAGAGTACACGCTTAGTGTGAAGGGAACTTTTACAGGATTTCAATTTCTGGATTTTGCTAATCCCGGAAATAATATAAATCCCGGATATGATTCAAAATTATCACAGTATACAGAAGATAAACCGACCGATGTTTATTATATTCAGAAAGATGGACAAGGGGATTATTATCTAGATGCAGCTGGAACAACATCTGTTCCGGATTTACCGAAGACAGAAACAACATTTCTTTTAGTAGGAAATATTCCGGGAATGGCATGGGATCCAAGTGCGAAGCCAAATTTTGTAAAATCATCAGAAAACGAAAATATTTATAGCATTACATTGAATGCCGTTCCGGCAGGAAAGTATCAATATAAAATTTTAGAAGATGCGGCAACGAAAGGATGGGATAAACCTTGGGCACAAAATAATGACAATTTGAGTTTGAACCTTAATGCACCGGCAGATGTCACATTATCTTTGGATAAAACAGATAAGACAAAGGAAACTAAGGTAAATATCGCATATATAAAAGATCTTGTGGTAGAAGTACCTGCGCAGATTCAAAAAGGTGTTACGATGGAACTTCCGGTAACAGGAACTTATTATGGTGACGATGGAAATGTTCAGAATGGAGTGAGTGTTACATATACAGTAAAAACAGAGGGAATTACTTTAAATGGTAACGAAATTTTAGTTCCTTTATCTTATGAGGGAACGGAAGTGACGGTTGCAGCTGATTATCATGGAATTGAAAAAGAGATAGTAATTCCAGTGGTTGAGGTAGTTTATCATTACACCATTTACTATTACGATTTCGATGCAACACATATGTCAGAAAACGCATCTGATTTATGGATATGGCAGAAATCCGGTGCGGGTGCAACAGCAGGAACTCTTTTCACTGCAAAGGAAAAACTTTCCGATGGAAATGAGTGGCTGCGTGCAGATGTGACACTCCCATACACCGACGTCCAGATAATTCCAAGATCTAAAGACGAGTGGAAATGGCAGGGAGATACGGTTTTATACAATAACAGCGCAACAGCCGAAAACGTCACACTCTACATTGTATCCAACAGCAATCAGGCGTACACAACACTTCCGGAATTGGTTAAGCCAAAATCACGCAGCATCATGATCGAGTACGACAGACCGGCAAAGGATTATGAGGGCTGGAACATTTACACCTGGAACAGTGGATTTGGCTCTGATGTATCTGTAGCATTTGCAGACATCAATGGCAAAATGGTTGCAAAAATACCGGTAAAAGATTCAAAAGCAGATCTTAAATTGTCTTTCTGTATGAGGCACAGCACGGCAGCTGATGAATGGGAGAGCAAAGACGGCGGAGATCATTATGTGACGATCCCGGCAGACCAGTCAGTGGTCAAAGCAGTGTTTACGCAGGGAGAGGGAATCACAGAGGTACTGCCATACAACGCAGGTTACGAGATGGATGGAGCGAATGACACGATCCATTTTTATTACAGAAACGATACGCTGGCAGCAGAAAACAATCTTGCTTCTTTAGATGGCAAAGTCAGTGTTGTTGTCAACGGACAGACCTGTCCGATGACTTATGATGCAGCAAACGACCGCTTTGGATACGATCTCACTGGCGTTTCCACTGGTGATTACTATTACTATTATGTGGTAGACGGCACCGGGGAATTAGATGCGTTTAACAGTGAAAAAGCTGATTACAGCGGAAAAGAATGCAGCGTATGCCACTTCAAAAAAGCAAATGTGAGCGTAACGGCTTCTTTATCACAGTATGCAATGGATTACAATGACAACAATGTGTTATCCGTAGAATTGACTGCAAAAGACGGAGAAGGTCTTGAAACGTCTGAAATTGCTGCGATCACAGCCAATCTGAGTGAACTGGGACTGGGAAAAGAGTTTGCGATCGAGCCGGAACTTATGGAAGGAACAATTTCCTGCCTGAATACAGTTGCAGCAGGCGTAAAAAATATTCCGGTCACAGTGAAAGATATTTATGGAAATGTATACACAACAGCGACAAATGTTACCGTCACAGAGCGCAAAAAAAGTGCCGGAGATTTTGACTGGGATGAGGCAGTGATTTATTTTGCAGTGACAGACCGTTTCTTTGACGGAGATGCAAGCAACAATGATGCTTACGGAGTAGGCGATTATAACGTTGGTGAAAAAGGCGGTTCCAGCTATCACGGTGGAGATTTTGCCGGATTAAACCAGAAACTGGATTATTTAAAAGATCTGGGTGTGAACACGATCTGGATCACTCCGATCGTAGAAAATATCACAGAGGATCAGCATGATAATGAGACAGATACCGCTACCTATGGCTATCATGGTTACTGGGCAAGTGATTTCACAAAGTTAAACAAACATCTTGGAAAAGAGCAGCAGTTCAAAGCATTACTGGATGCCGCTCACAGCAAGGGAATGAAAATCATGGTGGACGTAGTATTAAACCATGCAGGATACGGTACAGAAGATTACTTCAACCGTATTTTAACAGATGCAGATGGAAACAGTATTTCCATGATCCGTGACTCCAGCAACACGATCAGTGGTGATGATAAATATGATTCATTGTCAGATCTGCCTGATTTTGTGACGGAAAACAAAGCAGTGACAGACCAGCTTGTTGCATGGCAGACCGAGTGGATGTCAAAATACAATATTGACTATTATCGTGTGGATACTGTAAAACATGTAGAGACAACGACATGGGCAGCATTTAAAAATTCCCTGACCAAAGTAAATCCTGATTTTAAAATGATAGGAGAGTATTCCGGTGCAGGATATGCCAACAATGCAGGAGAATTAGGAACCGGAACGATGGATGCACTTCTTGATTTTGATTTCAACGATTTTGCACAGAACTTTGTGACAGGAAATATTTCCAGCGTGGAAAATTCACTGCAGAAGAGAAACAATGCGATCAACAACACCTCTGTCATGGGGAGCTTTTTGAGCAGCCATGATGAGGACACTCTGCAGTATAAACTTGTAAATGAGAGCAAAATCAGCGAAGAAGAAGCTTACAACCTGATGAAAGTGGCAGCAACACTTCAGATTACCGCAAAAGGCCAGCCGGTGCTCTATTATGGAGAGGAGATTGGACAGGGTGGAGCCAACAACTGGCCGCTCCAGACAAACCGCCGCGACTTTGACTGGACAGAGCTGGAAAAACAGAAAGCAGACAGCAACAGTATTTACAACCACTACAAGACAATGCTTGCAATCCGCAATGCGTACACAGATGTATTTGCAAGAGGAAACAGAAGCACAGTTGCAGTTTCCGATGCAGATGGCTATGAAGTGATCAGCAGAAGTTATGGAAACAGCACCTTATATGTAGGAATGAATGTGAAAGAGGCAGAGAAAGAAGTAGTGATCCCGGTAGCAGAGAGTGCCGGAACAGTTCTTAAAAACCTTTATGATGGAAAAACTTACACTGTTTCTGCTGACCGGAACGTTTCTGTTACCATTCCGGCAGCAAAAGATGGTGGAACAATTGTTTTGACTGCGGAGACAAAAACAGAACCGGCTCCGGATAATACAACAGATGATAAAAAGCCAGATGGAAAAACAACAGAGGATCATAACGGAAATCAGCAGACATCAGGAAACAATTCCAGTCAGGTCAATTCTGCAGTCCAGACAACTCCAAAACAGGAAGAACAGGCTGTAGCAGAAGTAACCGTGCAGGAGGAGAGTTTTGCAAATGTGATCGAGGCAGTGAATAAGGCAAAAACCGGAAGTAAAATCCGTGTAAACCTGTTAAAGACAACCAAAATTCCTGCAAGTGTGTTCGAGAGTATCAAAGGAAAAGATATGAACGTAACCTTCAAGGTGAGTGATCAGGCCAGCTGGATCATCAATGGAAAAGATATCACCGGTAATGTGACAGCGCCGATCGATCTTGGTCTGGTTGTGGGAACAAGTGATATTCCGAAACAGAAAGTGACAGCGCTGGCAGACGGAAATGAAACCATCCAGCTCTCCTTAAATTATGACGGAGTATTTGGCTTTGAGGGAATATTGAGACTTTCCGTTGGCACGGACTACAGTGGAAAAATAGCAAATCTTTATTACTATAACGAGACAACCGGTAAGTTTGAGTATTATCAGGCAGTACAGGTAAAAGAAGATGGTACTGTAGACTTTAAGTTCTCACATGCATCCGATTATGTCATCGTCTTAAATGACACAGATATGAGCCAGACAACAGGCAGTGTGATCGCAAGTCCGAAGACTTCGGATAACACACCGATCGCAGCAGCAGTGATATTATTACTGTTTGGCTGTGCGCTGATGGGAACCGCATACAGAAAAAATAAACACTTCTAAATGAAATTCATAAGATGTCACTAAAAAAATATGCCGCACGAAAAAATACCTTTTCGTGCGGCATATTTTGTGTATGTGAAGGAAAAATTAATTTTCTTCCACGATCACCACGCCCCATGGTTCCAGCGGAAGCGTTTCCTGTTCCATTATTTTTCTGCCGGACAATAATTCCGTGCCAGAGATCACTTTGCAGATGGCGGTCTGTTTTTCACCGGAATAATTGAAGTAAAATCGTACCCGTTTTCCAAAATCATTGACACCTTCCCGGATAATCAAAGGAAAGTGGCATTCCGGATGTGCTAAAAGTGTTTCCGGAAGCGAGGCAAAGTAATGAACCAGAACTTTTTCCAGAAGAGCACCGTCAAACATGCTGGAGAGATACAGTGCCGAACCTTTTCAAAACTGGT
>OGKE01001717.1_pt1 | contig 12887 bp, 8 predicted proteins | sample 1572341 | NCBI WGS metagenome assembly OGKE01 (sample SAMEA2582091, study PRJEB24529) | metagenome | biome: Human gut stool | place: China | collected 2011
AGCCTGCTCTGTGATGTTCTTTGTTCTGTCGATAGCGGCAAGAGCCTTTTCGACTTCTGAGAAGTCCTCATAATCGTCCTTGTTAAGAGCCTTTGCGGCTTTCTCTGCCTTGTCAAGCTCTGTATAGTCTGCTGACTTGTATGCAAGTTCAAAAGCCTGTGTATGTGTTGCGATATCTGCTGAAATAGTTATTTCCTTGCTGAGAGGCTCGCAATCGTCAGCAGTTACATCTACAGTGTAAGTGCCTGCTGTAAGCATTGCAGTATTGCTTGTTATCTCTTTTCCGTCTACCTTTATTACAACATTTTTCAGGTCAGCAGGTGTTACTTCAAAATCAACTGCATATTCCTTAGTTGGCAGGACAGGTGTTTTTCCCTCAACATACTGATACTTTGCACCGTCGGCTGTCAGCTCGTCATAAAATTCTTTTGTTGTCATATAGTCATATGCTTTAGCCTTGCCTGCTTCTTTATTTGAACCGCAAGCTTCAACATCTTCTGTTTCTGTGAAATAGTTGTTTTTAAAGTCAGGTGTAGACGAGGAATCTTTTCCCACTATTCCGCCGAAACGTGTATATGGCTTTTTGGCTGAATACTGTGAAAGGTCAATTTCTCCTGCAAAATAGCAATCACTTACAGAACCGCCGGCTACTGAACCAACGATACCGCCTACATCTGTGGTTCCGTTGCCAACCGGCGTGAGTTTTCCTGTAACATAGCTGTTTATGACCTTGGAATCGCCATACAAACATCCTACGATACCGCCGGCGTCTGGTGCAGCATATACCATATCGCCTGTGCTTGAACAATAGCGGACTTCCGTTCCATTCTGTGCATATCCAACTATACCGCCCACATAAAGACTTCCGCTGTCGCCTGAGATAGTTATGTCTGCTGTGTTCTCACAATATTCAAAAGTTGTGGCGTCTGCCTGACCTACCATGCCTATTAAGCCATAAACATATTTGCCGTTATTGTTGAACGATACGTTTGACACACAATCAGAAATAGTACAATCACCTGCAAATCCTGCAATAGTGCCATAAAAAGTATAGTCGTTATCAGTATTTGTCACATCAATACTTCCCTCTATAGTCAGACCTGATACCTCCGCTTCCTCGATATCGCCAAAGAAACCGACCAACACGTCTTTACCATAAATAGACGTAAAATCAATGTTTGAAATAGTATGACCATTTCCGTAAAATTTACCGCTGAAACAATGTTCAATATAGCCGTTTTTACCGATAACGTTTCCGATAGGCGTCCATACAACACCTGTCAAGTCAAGGTCATTTTCAAGAACAACAACTGCGTCCTTATTCTTGTCATAATCTCCGTTGTTTACCGCTTTTGAAAACGCCAACAGGTCGTCAACAGTTTTTATTACCGTCTTATTATCGTCTGCAAATGCCGTTGTCGGCACAAACAAAAGACAGCCCGTCACCAAAAGACTTAAAATTTTCTTTTTCATTCTAATTCCTCCATAATATTTTTTTGTTGCTGATTTTTCTTTTTTACTCAGAACATAATTTTACTTGATTATTTTAACACAGGCTACACACTTTGTCAATAAATTTAGCACAAACGGTCAAAAATCTGCACAAGCGGTAACAAAATAAATGAATAATGCTTGAATTTTGCTTTGATGTGTGTTATTATATATTAAGAAATCATGTATAAGAAAGGATTTTTACAATATGAGAGTGGCATTGGTAGACGATAATAAAAACGACCTTGCACTTCTTCATGAATATATTTCCGAACAAACCGCTCACAGCTGTCAGATAGATACGTTTTCAAGCGGAGAAAGCTTTTTGTCATGTTGGCAGATGGGAGCTTATGATCTGGTGGTGCTTGATATATTCATGGGGAAAATGACTGGGATAGAGGTGGCAGAAAAGCTTCGTGAAAAAGACAAAAACGTGCATATCGCATTCGGCACTTCAAGCAACGAGTTTGCAAGCGAAAGCTACGACCTCAACGCCTGCTACTATCTTTGCAAGCCCTTTCAGGCTGACAAAATAAAAGCCATGCTTGACAGGATCGGTTCTGATGAAATTGATCGTATGCGTTCCGTTAAGCTTCCCGACGGTCAGAACGTGATACTCAGAAATGTTATCTACATAGACTGTGCGTCACATATCGTGACTATCCATTGCACAGACGGCGAAAACATAGTTTCAAGAAATTCTTTCGCTGAGATCGAGAGCATTTTTTGCAGTCATTCATACTTTTACACCTCCACCAAAGGCGTCATCGTGAATTTCTATGAGATAGCCCAGCAAAAAAGCGACCTTTTCATAATGAGCGACGGCACACATATCCCCATAAGTCGCCGAAAATCCAGAGAAACATTAGACGCCTTCGCTCAGTTTCGCTTCAGTGATCTGCGAAAAGGCGGTGAGCAGTAATGCCTCCTTTATACCGCCTTGTGGAAGTGGGCATATATTCCCTTCTGAATTTTCTGCCACTTATGGTGCTTGCCCTTTATCCCTTCCGGCATAGACTTCGCTTTTCCAAAACAGCTACTGCGGGACTTGTTGTGGCTCTTTCACTGGTGCAGATCTTCTTAGGCTGGCAGGCGGCATTTTTCAGCACAAATGCAGGTCTGCTGAGTGCAGTCAGCACCCTGCTCTATGCGGCTTTTTACTTTTTCGCTGTGAAGGTCAAGGTCGGCAAAACAGGCTTCACACTGCTTCTGCTTTCAAATAACGCAAGCTTTATCGTCATTACCTCAAAATGTCTGGAGGGCATTCTGTTCCCGTCACTTGCCTATGAGTCATACCGCTGGTCGTTTTCCCTTTGTATGCTTATGACAGAAGCCGTGGTATGGGGGCCTCTTTTTATCTACATGAAAAAGGTCTACACACCTGCGGTGGAAAGAGAGCCGTCAGGTCTGGAGTGGCGCTATCTTTGGCTTATCCCATTTACGTTCTATATAATATGGTACTATACTCTCTACGGCAACTCTGCGAAAAGCAGCTTAGAGCTTGCTCTGGAGCCAAAGAACACCATAGCTCTGTTCTTTATAAACGCAGGAGCATTTCTGGTGTATTACATCGTGGCACGACTGGTCATCGAACAGCAGAAAAATCTGCGGCTTCAGGAAAATAACCACCTGCTTGAAATGCAGAATCTGCAATATGACTATTTGCAGGATAAGATAAAAGAAACAAGACGCTATAAGCATGATGTCAGACATCATATCGCTCTTATGCAGGAGCTTCTGAAAAAGGGCGAATATGATAAACTTTCGGAATATCTCAATTCTTTCAGGGATTCTATGCCCGATATATCAGAACGCATTTACTGCAAAAACACATCTGTAAGCGCACTTCTTGCATATTTTGCTCAAATAGCGGAAAGCAGCGGCATTGAATACAAGGTGAGCGCTGACATACCAGATGATATAAAAATAGACATAACCGACCTCTCTGTGCTTTTCGGAAATCTTATCGAAAACGCCATTCACGGCTGCGTGGCTGACACTGCAAAGGATAAGAAAATAATAATCAGAGCAAAGGCTGACAGCTATTCCCTTTGCTTGGCGGTGGACAACACCTTCACCGGAACTATCCTCACTGACCCAGAAGGCGGTTTCCTTTCCTCAAAACGCAAAGGCAAAGGGATAGGAACAGAGTCTGTCAAGAACATTGCCGCCAAATACAATGGCGTAGCTAAATTTGAATACGGTGACGGAATGTTTTACGCTTCCGTAATGCTGAACATATGAAAAAGGCGGAAAGCTCGCAAAGAGCCTCCGCTTTTTCTGTTTTATCGTCCTCCAAGCTTTACATTTTCAAATGTTGCCACAACAAATAATTCACATATCATTTATAAAATGTTCCTTGCATCTTTTGTGCAAAATGCTATAATCTAATTGAAAATACGGAGAGAATTCCGTATAAAGTTAATAAATCAAACAAATCGGAGGTAATTCATTATGATGGGAAGACTCAGAGCAATGCGTGAACCGCTCAAATATGTTCAGGGCAGAGATGCTACACTTAAGTTTCATGAAGAAATGGGCTATATGGGCAAAAGGTGGCTGTTTGTATGTTCAAACAGCGGCTACAAAGCCTGTCATGACAAGATAGAGAAAAGCTTTGGCGAGCTTGACGATTACAGACGCTATGAAGTATTTGGTGGTATATCAAGCAAGGGCGAGATAGCCAAAATGGAAGAGATAGTAAAGGCTGACAACATCGACACAGTAGTTGCAGTTGGCGGCGGAAGCGCAGTTAATACTGCAAAAGCTACAGCATACTACACAGGCAAGCACATTGTTATCGTGCCTACAGTTGCGGCAACAGATGCGCCATGTACAGGTCTGTCAGTAATATATAATGATGACCACAGCTTTGACAAATATCTTTTCTATCCTACCAATCCAGACGCAGTAATGGTAGACACAACAGTTATCGCAAACGCACCTGTAAAGTTCCTTATTGCAGGCATGGGCGATGCACTTGGTACATATTTTGAGGGCAGAGCTTCCATAAGAACAGAGTCCGCAAGCCTTGAAGGCACAGGCATCACAAGAGCAGGACAGGCACTTGCAAGACTTTGCTATGACACGCTGAAAACATACGGCAAGCAGGCAGTTGAGGCTTGCAAGGTACACGCAGTTACACCTGCCCTTGAAGCTATCTGCGAGGCTAACGTATATCTTTCAGGTGTTGGTGCAGACAACGTAAACTGTGCGGCTGCACACTCGTTCTACAATGGCGTAACATCATTGGGAATCAAGCACGCAGACCACGGCTGCTGTGTAGCCATTGGTACACTGGTTCAGCTTGTACTTGAGGGTGCGCCAAAGGAAGAGTTTGAAGAGGTACAGAACTTCTGCCTTGAAGTAGGACTTCCTGTCACACTCGAGGAGATCGGTGTAACTACACCTGAGCAGGTAGAAACTATCGCAAAGAACGCTTGTATCCCAGGCGAAACTATCCACAATCTTGCAGGCGACGTACAGCCTATCGAGCTTTATGACGCTATCATGCAGGCAGACGCAATGGGCAAGATAGCGCTGGGAAAATAAAGAATAGTGTATATTTAAAATAATATTGCCACCCACAGCTGATTTGGCTGTGGGTGGTTTTTTTGAGAAAAGGCGGACAGCTCATAGGAGCGTCCGCCTTTTATATCATGGTATTGTAATCTGCTTATTCCTCGTTGTAAAGTGCGTTCGATTCCCTACTTATCATACTTATTTAAAATATAAATTCGTTCCAATATCCTTCCCTTGTTCTTTTCTGACAATATTCTGTAGTTGTTAATAAGATTAGTTTCGTCATCATCTAAGCTTGACTTGGTAAGACCAATTTTGTCATTCGTCCTGCCTGCAATATAGTCAAGAGATACATTATAGTAATCGGCAAGTTTTACCGCAATATCAAATGGGATCTCACTTTCACCACACTCATATCGGCGATATTGCGTTGTATGCATATAAAGGATATCTGCTACTTGCTTTTGTGTAAGGTCTGCGTCCTCACGCATATCTCTTATTCTTTGGTAAATGTGCATAAAAAGTCCTCCATTAATTCATTAAAAATATTCTATTACAAAAACACAAATTTGTGTTGCTTTTTTGCATCATGTGTGTTATAATAAGCTTATAAAAACACACATTAGTGTTATTATGTACTATCTTATAGTAAAAAGAAGTATATAAATTGAAATTTTAGGAGGAATCAAAATGATCAAAAAAATTTTAGCCAGTACATTAGCTTTAGCTCTTGTTTTCGGTATGGCGACAGTAAGCAACAACTTTGCTGATTTTGGCACAATCAATTTTATTACTGCAAGCGCTGATAATGTAGAAAGCGGTGAGTATCAGGGGTGGAGTTATGTTTCATATACATCTGACGGGACTGTATATACCCAGATTTATAAATATGACGGCAACGCCGAAACTGTAACTATACCTGCGCAGATCAACGGAAAAACTGTAACAAGTATTGACCCTACTACAGCATATGGAAATGGCAGTATTTTTCGAGGCACTGATGTAAAAAGGGTCATTATTCCGGCAGATTTTGAAGGCAAAATTAACGAAAAAACTTTCTGGGCTGCCAAGACCATAACAGAGATAATTGTTGAGGAGGGAAACCCGAACTATTCTTCATATGACGGAATGTTGTTTTCTAAGGACATGACGGAACTTCTTGACTGCCCTGAGGGAAAAAGCGGAAAGGTCGTTATCCCAAGCGGAGTTAAGTCATTAAAGGGGATTGAAGGTTACAATAATCTTGGACCTTTTGAGGACTGCAATAATATAACCGATATCGAGATCCCTGACAGCGTAGAATATATTAACGACCGTACATTCAGAGCCTGCAAGAGTTTGAAAGAAGTACACATACCTGCTAATGCAGAATTTTGTAACGGGGGTTACCTGGATGTATCAGATGCTTTTTATTGGTGTGATAGTCTTGAGAGTATAACAGTTGACAGTGGCAATGATAAATGTGGTTTTGTCGTTGATTCAGGTGTAGTATTGGATAAAAAAGATAAAGCTAAAATGTTATACGTTCCGCCAAAAGCAAAGAATATCAATATTCCTGCTGAAGTGACAAGTTATGGTGACGGTTTAGGTTACAGTAGAACATTAGGAATATTAAAACAAAATATAAGCAAAGCACTTCCAAATATAACAATAGATGAAAATAATACAAAATTCACTATAATAGGAAACGGCTTATATGAAAAAAATGACGACGGTTTATCGCTCATATGTTATTATAGTGACGCAGACGAATTTAATATTTCGACTGATACTGTATCCATTAATTTAGCTGGTAGTGGAGCACTTTTAAAGTTCCCAGAAATTACAATTCCCGAAGGCGTAAAATACATTTTTGAAAGCTCGTTTGAAGAAAATAGCAGCCTAAAAAAAGTAAACTTACCAAGCACACTAGAAAGAATTGGATCGAGTGCTTTCGCTGGCTGCACAAATCTAAAATCAATAACTCTGCCAGATATCCCTGTAAGCGATAAAGATAATTATTTGATAAATATAGGTGCATTTGCATTAGGCTACGATATTGACAGTTCGATGAGATATGTAAAGATGAGTGACTTCATAATATACTGCAATGAGGGCACAGACGGAGAACGTTATGCTATCGAGAACGGCTTTACATATAAAAAGCCTGGAAGTGATGATTCATCAAGTCTGCCTGACAGTTCAAGTGATACTGACCCAGACTCATCTTCTGATAACTCATCTGATATTTCCAATGACAGTTCCTCTGATGTTTCCTCCGATACAACAAGCAATTCGGATAATTCATCAACAGCTTCATCTGATTCATCATCAGGCGCAAACTCTGTTGCTTCAAACAGCAAGTCTTCATCAGCTTCAGACAAGGTATCTTCTTCAAGCACAACTAACCCACACACAGGTGCAGCAGCCGCAGCCTTTGCAGGCACAGCTTTGCTTGGTATGGCGGCGGTAGTTGCTACCAAAAAGAAAAAGTAAATATATCCTGATAAAAAAGCGTACCGCAACCCAGCGATACGCTTTTTAAAATCCAATTATTTCTTAGTGGTCACATTTTTCACACTCGACCAAGCACCATAATACTTAGTACCCTTTACCGTTGTGTAAGAACGAACACGAACGTAATATTTCTTTTTGCCCGAAAGCTTTGAAACAGTGGTCTTGTCGGTCTTATTGCTTGTTATGGTAACTTTTTTTGCACTTGTGAACTTTGAGTTGGTAGCGTACTGAATCTCGTATCCGGTAGCCGAACCTTTCTGCGCCCAATCCACAAAGAATGCCTTGCTCTTAGCCGTGAGCTTCTGTATCTCCTGCTTTGCTGGGTTGATCTTGAATGTTTTCGTGATCGTGCCTGTGTAGGAGCCTTTTCCTACGATTTTTACTGTGGCAGTACCTATATTCTTGTTGCTTGAGTAGGAAACTGTATAGTCAGTGCCTTTTTTCAGCGTTTTGCCATTGTATTTAACAGTAATGCTCTGAGTGATATTCTTGCCCGTATATGACTTGTTTGAAATGCCTGAAATGGTGGCTTTCTTGAAGTTATTTTTGATACTGTAGGTCTTAGAAACTGAGCCTGTGTAATTGCCCTTGCCTGTGATAGTGACCTTTGCTGTTCCTACCTTGGTGTTGTTGCTGTACGAAACAGTGTAATCAGTATCCTTTTTCAAAGTCTTTTCACCGACTTTTACAGTAACGGACGGAGTTTTTGCCTTGCCGTCATATGCGTAGGTCGAAGTGGAAAGTGTCACGCTTGCCTTTGAGATGCTAATTTTTGAAAGTGCAGGGATCTCAGCTGTTTCAAGAACTTTCTTGCATACTGTACATTCCTTGTGCTTTGAGCCTTTAACTCCAATAGAAGCCGTTTTGTCGACTATCCAACCGCTTGACTTGTGACCTGTGGCATTTATCACTTTCTGAGCCTTGATAACAGTATTGCAAACTGAGCAATGTGAGCCGTCTGTTTTGCCTGCGGTGGTGCAAGTAGCAGGGTAGCCCTTGTCGGTAACTGCGGTGTGACCCTTTGCAGGAAGCTTTTCTGTAACTGTCGCATTGCACTTTGTGCAAGTCTTTACAGCAGTACCCTCTGATGTGCAGGTAGGCTGTTTTGTGATAACAGCACTGCCATATGTGTGGCTCGTGCATCCGCAGGTGAATTTGTATGTCTTTGCTACAGACGGATTGTATGTAGGATAAATTTTTACAGTGAGTGAACCGCCGTTTTTGAATGTGATGCGTCTGATGTCGTTAGAATAGTTTTCAAGCTTATTTACACTTACCATACTGCGATCAGAAAATTCAACTGTGTAATCTGTATCGTCATAAAGCCAGAAATCAATGCTGTCGCCCACGCTGAACTGAGTTTTGCTCAATGCGCTTGAAAAGGACGTATTCGAAATGTCTGTGCGCCAATAAACAGTGGTAGAGGTCGGAACTGTGAACTTATTCACATAGCCGCAAGACTTGCAGGTCTGTGTTACAGTGCCGTCAGTTTTTGATGCGTACTTTGTTTCATAGTCATGACCTGTCTTGACGTCAACTGTCTTGATATCGTCAAGATTTGAAAGGTTCAGGGAGTTGAAAGTCACGTTATTTTTATCGTAAACATACCATACTGCTCTGCCGTTTTTGACAACAGGCTGGCAATCTGAAAGGCTTCCCTCAAAGGTGTGTATACTGCCGTTTACTGTGCCGTCAGCGTTTAGCTTCACACAGCTTACCTTTGTATCTCTGGCCCACAGTAGCAAAAAGCTGTTATTATTTATCTTCACAAGCTGTGGAGCAGAAGCTGAGTCTGTACCCTCTGCATAAGAAGTTATCTTATTGAGCTTGTTTGTGGAAAGATCCTTTGAAACAGCGGAAACGTAGACGTTTCGTGTTTCTGACGTATTGATATAATCAAGGTCAACTGTACTCTGTGCCACGATATAGCTTGATGATGACACATCAAAGCCGCCTATAGCCGCACCTGTATAGTTATAGTGACCGGAGGTATATTCAGGGTATGTTACAACGTCGATATTGCTGACCTTATCAAAATAGCTTGGGAAGAATTTGCCTGTAGTAAAATCAGAATTATACTTCACCAGAACGGCAGAACGTGGATGAGCGTCACCATGGTCGAGGGCGACTATATGGTTGCCGTCGGTTTTTATAAACTGATTGAAGGAGTGGCTCACATAGCCATAATCAACGTTCATGATGCCGGTATATGAATCAGTGATAGTCATTGAAGGCATATCCACTTCAATGGTAACATTAGACTGATGATTATTGCCGTCGCTTGATTTATACATTTCGTGGCAGGTTCTCACAAGCAGGTGGTCACCGCTATGGGTCATTCTTGCCGAGCCTGCATCGAATGGGACTGTAGTGTTAGCTCCATACAGACCGCAGGACTTTATTTTGTTCCAATTCTTATCATACTTCGTTATACGGAAAACCTCGAGTGAGTCGTTTTGTTTCGGATTTTCCTGACCGCTAAGGACATAATAATTATTGCCGGAGTCATAGAAAGCACCAAAGATCGGCAGTTCATTGTCGATAAGCTTAGTGCTGAGCGGTTCAAAATCAGAGCTGTAATATTCCACAAGGAGTTTGCCCTCGATAGCGCCTGACTGGACACGCATATAATTGCCGTTGTCGCACACTGTCAGGTAAGATTTCACTGTGTTAGACCATTGCACATAGTCCTGAGCATTCACATTAGAGCCTGAATATGCAACACATTGCGCCACGGCAAAGGCACTGAACGATCCAGCAGACACAGCAGTAGAAACAGCCATTGCGCCAGACAGGACAATGCTCAACATTCTTTTCTTCATATTCATCAATTTCATCACCTCATACAAAAACTTTTAAATGAGAACACCTTTATATATATAATATCACAATGCAAGGCGTATGTCAATGAAAATAAGTTACAATGAGAATGATTTCAATAAATTCGTCATACACCAAAGGTCAACGCAGTAAAAAAGAGCAAAGAGGATACAAAACAGAAAAAAACGCCTTGACAAGGTTTGATGGGTGTGATATAATATTACAGTGGTATTTCGAGGTGTGGCTCAGTTTGGTAGAGCGCTGCGTTCGGGACGCAGAGGCCGTGGGTTCAAGTCCCGTCACCTCGACCAAATAATGTAAAGAGAGAATTGCGGTCGCAGTTCTCTTTTTTTGTATGCTCCACATAGCAAAAGTGCCTTATGACTAGCATTAAGGCACTTTATCGATTCAATCTTTCCCCAACCTCTCCGAAATCTCCAACACAAGCTTCTGATCCTTCTCAGAAAGCCTCGATACGCTGTCCACGATCTTCTGTGTGAGTGCAGGATTTTTGCTGCCATCATCGAAAAACTGCTTCGGAGTGACTTCAAGATACTCGCAAATGGCAAGAAATTCACCAAGGGACGGCATCGTCCGTCCTGATGATATGCTTTGAATATACCCTTTACTGTGTCCGAGTGCAAGGCTCATCTTGTATTCGGACACATTTTTTTGCAATCTAAGCTGCGTAATTCTGTTGCTGATATCCGTTTCTGTCATTTTCTTACTCCCTTCGTCGATTTGTATCACTATACCTATTATAATATATATAATGTGACAATATTACCGCTTATATTAGTATTATTTCTTGACATATACCGCTCAAAAGGGTTATAATGTAAAAGTAAACTAATTTTAAACGGACATACCTTTGTCTGGCAATTATGCTATACTGAAAGCAAGATAAAACTACAAAATACGATGATTTGCCGCACCGATAATTTGACAATTTTGGTTAAAATAAAAAAATATTCTTCGAAAACGTTATACTAAGCTGCCAGCTTAACAAATTCAAAATCAAATGTGGTATAATTGTAAGAAAGAGGGGTAATAAAATGGAAAATGAACGTTTAGACAGAGTACTTGAAATATTTTATCGGCTTTTGCATGGCGAGGTCGTTTCTAACAAGCTTATTGCGGAGGAGTATGGGATATCATCCAAAAGCGTCAGTCGTGACATTGCAAGGATAAACGATTTTCTTGCGGAACACAGGGAGCTTATGCAAAATGCCGAGGTCACATATTCGCACAAGGACAGGGCTTACATACTTAAAAGCGACGAGTTTCTGAAAAATCAGGAGCTTTTTGCCTTGGTAAAAGTGATACTCGGGGCACGTTGTTTCAGCAAAGAAGATATGCTATTCATTGTATCTAAGCTGAGAAAGTTTACCACTGCCAATGACCGAAAGCTTCTTGATGAGGTGATCCGCAGGGAGATATATCATTATCACGAGGTACGCTCTGACTGCGACAGCGTGATAAACAATCTTTGGCGTCTTGTGCAGTGCATTGATGGTAAGAAGGTCATTTCGGTAACATATCTGAAAATGGACAGGAGCGAAGTTGTTAGGAAGCTGAAGCCTGCGGCGATAATGTTCAGCGAATATTATTTTTATCTTATCGCATATGCGGCAGATGATACCCAGTACAAGGCGAGGTATTTCCGCATTGACAGGATAAAAAATATTGTTGAGCACAGGGAGAATTTCCAGCTTGATCGTGAGCACAGCTTTGACGAGGGCGACCTGCGTGAGAAAAATCAGTTTATGTTTCCAGGGGACAACGTGCGGATAACATTTGAGTTTTCGGGGCTGTCTTTGCAGGCAGTTCTTGACAGGCTGCCCACCGCAAAAGTCATTGAGCAGAACGGCACAAAGAGCGTTATCACTGCCGAGGTCAACTACGTCAGGGGGATAATAATGTACCTGCTCTCCCAAGGCTCGTGGGTAAAAGTCCTTGAGCCAAAACCGCTGGTGGAGGATATGCTGGCAGAGATCAAAATTATGAGAAACTATTATTAGGAGGATCTTATTATGTTTTTAAGTATGTTGAATTCCAAGCAGAAGGATATGTTCAGAGAGCTGTGCGTATATCTTATAAACGTCGATAATGACGTTGATGAAAGAGAAGTGACTATGTTGCAGGCATATTGCGATGAAATGGGTATTCCCTTTTCGGAAAAGGTCGCATATAACAATATGGACGATCTTATGAAAGATATCTGTGAAATCAGCTCTGAATCAGAAAAAAGAATGATTGCTTTTGAGTTGATAGGTATCGTATATGCTGACCAGCTCATCAAAGATGAAGAATATGATTGTATCAGTACTTTCTCAGAAATATCAGGCATTCCTGCAACAGTAATGAAGCGTTTTGAAAAGTCCGTAAAAGATATCTATACTATCAACAGCGAACTCATTAATATTATAAACAATGTTTAAATGTGATAAATGCGGCTTATGTTGCCGCCACCTACCTAATTCAGATTTGTTTAAGGATATGCTGTGTTTGTCAAGTAGAAAGTGCATAAAAGGGGCTCGAAAAAGTGCATAGCCCGG
>OGKE01001737.1_pt1 | contig 12735 bp, 14 predicted proteins | sample 1572341 | NCBI WGS metagenome assembly OGKE01 (sample SAMEA2582091, study PRJEB24529) | metagenome | biome: Human gut stool | place: China | collected 2011
CAATCTCCTTTCCAAAAATTGGCAAAGCTGTGTACTGTTCACGCGTCATGTTTCATTTATTAGTCCAAACGATACAAATAGTTCATTTCTTTATCATCTGCACCTTGAAGCATGTTGTGAATGTCTTCAATTAAAAAGCCAATCGACATCGACTGTTGGTAGACATCCTTTTCGGTACACCAGACGTCACCACTTTTTACTGCTTTAAAATCAGATAAAACTGAACATTTTTCTATAAGCTCATCAACTGACTTTACACCACCATCAATCGTACTGTTGTAAATCAGATAGTCGGCATCCTTTGCTTTGTTATAAAATTCCTCAACCTGCATATTCATTGTTGAGCGCTTTGAATCATCTCCCAGGTTTTCAAATATATAGCGTCCCCCAGCAAGCTCAATCATTTTAGGAATATAGTCGTTGCTCTGGCGCCCCTGGACAAGACCATTTGATGTAATATAGAAAAATGCAACCGTCTTTCCGGTCGTTTCCACATCGGAAAGTTCCTGTACATACTGTTTCTGTTCCTCAAATGCTCTCACCGCCGCATCCTCATTTCCGGTCAGCACTCCATAAAGCTTTACCCACTCGGTCCTGCCGAGCGGATCAGACTCATAGCTGGAATGATCGACTAAAACCGGAATGCCAAACGATTCCAGATTCTCCTTTACCTCCGGTGAATGTCCGATCATCGTTGACTCAATGGCAAGCCCGCACTCTTTCGAACAGATCAGTTCATAATCAGGTGCATTATACTTTCCGGCATATACGATCTGTCCGCTCTCCATTGCCGCCTTTGCCTCCGGGATCTCCCATTTTTCTTCAGGCAGTCCGGACAGGCAGATGTGATCCAGTGCACCGATACTGCAAAACATATCCATAGTCGCCGAGGCAACCAGATAAATATTGGACACCGGGGCATTTAAGACTGTGATACCCTTCTCTAAATCCTCCGGTACCTGTTCCCCTTCGGTATTCAGTAAAAATCTGCTTCCATCCGATATGGAAATAAGTGTAAAACCATTCTCATAATAATCCACTGCAAACTCTGTGGCATAATCTAAATCCATGCTCTTTTCATAAGTCAGCTCACTGCTGATCTCATGATCCCCACTCTTCCAGGAGGTCCGGCCGTCTCCACAGCCCGATATCTGGATGCAGGCAAAAAGCAATATACACCACAGACCGATTTTTTTTATCTGCTTCATTCTTTTTTTCCTTTTCTCTTCCGATGTATCTGCCACGCTGTGATACTTACTGCGATCACGGCTGCGACGTAGACAACTGCGATCACTTCCATCGGTTTTTTCCCGGCGTTTGCAATGGAAGCACTGTCGAGCAGAATCGTATATTCAATCTCATGCGGCACGCTCATGGCTGTCGTATCTGCCGTTACCGGCACTTCTTTGTCAAAAGCAGTCACAGGCAGTTCGAAAACAGAATTGCCCTCTGTATTGACCGGAAGATAAGTCTCTCCGTCCATCGTCATATAGTCATAATTAGGGCTGCTCCACTCGATCTCGATGACGGCCTTCTCATCCTGCACCTGCAGAATTGCCGGTGATGTGACAGACGCCCTGCCGCTTCCCCCTGTCAGCTGCACTTCAATCTCATACTCTCCATCCGGGAGATCAACCTGTATTCCTTTTTCCCATACTTCGGTTCCGTTTCCGTTGCTTTGCATTCTGTTTTTCTCTCTTTCCTGTTCGACGGTCTGTTCCAGATGATGTTCTATGGAATCGTTCTGCCTGAATATGAAAAAAGCGTCTCTTTTTCACAAAAGAAACGCTGCACTCAAATCACAATATAAAAATTTTCCTGTCCTATCTTACAAAAATGATCTAAAAACAGGTCAAATTTTCTCATCCGTACAGCCAGTTACTCGTGGCATGGAAACATTTTTGTTTCCCGTACAACAATCAGGCAGGTCTCCTGACTTACAGATCATCATGCATTGCCCTCTTCCCGGCTGCCCAGTGAGTTTTTGGCATGCACTCCCTAAATACAGTGACGAGTTCGTACAGGATTCGCACCTGTTTCCCTTTTCACCAGATCCGGCAGAGTGAGGTCACCCTGCCTATCTGACACCTGTTTGTTTCATTATCAAGTTCGTTTGAACTATAACATATGCTTTTAAAAATATCAATCGTTTTCCAAAAACCTATTCAACACTGGCAAAACTATTCGCAGCGATCATCTTTTTCAATTGTGTGGCAGCCTCCTTAAAAGGGTGCTTGCTGTCATAGATCAGACAGATATTCCGGGACGGTATCTTCTCACACAGGGGTATCTCTGACACCTCTCCCCTGTCAATCGCATCCTTTGCCATCGGTTTTGGTATAAAAGCCAGCCCCAGTCCGCTTCTTACCAGTGGAAGGATCTGATCCGCCGTTGCAGTCTCTGTATCCGGCTCAAAGTCCAGACCATAAGAAGCAAATAACTGCCTGTAAAACTGAAAGGTCACCGTCTCCTTTCCAAGACAGATGAGCGGATATTGCATAATCTCCTCAAATGTTGTTTGCCTTCCTGCCAGATGCCCGAACTCTGTTCCACCGATCAGTATTTCCTGATATGGATGAAGCATTGTCATGTGGAGCGGTGCATCCGCTTTTACAGGTGTGGAAACGACTGCAAAATCAACCGTTCCCCTTCTCACCGCTTCCACCGCCTGCGGTGTGGAATGATTGTAGATCTTCAGCCGGATTCCCGGGTATGTATTGTGAAACTCTTTTAACTTATCCAGAAGGAACAAATTTAACGCGGTCTCACTGGCTCCGATTGCAATACTCCCATGGGACAGTCCCACACATTCTGCCAGTTCCTCCTCTGCCGTAAAAAGCTGTTCCATGGCCGCTGCTACATGTGTATACAGCTTTTCCCCTTCCGTAGTCAGAAAAACTCCACGGTTCGTCCGCACCAGAAGCGTACAATGAAGCTGCTGTTCCAGACAGTTCATTGCCCTTGTCACATTCGGCTGGCTGTTTCCCAACACCCTTGCAGCCCTCGTAAAATTATTGTATTTCGCAACGTAATAAAAAATTTTATAATACTCAAAATTCACATCCATAGCTCGCCCTCAATCATATCAAATTATTATTTCTGCTATATCAATTATAGCTTTCACATATTTCTATTTCAATAGTATAATTTTAGCGAAAAAAAGAAAAGGAAGCGATTCATTTATGGCAGAAAAAACCATTTTTCCACGCGAAGAAAAAGCAGATGTTTTATTCAACAAAATATTAAATGATCCATGGGCATGTGAAAAACTCCAGGGGACTTTCTGCAATTCCCTGTTTTGCAACGAGGATAACAATTTTCCATTATCTCCCGCTGAATTTTCCCAGGCACTTTTTAATGCTTATCACAACAGAGATCTGTCAGCTTTTCTTATGGCAATCTGTCAAAATACATTATTCGATCTGCTCCGGAATTCGTTTCTGATTCCGTACCGTTTTAACGCAGACGGCAGAACGAATCCGATTATCATGACTGACGAATCGGGCAATTTACTGCCCGGATATAAAACAACCGTACGTGAAAAAGATTACCAGCATTTTTATGATGTCTACTGTGATCTTGACAATAAGAAAAATATTTATTTTGCACAGGCCTACCGTTACCGCCATGCCTATGCTTCTGAAAAAATGGATATGGAACAGCAGATTCTGGAAAAAAATACCGGTGTACTGATCATCCGCGAGCTGCCCGACACTGTCAAGCTGAAAGAGACAGAGGCAGAAGCTTATTCTGCTGTCTGGGATCTTATGATCAAACTGGAGAAAAGTCTTCCTATGGCGTACATTTTCTATGGGCAGGATTCTCTGGTAGAGGAAAACACCCGCTATGATGAGATTGGTATTTTTCTACCGGATTCGCTGTTTTTGAAGAATCTGGAACGACATGTAAAAAAAGCAGAGGCGATCATTTATGCAGAAGAATAATTATATGGATATCATGGAAAAAAATCATATGGAAATCCCCTGGCACGATTACACGGAAAACGACAGCAATGTTCTGATCAATAAAGCAGGGCTGATCGAGAAGGCTTCTGTTATCGGAAGAGTCGGATTGATCATGCTCTCCTGTGGAACCGGAGCATGGCGTGTCCGCACTTCCATGAACCGTCTTGCAAAGGAACTTGGTGTTACCTGCACCGTGGATGTCGGACTTATGTCCATCGAATTTAACTGTTTTGACGGAAAAGAATGTGTCTCACAATCCTTAAGCATTGCCAATACAGGTGTCAATACCTCAAAGCTTTACCGTATGGAACAGTTTGTTGACAATTTTCCAAAACAGGAAGCCCATCTGACAGGTGAAGAGATTCACAGACGTCTGGATGAAATCGAGTCTATTCACACACTCTACTCCCCTGCCAAACTTGGTCTCGCCGCTGCACTCGCATGTTGTGCTTTCACGTTCCTGCTGGGTGGTGGTCCGATTGAAATGGTTCTCGCCTTTATTGCAGCCGGTATTGGAAATGTGATCCGCACCAAACTGATCAAACACCATTATACGTTATTTTTAAATATTGCAGTATCAATCTCTGCCGCCTGTCTGACTTATACCGTATGTCTGCATCTGGCAGAAATGTTATTCCATATTCCGTCCTTCCACGAGGCAGGATATATCTGTTCCATGCTGTTTATCATACCAGGATTTCCATTCATCACAAGTGGAATCGACCTTGCCAAGCTTGATTTGAGATCCGGACTGGAACGCCTCACTTATTCCGTGATCATCGTGCTGGTCGCTACCATGTTTGCATGGATCATGGCATTGCTCTTAAAATTGCAGCCACAGGATTTTTCCTCATTATCCATCGATCCTGTCCTTCATCTGTTACTGCGGTTGATCACAAGTTTTTGCGGTGTATTCGGATTCTCTATTATGTTCAACAGTTCGATCCCGATGGCAGCCACGGCTGCCTTTATCGGTGCCATCGCAAATACATTGCGTCTGGAACTGGTCAACTTTACGGCTACACCTGCCGCTGTCGCCGCTTTTATAGGCGCATTAACCGCCGGACTTCTGGCTTCCATCATAAAAAAATGGAACGGTTATCCACGTATTTCACTAACCGTTCCATCCATTGTTATTATGGTTCCAGGACTTTACCTTTATCGTGCAATTTATAATTTCGGGATCATGTCACTGACAGAAGCTGTCTCCTGGTTTGCTGCTGCGATCATGATCATCATTGCGCTTCCGCTTGGTCTGATTTTTGCAAGAATCCTGGCCGACCGCACGTTCCGCTATTGCACCTGATGTAAATTTTTTCTTTCCATTAACAAACTTTTTCTAAGATTTCATTTAAGGCATTGCCACTGCTGGAATGACTTCTTACCACTTCGGCTTTGCTGCGCTCCGCCTCCGCTACCGCACATTTTACCATCTTGTGGGAAACTGTATTGGTAAACAGGATAATCAGATCCGGTGACCCAATCTGGCTGCTTAACTTTGCCGGCATCTGGGTAAATACTTTTGCCTTACATTTATGCTCCTTACAAATCTTTTTATACTGACACACCATACGGTCATGTCCTCCAATAATGACTACGCTCATAAATTATCCTTTCGTTATAATGCTTACCTTATTATAATGCTGCGAGCTGTTTTCCAAGGTCTTTACATGCATCTAAGGCAGCATCGTCCGGTGCTTCCTGACAGATCACGCCCTCTCCGTTCACAACGGTTGCTCCGGCTGCTGTCATACGGTCTACCCAGTCACGCATCACTGTCCATCGCCCCATCCATAAGAGCCAAACAAAGCGATTGTCTTACCTGCTGCAAATCCTTCCACATCGCATACAAATGGTTCCATCTCGCCTTCTTCGAGCACTTCTGCTCCCATTGCAGGACAGCCCATTGCGAAACCTTTTGCAGCTTTTAAATCATCTAAGGATGCACTTGCAACATCAACAACCACTGCTTCTTTTCCTGCTGCCGTTACACCCTCTGCAACTGCGTTTGCCATACTCTCTGTGTTTCCTGACTGTGACCAGAATACGATTGTTACTTTATCCATGATTCTTTCCTCCATACTATCTGCAGTTTTATGTTTTTATTTTTTCACATTCCTGCATTTTCTATTCTTTATCAGTTTATGAAGTTAGTACACACTAACCTATAAATAAAAATTAAGCATAACAGGCAGCCATCTCGCTCACACTGCGTCCACTTGCAAGCAGCTGTATCAAAACTTTTCTTGCCTCTTCATATCTGTTAAACAAAGCCTTCTTCTCCTCTACATGTCCGTACACTTTCCAGTAGCCGGCATACAGATAATTGTGACCTTTGTTCTCAATGAATCCCTCCACATCTTCCACAGGATAACCGAGCAATAATCCCATCTCATGTGGAAATTCTGCAATCTGCTCCATACAGTCTGCATAGCGTTTCTGAAAACAGCTTAAAACATCGTTTAAATCCAGGCTTTCGTATCCAAAACTCTTCATCGACTGACAGACTCTATCCTGCATCAGGTACGCTTTCAACCCATCCTCGCGGTACACTAAAAAGGTTGCTTTATCTTCGCTTTCCAACAGCAGATAATGGGAAATACCGGAACGTTCCAACACCTGTTTCATCTGTGGTGCAAGTTTTTTCTCCACATTCAGTAAATTAGAAACCTTCATGCCGGAGATCATCGGTGCACACTGTACGACCAGATGTGTCTCAATTCTTTCTCTGTCTAATCTTGTGATCATCTCGTATACTTCCTGACTCACTTTGCTCTCCTTTGCTTTTCGGTTAGTTATATCTAACTCATAGGTATATATTACACAAAAAAAGAAAACGTGTCAACACTGTTATTGAAACGTTTTCTCGTTAAGCTTCTATCTCAATTCCTTCCTGCACAAAAATGCGCAGATCAAAACAAAAATACAGCAGACCACCCATGTGACCGGTTCGCAAAGGCACACTGCAAAATACCCATATGCCGGCACGACCCAGATAGCAAAAATCACCTTTCCTATCAATTCCAGACTGCTGCACACAAGCGGCATCATCAAATGATTCATTCCCTGCAGCATATTTCTCAAAATAATAATCACTGCCATCGTAGGAATCAACGGGAAACTGATCCTGAGATATAATGCAGTATTATAAATAACATCCGCATTACTGCTTCCTGTTACCAGTCTGACGGCATCTTCCACGAAGAAAGTCACAAAAACCATGGAAAAAATCCACCAGACCGCAAAAAGAAAGAATGCTGACCATACTCCTTTTTTGATTCTGTTTCGATTTCCGCCACCCATGTTCTGGCTCGTATAAGTTGCAACACTCGTTCCAAGTGCAAGCCCCGGCGTATGGAAAAGTTCCGCCAGTCTTCTTGCGCCTACCTGCGCCGTAATATACAGGTTTCCGAGTGCGTTAATACTACCCTGTAAAATAACACTTCCAATATTATAAATTGCACTCATCAAAGCCATGCTAAACCCTGCGACAACCATTTCAAGCACAAATTTTTTCTCCACCTGATAATCTTTTCCTTTAAAATGAAGCAGTGGATAATTGCGCCAGATAAGTATGAATGCCAGAAATGCACTTACCCCCTGTGATAAAACCGTTGCAAACGCTGCACCTCCGATTCCCATCGCCAGTGGTGCCATAAACGCATAATCCAATGAAATATTCAAAACGCTGCTGAACAGCAAAAACAAAAGGGGTGTCATACTGTTTCCAACCGCCTGAAGCATAGCTGCTTCCATATTATACGCCATCGTAAATGGTATTCCGATCAGTATGATCGTAAGATATTCCATCGCACCTGCCATCGTCTCTTCCGGAACCTGCAAAAGGATCAGCAGCGGTTCTTTACACAACAGAAAAATGGACATTAATACAACGGATACCGACATGGAAATTGTCACCATCCAGCAGGAGACATGCTTCATTTTTTGCTCATCCCCTGCTCCAAAGCTGCGGCTTAAAGACAATGCCAGTCCATTATTCATTCCAAATGCAAAATTTGTGATAAGTCCATATAGCGCCGAAACTGCTCCAATCTGTGCGAGTGCGTGATCTCCAAGAACATGTCCGGCAATTGCAGTATCTGCCAGATTATAAAACTGCTGTAGCAGATTTCCAAAAAACAGTGGCAGCGCAAATTTTAATACAAGCCGGAACGGATTTCCCCTTGTCATATCCAGCACACGGCTTTTTCATTTGTTTCCATCGTAATCCCTGCTCCTTTAATCTTTACTCAGAAACCGATCCCACTCTTCGACATCTGCGCTTCCGCTTACTTTAATCATGAAAGTATGGTCTTCCGTATCAATGGATACCGTATAGACACCTTTCTCCTGCTCAATGGAATAGATTTCACATCCTTCCAGTTCCTTTAATTTTGCTGCCTGATCTTCTGCCGCGATCAGTATATCCTCTTTCTTTTCTTTCAGATTACCGTCTGCGTCATAAACTTTATAGCCTTCCTCGACAAATGCCGTAATCTCCGGCTCACGGATTTTCAGTTTCAGTTCATTTGCACGCATTTCGCGGATATCACGATTGCAAGAATTTTGTGGTAAAATCGTCACATTGTCCAATATCATTTCAAAGATCCCATTGACTGCGCAGGTTTCTGCAATGTATGCGCCCTCAAATCTGAAGTTTTGTAATTCATTGTCGGTATGGTATTTCATTTGTTTTCTCCTGTCATTGATATCATATTTGTAAATTCATTCATCTACTTTACTTTTTCTGACCGTCTACTCCTGCAGCTTTCTCACTTCGTCTAACGGAAGTCCTGAAATTACTGCAATCTTTTCAGGTGTGAATTCCTGTAAAGCAAGCATACGCTTTGCTGTTTCAAAAGCTGCCTGATTTTTGCCTTCTGCCAGTCCAACTTCATGTCCAATCTCACGACCAGCCTCAAACTCTGCCTTTCTCAACTTCTTCTCTTCCAATTCTTTATCATACTCAAAAATGCTCATATTAATAACCTCACTCCGGTTTCGGGATACGAATGAAACACACAGATTATTTTGGAACCTTCTGTATCAACTGAGATTGTATAGACGCTATTCTCACAGTCTATAGAATAAATTTCACAGCACAGGTCGGAGAATCTACCTCTACGACCGCCTGTGTTAATTTAATTCGAGCATTCTGTCAATACAGCGTTTTGCTCCCTTACTTACTTCCTCAGGTAAAATAATTTCTTCACCTGCAAGGCCTTTCAGACAATTATATACATCTACTAAAGTTGTAAGTTTCATATTGTGGCATACACAATCCTTGGAAAGTGGATAAAACAGCTTATCCGGACACTCATACTGTAAATGGGAAACTATGCTGTTTTCTGTTCCAATGATAAATTCCTTATCTGTACTCTTCTTCGCATAGGACATAATTCCAGTTGTGCTTCCTATGTAGTCTGCATTCTTGGTTACTGCAGCGGCACATTCCGGATGGACAAGAAGCTTCGCATTTGGATGTGCTTTCTTTGCTTTTGCCACATCTGCTTTGCCCATTCTAAGATGAGTTGGGCAACCACCCTTGATAAATTTAAAAGTTTTCTCAGGAATCTGTTCTGCTACCCATGCTCCGAGGTTACAGTCCGGAATAAAAAGAATCTTGTCGTTCTCCAGCTTCTTAACAATAGATACTGCTGATGCAGATGTAACACATACGTCACACAATGTCTTCAATTCAGAAGTTGTATTAATATAAGCTACTACTGTATAATCCGGATACTGTTTTTTTAATTCTTTCAATTCTTCCACAGAAAGCTGTTCTGCCATAGGACATCCTGCTTCACCGCTGGAAAGAAGTACTTTCTTGTCTGGTGAGAGAACCTTCACGGTTTCTGCCATAAAACGGACTCCGCACATAAGGATCGTCTGCTCCTGTGTTTTGGCAGCCTGCTGGCTCAATGCAAAGGAATCTCCCATATAATCCGCAACTTCTAATATCTCATGATTTTGATAGGCATGTGCCAGAATACATACTTCTTTTTCTTTTTTTAATCTAAGGATCTCGTCCTGAATTTCTCTTGTCGTCATCTTTCCCTCTTTTATCACAGAAAGGCTTTCTTCTTCCGGTATTCGTTCTGTCTTAATGTGATCTCATTTTTAATTTGTTTTCCAAACGACAGTATCAATACCGGATCTCACTGCCTTTTGCTCACTTTAGTAAAAGTATACGATTTGAAATATACACTGTCAACACAAAAAATTTACAGGTGTCTTGTCAGTTGTAAAATTAAGTGTTATACTTGGAGCAATCTGTAAAAAAACACTATTTTATTAACATAAAAGAATAGGAAAAGAATATGAAAACAGATATACTTATAGTTGGAAGTGGCTGTTCCGGATTATATGCAGTCTTAAATCTTCCTGAGGAATTAGATATTATGCTGATCACGAAGTCTGATTTTGAAAGCAGTGATTCCTTTTTGGCTCAGGGAGGCATGTGTACGTTAAAAGATCCGTCTGATTATGACAGCTTTTTTGAGGACACATTAAAAGCCGGACATTATGAGAATGACCAGAAGTCTGTCGAGATCATGATCAAGTCTTCCCCTGATGTAGTGAAAGATTTGGTAAAATACGGTGTCTCTTTTACCCGGGACGAAAATGGTGATTTTGTCTATACAAGAGAAGGTGCACATGCTCATCACAGAATACTTTTCCATGAAGATATCACTGGAAAAGAGATCACAAGCCACCTTTTAAATGCCGTCAAAAAATTAAAGAATGTAAGAATGTATGAATATACGACTCTCTTAGATATCCTTTGCGATGGCAGCAAGTGTTGTGGTGGAATTATCAGGTGGCCGGATGGCAGGGAAGAACAGGTTGAAGCTGACTATGTAATACTTGCAACCGGCGGTATTGGTGGAACATACAAGCATTCCACTAATTTCAAACACCTGACCGGTGACGGCGTGGAGATTGCCAGACGTCATAATATTGAACTGAAAAATCTTGATTATGTCCAAATTCATCCCACTACTCTTTACTCTGATAATAAAGAAGAAAGAAGCTTTCTTATTTCTGAATCTGTAAGAGGTGAAGGTGCCAGGCTTTATGATAAGAATATGAACCGTTTTGTAGATGAACTGCTGCCAAGAGATCTGCTTACACAGGAAATCTACAAACAGATGGAGAAAGACGGCACCGATTTTGTGTGGGAAGATTTAAGAACCATCCCGCGTGACGAATTAATAAGTCATTTTCCAAATATTATTGAACATTGCAGCCAGGCCGGTTATGATGTGTTCCATGAATGTATTCCCATCGTTCCGGCTCAGCATTATTTTATGGGCGGAATCAAGGTAAACCATAACAGTAAAACTTCTATGGATCATCTCTACGCAGTCGGTGAAACCGCATGCAATGGGGTTCATGGTAAAAACAGACTTGCAAGCAACTCCCTTTTAGAGAGTCTTGTATTTGCAAAAAGAGCAGCAAAAGAAATTGCTGGCGAAAGGAGATAATATGTACGATCAGGTAACATTAGGGTTAAATGTAGACCCATTTATATTAAGTGCTTTAAAAGAAGATATCACAAGTGAGGACGTTTCCACAAACAGTGTCATGCCACACCCACAGCAGGGCGAGGTAGACTTGATCTGTAAAGAAGATGGCATTATCTGTGGTCTTCAGGTTTTTGAAAGAACCTTTACTTTACTCGATTCCAATACAACCGTAGAATTTTTTGTAAAAGACGGTGATCATGTAAAAGCCGGTGAACTCATGGCCAAGGTTCATGGCGATATCCGTGTGCTTCTCTGCGGAGAGAGAACTGCTCTTAACTACCTTCAGAGAATGAGCGGAATCGCAACCTATACAAGTCAGGTGGCAAAGCTCCTTGAAGGAACCGGGATCAAGCTTTTAGACACAAGAAAAACCACACCTAACAATCGTATTTTTGAAAAATATGCCGTGAGAGTCGGTGGCGGAAATAACCACAGATACAACCTTTCAGATGGTGTTCTTCTCAAGGATAACCATATCGGAGCTGCAGGTGGTGTAAAAGAAGCTGTCAAAATGGCTAAGGAATATGCACCTTTTGTAAGAAAAATCGAAGTTGAAGTTGAGACTTTTGAAATGGTACAGGATGCTGTGGAAGCAGGTGCTGATATTATCATGTTAGACAACATGGATAATGATCTTTTAAAACAATCCATTGATTATATTACCGGCAGAGCTGAAATCGAAATTTCCGGAAATGTTACAAAAGAAAACATTGAAAGAATTAAGAATTTTGGTGTTGATTATGTATCAAGCGGTGCACTGACACACTCAGCTCCAATTATGGACATTTCACTCAAAAATTTACATGCAGTTTAGAAAGGACTTTGACAGATGAACGGAGAAATCAGGAGAGCAAAAATAGAAAATATTTTGAAATCCAGCGCTGTGCCTGTCCCTGGAGTTACTCTGGCAAAAAATCTGGATGTAAGCAGGCAGATCATCGTTTCGGACATTGCTCTTCTCCGTGCAAATGGCCTGACGATCCTTTCCACAAACAAAGGTTATATGATTCCAAAACAATCCGCCTGCCAGCGGGTATTTAAAGTGATCCATACAGATGATCAGGTTGGAGAAGAACTCTCTCTGATCGTTGATAATGGCGGTGTTGTCAAAGATGTTTTTGTTTACCATAAGGTTTATGGTGTTGTCCGGGCAGATATGAATATCCGTACAAGATGCGATGTCAAAAAATTTTTAGAAGGACTCTCTACCGGAAGTTCCAGCCTTCTTAAGAATGTAACCG
>OGKE01001770.1_pt1 | contig 12476 bp, 10 predicted proteins | sample 1572341 | NCBI WGS metagenome assembly OGKE01 (sample SAMEA2582091, study PRJEB24529) | metagenome | biome: Human gut stool | place: China | collected 2011
CACCACGCGGGTATTCAGGCGCACCTCCACATGAAGCGCTCTCGCCCGGCGGTTCAAAGCCCGGATATATTCGTAGCCGCCCCGGGTCGGGTGTGACGTGAGACCGCGGGGAAAGTTTGACGGATACGGAACGAAAACCCAGTCCCGGAAATGAACGCCCATGCCGCGAAGCCAGTCGATCGCGGGACCCGACTCGCGCGCCATGACGCGGATTAGGCTGAGATCCCCATCCCGGTCGCCCCACTCCCAGATCTGTTTCGCCATCAGTTCAGGCGAATCCTTGATATTGAAGACCTTCTGAAGCCGCGGATAAACCGCGCTCACTGTGCCGTCAGCGTAAATCGCGTGCCCACCAATCATTGGTCCCTTCTCAAGCACCAGAACGCGTTTCGCGCCGTTCTCCGCTGCGGACACCGCAGCCGCAAGCCCGGCGATGCCGGCTCCGACAACAATGACGTCAAAGCGCCCGGACACGGCCGCGTTCACCCGAATGACCGGAAGGAGCGCGGCAAGGCTGATCAGCGTGCGGCGGGTCAGTTTCTTCATGAGGCATCTCCTTTCGGCCCAGTCTTTTCTTCAGTGTCGCGTGGTTTTGACTCCACCATATCAATCCGCATTTCCGCGGTGAGCCCTGTGTCGTCATTCCGCCTGAAGCTGAGGCTCGCCCCATGGCGGTCCGCGATGTCCCGCACAATGGCGAGTCCCAGGCCGAGCCCCTCAGGTTTCACGCTTTCCTCAATTTCTGTGAGTTTCTCAAGCACCGCATCTGTCACCACGGGGCCGTTATCCCGGACCTGGAACACGGCTTTGCCGCCATCCCGCCTGAGTGTCACGCGGATCAGGGGATCAGCCACATCCTTTACGGCGTCCCCGGCATTTCGGATGAGGGTAAGCGTCAGGAGCTCGAGTTCCAGTTCATGCCCCATCACGCGGATCCCCGGTTCAATTGCGTCTGAGACCGCAACCGGCGTCAGCGCGTTTCGGGTAAAGGTCCGGATCGCCTTATGCGAAACGTCTGAAAGATCGAGTTCTGTGAGCGGCCCTTCTTCATGCTTCGCGTAGGCGCGGACCCGGTCCACGATCGCGTTCGCGCGGGTAGCCTCCGTTTTAATGGACTTTACGGCGAACCCCGTCTGCTCTGGGGTTGAGCGGCCCATCTTCGCAAGCTGCGCGAGGCCGTTCGCGTAATTAAGGATTGAGGCAAGCGGCTGCTTCAGTTCGTGCGCGATCATGGAGGAGAGCTGCGATATGACGCCGGATCGCTCAAGCCGCGAAAGCCGCTCACGGCTTCGCTTCGCCTCATCCTCCGCCGCTTCCTTTTCTTTCAATGCGGTGGAGAGTTCAGATGTCCGTTTCTTCACAAGATAGTGAAGCCGCAGTTCATACGCGATCAGAAGGAGGAAGAGCGCGATGATCGGGATGATGATTTCCTGATTCCGCTTCCAGATGCCGTATGGCGTCATGTCGTTCAGATAGGCGTACGGCCCGATCATGAGCGCTTTATAGAGGTGATCCACCGCGAGGTAGTCAGAAGCCACGCTCCAGTCCCAGCTGCGGTTCCCTGGCGGCATCGTGAGGAGCGCGACGGTGACATCGCGCACGAGGTCCGGCTTCGCGCCGGCGACCGAGGCAAAAACCGCGTCCGGATACAGGTCTGTGCTCCGGCGGCAGGTGTAAGCGCTCGGGTGCGGATCCGCCTTTTCATTAATGACGCGGAGCGCCCCCTTCTCGATCCAGCCATCGCTCTCCAGCGTTTCCAGCGCGCAGGTCGTGAGAATTCCGACATCCGAAGTCCCCGCAAGGACATCCGTCACCACGTCCGGGAGCTGATAAATCACGAAGTCCTGCTTTCCGAAGAAGTCCCGCCAGTTGAATCCCGATTTCGCGATCTCTCCCATCGCGACCTGCCAGCCGCTGAAGTCGTTCTTCTGACTCGCGACGACGGATTTCCCTTTAAGGTCAGCGAGAGTCTTCAGATCCTTGCGGTCACTTCTCACCACAAACACCGCGCCGACACTCCGGGCGGGGTCTGCGACACCTGCCTGACGGCGGGTCGCGATGTGCCGGGCGCCGACCGTCCGTTCAAGTGTGCTGTAGACACCGGCAGACGACACAAAGAAATCAACACCGCTCGACTTCACGGCATCCTCCGGGTTGGAGGCCGCGATCACGTCGAGCTCAAACCGGTAGCGCGGAAGCTTCGCCTGGATCACGGCAAGTGTCGGATCCACCGTTTCGTTCACGAAACTCGTGCCGAACGTGTCGAAAACACCGATTTTCACGACAGGTCGGCTGTCCGGAATCGGAAGGTTCTGAAGTCCCGCGGCTCCCGCAGGCATCAGAAAAGCCGGGGCCAAAAGAAGACCCAGAAAAGCGATTCTGTATCTTTCTAGGCGTCTCCCCGGCTTCATGATGGTCAATCCCTGTCGATTACTTCTTCGGATGGAAATTCTTTGCGCTATGCGCGTCGTCATACGCCGACATGATGAAGTGAAGCTCGACACTTTCCATCAGGCTGCCGAACATCCGGGAGATGAACCCCGGCCGTTCATTCACTTCCTCTGGCTTGATCGGTTCGCCCTTCTTCATAGCGGCGAGCACGAGGTAGACCGGGAGCGACACAGAGCGTGTCGCGCCGTCAGGCCAGGTGAGTTCAAGCGACGTTGAGTTGATTTTCCACTTATCGCTCACGCCGAGCAAACGGAATTTGATAAGAAGTTCGGCGTCACTGTATCCAAGCGCCTTTTCAGCCTTGATACGGAAGGGGTCGTTTGGCTTTCGCTTGTCGGAGAGCGTCTTCAGAGCGTTCGTTCTGAAGTCATCAATCGACTTCGTGGCGCACGTGTAATGCACCCAGCGGTGTCCCTGAGGGTCCTTATAGGCATCCCAGTTCGTGTCCTTGCAGTCCGGATAAAAGTCGAGAACCCGGCCAACGGTGAAGAAAGAGTGATTTTCCTCAATCACCGTATCCTTCACGGCCCGGATGTCCGGGTTGAGGGACGAGCAGCCGGCAAGCGTCAGAGCGGCGAGCGCCGCGATCACCGAGGTCCGGAAGGAGAGGAGTTTGCGTTCCATGAGAAAAAATGAAGAGCGGAAAAAGAGAGATTCTGAATCTTTTCTTCCGCTCTGGCAGACGTGAATTTGTGACGTCTTGAAACAGGCAACGTTCAGGCGTCGAGTGAATTCCAGAAATCTTCTGTAAATTCAGTGAGTTCCTCTCGGGTCACTTTGCCGCCCAGCGCATAGTAGTCGTACTCAACGCCGAAGTCCTTGCCGGAAATCCCGGTTTCGGTGAAACCGGCGTTCTTAAAGAAGTCGAGCCGCTTCTGGCGGGCTTTCTTCTTATCCTCAGAAATTGTGCGGGCTACGTCAAGGACAATGCGGTTTCCCTTATGGGCATCAAGAAGCAGGCTGAAAATCACGGTTTCCGCGTCTTTCGGGCAATCCTTGAAGGCAATGTACGGAATGTAAGTGATGTCGCCTTTCGTATAGGCGTAAGAAAGCCCGAGGATTTTGCGTGAATCGGTCAGATATGCGGTCAGAGCGGATTCACCCTCTTCGGGCTGGGCCATAAGCGAGCGGAAAGGCGCTCTCTGGGCCGAGGTAAAGGACTCTTTATAAAGCGCCTTTACCTTCTTCCAGTCTTCCAGCGATTTGTCAACCGAAACAGCCGAAATCTTCAGCGGCTTCTCTTCTTTTGCAGCCATAAAACCTGTGTCCTCGAAAATAGGGTACTTAGCATAACAGAATTGAGATATTTCTGAATATGCTTAGGCCTTTGCGAGTGATTCCCAGAACCCTTTGATGATGTCCATCTGTGTTCCAGGAGGAACGGGACGGCGGCGTGTGAGGAGCTCAAAATCGACACCGCAGTCGATCGCGTGAATACCGGTATCTATCCAGCCGTTTCTCGCGTAAAAACGAAGACGGCGGGTCCGGGCGGCATATTCCGGCGTTGCCGCGATCGGCCGCTCAACTCCGAGGCACCAGAGTGTCTCGGTATTCTCCGCGGTCACGCGGCGGAGAATCTCAGTCCCCAGCCCCTGGCCCCGGAGCGCCCCGCTAATCGCGAGGTACGCGAGATACGTCCGGTCCGCGTCTCCCGGCACTTTCGTGGTGTAGGTAAACCCCGCAAACTGCTGATCAAGGAACCAGAGATCAAGCCAGGAACGGGCGGGATCGGCCGCCGCGAAGCGAAGGAGCTGCTCAATCGGGAACTGCTCACCGGGTGGGAACGCCTCCTGCATGCAGAGGTTTGCTGCCGCGATGTCTGATTCCGTGAGCGGGTAAGCCGCGATTCCTGAACGTTTGTTCGTCAGTCCCTTTAAATCCGTCATCCTTTCCTCAATGAAACTCTGGCAATAACGTTTTCATTTTAACGGATCGGTACGGCCGGCCCTTTTCCGATGGTTTGTCGTCTGGCCACCGCCGTGCTTAAACTCACAGAACCCGATAAAGGAAATGGGTAGGAGAAGAAAATCTCATGAGCGCAAGAAAAGACCGTGAGAACTGGGAACGGTTCCGTGATGACTGGGAAAATAACCGGATTGTTGTACATGTGGATCCGTTTAAGGCGATGGATGCCTGGAAAAACGGCGTTACGCATACGCTCGCGCCTATGGTCTGGTTTTTCGGGCTCCTTTGTATTCCGGCCTCTTTGATCCTTGCCTTCTTCTTTTTTTGGTGGGTGATTCCGCTTGGGCTGATCGCTTTTCTCGCCTGCCACTTTATATCCCAGCATCTGCACGCGAAGGCTATGACCCGCGCGATGCTCGAGGATGAGGCTTTCTTCCTTCAGTCTGACCGGAACGGCTGGGTGAAGATCGTAAGGGTGCTCTAGCGATGGTCGGATTCAGGAACAAGGGATTCAAACTTCTTCCCCTGCTCCTGGCAGGCTGCATTCTGATGACTTCGCAGGGGGTGATGGCCGCTCGTACAGCGGCAATGGGATCAAAACCTGTGATCACTATTGCTCTGGTTGATACCTTTTCGCCTGATTTCTACCTTCACACTTATGTTCCTACGGTCGACTATCTTCGGACTCATCTCCCGCAGTACGAATTCAGAATCAAGGAAATAGATTATCGGGACGTGGATGACGGAATTAAGAACGTTCATCCTGATTTTCTTTTTTCTTCAGCTTCTACTTTTGGCGAACTTGGTGCTTTTGAGGGTGCTCATCAGGTAGCAACCAAAAAAAGCGCACAGGAAAAAGACGCAGCTCATTCGCTTTCTTCTCTATTCATTGTTCCAGCAGCTAGCCCTATTCATGATTTTGCGGAGATGCATGGCCGGACGGTGGCAATTACTGACTCTCAAAGCTTCGATGGATGGCAGATAGCGAAGGGAGAAATTTCAAAACATGGCCAGGACCCAGATCGATTTTTTTCAGAGGTTTACGAAACGCATTATGGAATTCCTGACGTGGCTACTTTGGTGTCCCAGGGATTTGCGGATGTCGGTGTTCTTTCCACCTGCGAATTTGAATCCATGGAAGCTCAGGGGCAGATTAAAAGGCAGGATTTCCGTTTAATTGGAGTAAGAAAAGGAATTTCGGGATGTCTGAGGAGTACCGACCAATACCCGGACGTGGTGATTTCCTCAATGCCATGGGTTTCCTCAGACGTGATGCGCGATATGACAATCGCCATCCTTTCCATGCCTAGAAACGGGAGAAATTTCGACTGGGTGGTGGAAAGTGACTTTCAGCCAACAATGGATCTGCTGAAAAGCCTGAAAATCGGTCCCTACCGTTACCTAAGGGATATGAGTCCTCAGGGAATCTGGAAGCGGTACAAAGCAGAAATTCTTCTGACAGTCGCATTGCTACTGGCTGTAATTTTCCACATAGTGACACTTAATATTCTGGTACGCCGCCGCACTGCGGAATTGACTCAGGCTCTGGAAACAACAAGGCGTCTTTACAACGAGAGACGCCAGTCACATCAAAAGATTCTCAACCTCGAAAGAAACAGCATCGTGTCTCAGCTGTCTTCCATGTTTGCCCACGAAATCAAGCAGCCGATCATGAATATTTCCCTTTATGCGGCTGCTCTGAAAATGTATCTGAAACGAGCTGGAATACTGAAAGAGAAACCCGCTGAACTATTGGAGGCTCTTGAATCTGAAGTCGAAAGATCGTCAGCGATTGTAGAGCACGTCAGGTCCTATGCGAAGAGCAGACCAACAGAGAGAAAAGACACTGCGCTTGAAAAACTGATTGAAGACGCTCTGAAAACGTTTCCGGAACTGCCCCCATGTGTTCATGTAGATGCATCCGGTCACTATCCAGTGCACGCGGATCCTTTTGAGATTCAATTCATTATTGCTAACTTTATTAAAAACTCTTTGAGTGCCATTGAAGGAAAAAAAGATGGCGCAATCCAGGTCCGAATTTCAGATTTAGGAGAGTCCTGGAAAGTTTCGGTTTCTGATAATGGCCCGGGTATTTCGGATGAAACCCTTATACGGCTTAGGAAAGGAGAGGCTGGACAAAGTTCGAAAACTGATGGACTTGGGTTTGGACTGGCAATTGCATCGATGCTGGCTGAAAGAAACGGCGGCCATCTTGAATACAACCAGCCCCGGGCTGGAGGGTTAGAGGCATCGCTTATTATTGGGAAAAATACAAATAGAATCAATCCCGATACAAAGCAGGTAAGTGGAGATCATCAAGCATGAGTAATTCTGAGAACAATCACCCTCACGATACGCAGGGAATAAACACGCTAAAGCGCGACTCAGTCATTCGGCTCGTTGATGATGACCCTTCAGTTCTGCGGGCACTGACAACATTCCTGCAAATGGATGACTGGCAGGTGAGATGCTTTAAATCTGGCATAGATTTTTTGCATACACCGGGTAAAGAGCCAGGTTGTGTGATCCTAGACGTCAGAATGCCGGGACTGTCAGGGTTGGAAGTTCAGGATTTAATGAAGAAAAAAAACATTCCGTTGCCTGTTATCTTCCTTTCTGCTCACGGTGATATTGAGCTGGCTGTAGATGCTGTACGAAAAGGGGCAAAAACTTTTCTCGAGAAGCCTCCTAAACCCGATAAATTGCTGTCTTCTATAGAAGAGGCTGTTCAAGCTCATGTTGAATTACTCCGGGCCGTAGCCGACCTCGCCACGCTAGAACAAACATGGAATACTCTTACGGCGGCTGAACAACAGGTCGCTGGACTTGTTGCAAAGGGCCTGACTAACAGTGTTATAGCTTCTGTTCTGGGCGTCAGCGAAAACACAATCCGAGCCCATCGATCGATGGTTAATCAGAAACTGGATACTGAAAACGCTGTAGAGGTTTCTGATTTCATTCATGAGATGGAAAAACTCCAACAAATCAGTGAGACCTGACTACCGCTATGAAAAGACGATCTGTGGTTTTGTTAGCAGGAGTTGGACTTTCTGCAGCCATAGGCAGTTTTTACTGGCTAAAGGATAAAGACTCCTTAGTAAGACAAAACGGCTATAAAGGTTCTGCTCTGCCTGATGCCTGGGATTCCTCCGCTGATGTAATTGTCGTCGGAGGAGGTGCCGCTGGGCTTTCCGCTGCTCTTTCTGCCTCGGAATCTGGTGCCAGCGTGATTCTTATTGAACAGAATGACGCGTTGGGGGGCGATACTCTTATTTCAGGTGGATACTTCAATGCGGTGGATCCTTTGCGGCAAGCCCCTATGGGTATAAGGGACAGTGTCCAACTCTTCAAAAAGCAAATTATTGAGTCTGGAGGAGGAAAGAATTCCCCTCAGGTTGCAGAAGTTTTTGCTAAAGAAGCTAGTGTCTCCCTTGCGTGGTTGGAGAGACATGGAATGCGTTTTCTTCCGGATATTTTCAATGTCTTTGGCAGTCCATCACCCAGAGCGCATAAGCCAGTCTTTCCCCGGGGAGAGGGATATATCAGAACCCTTTCTTCAGCTTGCTTGAAGAAAAAGGTTGATATCCAATTGAAATCCCGGGCAACCGGTCTTTTCAGAAATGATCAGGGACGAATCATTGGTATAGAAATTATCCAAAAAGAAGGATTGAAGTCATTACGGGCCTCTAAAGGAGTCATTCTTGCTTCAGGGGGATATGGCGCGAATAAGGAAATGCTGGAGAGATTTGCGCCGCGGTTTGCCACACTGCCTTGTGACAGCCAAAGTGGTGCGACAGGTGAAATGATCCATGCGGCGGCAGAAATTGGTGCCCCATTGCAAAACATGGACCTTGTTGAATGCACCCCCGGCAGTCTGCCAGGAAGTGATTTGATGGTGAGACTTGATATTCGGCCAAACCGAATGATTATGGTTGATCTTGAAGGGAAGCGTTTTGTAGATGAGAGCGGCTATCGAAGCAAAATAGCAGAAGCAATTCTTTCTTTACCCGAACAGCATTGTTGGTCAATTTCAGATTCGGATACAGTGTCCAGTTTTGACGTTACTATTCAGAAAAACCTTTATCGAAATCTGTTTGCCGGCCATATTTTCAGAGCAGACACTCTTGAGAAATTGGCACAACAAATTCAAGTTCCTCCTGCCTCTCTGAGGAGTTCAGTGCTCTCGGTTTCTCAGAGCAGGCATATCAAAACACCTCCCTTTTGGGCTGCTCCCGTTTATCTCCGAATTCATACAACACTTGGCGGACTTGTTATAAATGGCAAGGCCGAGTGTGTTGACTCCAATGGAGTGCCAATCCCCGGGCTGTGGGCCGCTGGAGAGGCGGTTGGCAATGTTCAAGGAGCTAACCGCCTCGGTGGAAACGGGATTAATAATGCTGTAACTTTTGGTAGACTTGCTGGTGCAGGAGTGGCAAAGATGTAATTTTTTAACCACAAAAATTCTTTTTTGTCAACATGCAAAGCGCCGATGAAGTTTCAAATCACCTTTTTAAAATCTAATTCAATAGATCTAATTCTATTGATCTATTTTTAGTTTCAGACAATTTAGTCTGTACTTAGAGGAGAGATGATTATGGAAACTTCACGCCGTTCATTCCTGAAAGGTGCTGTGGGCACCGCTGCTGTCGCTGCTGCAGCAACACTTTCTATCCCGGCAGAGGCGGCAAAGGCGCCTAAGAAGTGGGATGTCACAACAGATGTCGTCGTCATTGGCTTCGGTGGCGCTGGTGCTACCACCGCTATTTCAGCCGCGCAGAATGGCGCAAATGTTGTTGTTCTTGAAAAGAATCCCGAAAATCATCACATCAGTAATACCCGCATGTCAGGCGGCATCTTCCACTGCCCAGACAAAGACGGTGACAAGGCTGCCCTGAAGGCTTATGCAAAGGCGATGTTCTCCGGTGAGAACATTCCGTGGAAAGAAGAAGGTGAAATTCCTGAATACTCAGATCCTCTTGCCCAGCTGTGGGCTGATCTGACTCCGACTAATCTGGACTTCCTAAAGAGTCTGGATCCGACCTTTATTGGCGGCACTCAGCCTGGGTTCAATAAGGCATCCTTTGGCAACTTCCCGGGAGCAAAGGAATGCAAGTACAACGCATACAGGTCTACTTACCTGAAGCGTATGAAGACTTTCAATGACGTTTCCTATGGTCTTCCGAAGGATCAGACGAGCTCTGGTGAAGCGTTCTGGCTCTGCCTTGCAACCGGCGTTAAGAAACAGGGAAATAAGATTCGGGTTCTTTGGGAAACACCTGCATTCCAGTTGGTGAAGGATACCAAGGGAAATGTGATTGGTGCTCTCGGCAAACATAACGGCAAGACAGTTGCTGTCCGCGCACGTAAAGCTGTTGTGATCTGCTCAGGTGGATACGAATACAGCAAGCCGATGCGTCAGGCCTTCCTCGAAGGCCCGGGCGTGACGGGCTGGGCTTTCTACGGCACAACTTCTAACACCGGTGACGGTATCGCCATGGGCATGGCTGCCGGCGCAGGTCTCGAAAAAGTCGGCAAATCAGCGGCACGAATCATTGTCCCGACGCTCGATAAATGCAACGGTATGAGGATCGGTTCTATTACCCCGTCTGTTGGTTCTCCTCATTCCATTGTGGTCGATAACTTTGGCAAGCGCTATGAAGCTGAAACGAAGGTAACGGATAATCCGAGCCGTTATTTCTTCTACAAGGCAGCTGTCCAGTTCGACATCAATACGCTCTCTTATCCGAGAACGCCGTCCTGGATGATTTTTGATGACCAACTCTTTAAGTCCAAGCCGTTGGTTGGCCTTGGTATTTCGACGGTTGGCTATGGCCTGACCAAGTGGAGCAAGGACAATACCTCTGCACTGAACTCCGGACTGATTGTTAAAGCCGATTCGATTAAGGAATTGGGCGAAAAGATCAAGCACATCGAGGAAAATAAGATGCGCATGGTTCCTGACAATCTGGTTCAGACGGTCGAGCAGTTCAATAAGTTCTGTGACGAGAAGAAGGACGAAGCCTTTGGCCGCCGTGCAGTTACTTTGGGCCGTATTGACAAGGGACCGTTCTATGCCATGCCGCTGGTTGCTGGCGGTCCGAACACCAAGGGTGGACTGCTGTTTGATGGCCGTCATCGTGTCCTGACCTGGGAGGGTAAGCCCATTCCGCGTCTCTACACGGTTGGTGAGATCTCCTCCGTTCTGAAGTTTGTGTATCAGGGCGGTGGCAACCTGACTGAATGTCTGGTTTACGGTCGCAGCGTCGGCAAAGAAGTCGCTGGACTTCCAAACCTTAAGGCCTGATAGGTCTTCCGCGCTGTATCTCAGAAAATAATAAAAGGCCGATTCGAGGAAATCTTCGGATTGGCCTGAATTTAAGGAGAACAAGTCTCATGCGCCAAACACTTGTCAAAAAGCATCTATTGAGAATTGCTGCTCTCGCTTGTATTACCGGTTTCCTTTCTCTTTCCGGAACTATGGCTTTTGCTGCTGATTCAACTCCCGCTGGGCATACTCTCGCGGATCGGCACGTAGCCAGAGGCATGAAATGTACAGCCTGTCACGTGGATGCAAAGGGAGGCGCTTTAAAAGCGGCGAATACCGACTACGGCGTCTGTGCTACCTGCCACGGAGACTACAACGCCATGATCAAAAAGACTGACGCCAAATACAAAAACAGCGGACAGCCAAACCCTCATGCACAGCATGATGGCGCTCTCCCCTGCACAGAATGCCATAAAGGACATAAGGCCAGCGTTAATTATTGTGCCCAATGTCACAGCTTTGTATACAAGGTTCCGTAATCTATTCCCAGAATCAGCCTGTCTAACGCAGATGGGCAAACTCTCTCCTCACACCTGTGCTCCAGGATGGTTCTGGGTTCTTTCAAAACCTCTGAAGAAAAAAATACCAGCATGTTTCATGCTGGTATTTTCATATGGGTCGATTCCAGATTTACTTAAATTTCAATCAGCTGATACGTCTTCGCTCCCATATGGAACGCCTTCATGGCGTCGAGCTGATGGAGGCCATGGCGGGATTCCATACGTTCGACAAGGTCATGATTCTGCTTCTTGGAAAGCGAATAAACGAGATCCACAGAGGCCTGATCGATCGCAAGCAGATCGGTAGAGGCAAGGATCCCGATATCCGGAATGGTCGGAGGCGCCGCACGGACACCGGCGCAGTCGCAGTCAACCGACATGCGGCGCATCACGTTAAGGAACGTAATGTGGCGGCCGAAGTGATCACAGACCGCTTTGCCGGAATCCGCGAGCAGTTCCATAAAGTGGTCCTTCGCGGGCCAGGCGTTCCAGTCCGCAGGCGGCGTACCGGCAACGCCATGCACCTGACGCTTGCCGACCTGACCTGACGCGCAGCCAATAGCGATATTCTTCAGCGAACCGCCAAAGCCGCCCATGGCGTGTCCCTTGAAGTGAGTGAGCACAATGAGGGAGTTGTAATTCGGAAGTCGAGCGCCCATCGTCACCTTCTTCAGGTGCTTTCCGTTCACCGGGAAATCAACGCCGCCATCCGCGTCCATGATGTCAACCGGGCAGAACGTCCAGCCATTCACCTTCAGCGTTTCGAGGTGATCCTTCGTCGTGTAGCGGTCACCTTCATAAAGGGTGTTCGTTTCCACAATCGTGCTGTTCGGCACCTCAGCCTGGAAGGCTTTCACCATATCGCGCGGCAGGATATTCGGGCCGTGGCGTTCGCCCGTATGGAGCTTGATGCCAACAACCGGAGCCTGTTCGAGCGACTTTGTGGCAGCTTCCACAGGGTCGAGCGAACTGATAGCGGCGCCAATTGAGAGCGCCCCGACGCTCTTCAGCAGCGTCCGTTTGGAAATCGTCATTTTCAGCTTCTCCTGAACTGAATTGAACTTACGACTTTAGTTTAAGTACCGATACTACTTCCGGTTATCAAAAAATTATCATGAACTTGTCTGAAAATCTCAGAGAGAGACCTAAATTTGTAACTGAACCTAAGCGGATTCTTATTCCTGCAACTAAGAAAAAGCTTGAAGTTAATATATCTAACCGTCTGATTAATATTTTTATATGGTGAATTATCAAATCAAGTGCAAAGTTACTGAATAAAAGACTTCAGCCGGACA
>OGKE01001772.1_pt1 | contig 12453 bp, 8 predicted proteins | sample 1572341 | NCBI WGS metagenome assembly OGKE01 (sample SAMEA2582091, study PRJEB24529) | metagenome | biome: Human gut stool | place: China | collected 2011
GCCTGTTCGACATCTGCGGCAAGGGAGCATCCTTCCTGGGCACCATGATCGTCAGCGTGGGCAGCCAGCTGACCGGCAGCGCCAATGTAGGCGTCGGCTCGCTGATCGTACTGTTTGTTGTGGGCTTTGTGCTGTTCCGGGTGTCTTGCAAAGAGGGGGTTATTACGGAGTAATGTACTCTTTTGCGCACGGTCTTTATGAATGCGCATGACTCCTATCAAAATCGGCCCTGCCGGAAAAATCGGAAAAGCGTTTGCGCCGACTGGCGCACCGCCCGATTTTTCTGGTTGGGCCTTCTTCTTTGGGGTCACTAGGGGCGAGCAGCCCCTAGTTCGTGCCTCCCGCGCTTCGAAAGTAGCGGGCGCTTTTCTGGTTCTCTTTTGGCACACAAAAGAGAACATTCCAGTATTGTTTGTTGCGTCTTACAGGGAGGCGTGATACAATAAACAAAAATCCATTCGAAAAAAGGAGAATCCCAATGAAGCAATATCCCGGTTATACCGTCGTGCGCTGCGAGGACTGCCCCGAACAGCACGGTACCCTGACCGTGCTGACCCACGATGTCAGCGGTGCGACCATCCTGCTGGTGGAGAACGAAGATGTGAACAAGGCGTTCGGCATCGGCTTCGGCACCTTCCCATCGGATGACACGGGTGTGTTCCACATTCTGGAGCACTCGGTGCTGGCGGGCAGCGAAAAGTACCCGGTGACCTCGCCGTTTTTGCAGCTGCTCAAGAGCAGCATGGCGTCCTTCCTGAACGCGATGACCTTCCCGGATAAGACGGTCTACCCCTTCGCCACCCCCAACGAGACCGACTTCCGGAACCTGATGGACGTCTACCTGAACGCGGTGTTCTGCCCGCTGGCCATGGTGGACCGGGCTGTGTTCGAGCAGGAGGGCTGGCACCGCGATGCCGACGGCACCGTGAGCGGCGTCGTCTACAACGAGATGCAGGGCGCGCTGGCCTCCCCGGATGCACAATTGCAGAATGCGCTGGAACGGGCGATGTTCCCGGATACGGCCTACGGCTTTGTGTCCGGCGGCGACCCGGCCTCCATCCCGGCGCTGACCTATGAGAAGTACCAGCGGGTGTACCGCCGCCATTACAGCGCCGACAACTGCTGTGTGACCTTGTACGGCAGGATGGATATGGCCGAAAAACTGGCCTTCCTGGATGAACACTACCTGAGCAGGATGCCCAAGGGCACCAGCCAGCCCAGACTGACGCTGCAGGATGAGCAGCCGGGCGTCTGCGTGAACATCCCGTACTATACCGAAAAGCCGGAGGCCGACCAGGTGCAGTGTGCGCTGGCCTGGTACACCGGCGCATTTGCCGACCGGGAACGCCAGCTGGGCGTGGAGATTCTGCTGGATGCGCTGCTGGGGTCGAACCAGTCGCCGCTGAAGGCTGCGCTGCTGGAGCAGCAGCTGGGGGCCGACATCGACATCGGCTTTGACGACAGCACTTTGCAGCCCACGCTGGAACTGGTGCTGCGCGGTGCCACCGAAGAGACCGCAGGCCGGTTTGCGGCCGGGGTCCGGAGCGCCGTGGACGACATCCTGGCCGAGGGCATCCCGGAAGACCTGCTGCTGGCCAGCCTGAACGCGGCAGAGTTCGCCTCGCTGGAGCGGCCGGGCAGCCTGCCCGACGGTGTGCTGGACGCCATCCATGCAGCGACCGGCTGGCTCCACGCCGGGGACCCGACCCTGCTGCTCCACACGGACAAGCTCTTCGCTGCCCTACGGGAGAAGATGGCCTCCGGCTGGTTCAACGACCTGCTGCGGGAGCTGTTCGCGGCTGCGCCGGTGCAGGTCATTCAGGTGCCGACCCTGCCCAAGGCGGAAGAACCCGATGCAGCCCCGGCCCGTACCGACGGCAAGCTGGCGCTGGACCATCCGCTGACGGTGGCAGACCTGGGCGAGGGCAGCCCCAGCGCCGAGGGCGTCGTGGGCAGCGTGGCCGGTGCGGAGCTGCTGCACCATCCCTCCAAGGGCAGTTTGTATCTGAACATCTACTACGACCTCGGCGGGCTGACCACCGAAGAAGTGCAGTATCTCGACCTGCTGACCGATGTGCTGGACGAGCTGGACACCCCGCGCCACACGGCCCGCGAGCTGAACACCCTGCGCAGCACCTGGCTGGGCGACAGCCAGGCCTGCATCAGCTTCTGGACCGGGCGGCAGGCGGGGAATCCCTGCCACGCAAAGCTCACCCTGAACATGAGCCTGCTGGAGCGCAGTCTGGAAAAGGCTGTAGAACTCGGCGGCGAGTGGCTGTATGAGACCCGGCTGACCGGCGCAAAGGCCGAAGCGGCCTTCGCCCGTGTGCTGAGCCAGCAGAAGCTGAACATGGAGCAGCAGTTCCTTCAGATGGGCAACCAGTACGCCGCCGTGCGCGCCGGGAGCCACTATTCGGTGGAGTATGCGCTGAGCGAGGCATGCAGCGGCGTGACAAGGTATCACTTCCTGTGCGCGCTGCTGGAACAGGCTGACTGGGCCGACCTGGGCCGGAAGCTGGAAGCCGTGCGGGAAAAGGTGCTGCACCACGCAGCCCTGACCATCAGCCTGCACGGCAGCGAGGATGCCCGGAAGCAGCTGGAAGCCCTGCTGCCCGGCAGTGCCTTTGCCGAGGGGATGCGTTCGCCCGCCCGGCCCTACACCCAGGCGCTGACGGCTCCGGTGAACGAAGCCTTTATCATCGACGGCGGGGTGAATTACGACATCCTGACCTGGCCGCAGGAGCGGAAGCCGGAGCGCCGGGTGCTGGCCCGCGTGATGAGCTACGAGTATCTGTGGCACCACATCCGCGAGGTGGGCGGCGCGTACGGCACCGGCATGGTGACCCGCGCCGAGACGGAGTATCTGTATACCTACCGTGACCCGCATCTGGCCGAGAGCTACGAGACCTTTGCAAAGGGCCCGGCGGAACTGGCCGCCCGCGCGTACACCGAAAAGGACCTGACGGATTCCATCGTGGGTACCGTCTCCGAGATGGATAAGCCCATGAAGCCCAGCGCAGAGGCGCGGGACCTTGACCGCCGGTATTTCTGCGGCATCACCGACGCGATGCTGGCCGCAGACCGCAAGGCCCTGTGCAGCGTAGACGCTGCCGCGCTGAAGGCCATGGCCGCAGAGCTGGGCACCGCGATGCAGCACGGCACCCGCGTGGCTTTTGGCAGCAAGGAGGCTGTGGAAGGCGCAAAGGGCCTGTTCGACCGCATCGAGACGCTGTAACACAAGATAAAAGAAGAGATCCCCCGGCGGCTGGAACGCTCTGAACGGAGAGCGGCCCGGCTGACCGGGGGATCTTTTGCTTTTTTACGGAGCGTCGTCCAGCGTTTCGGCGATGACATAGCGGGGGCGGCGCTTGACTTCGTCGTAGATCTTGGCGAGGTAGTAGCCGATGATGCCGAGGCTGAACATGAGCAGTGTGCCGGTGAAGAGCTGCAGCAGGATGACCGTGGTGAAGCCTTCGAGCGCTTCGCCTGCAAGATAGCGGAATAACGCCTCACCGCCCACCAGAAGGGTGGCAATCAACATCAGAAAGCCCATCAGGATGACGAGGTAGAGCGGGGCCGACGTGAAGGACGCCAGGCTGGAAATGGCGTAGCGGATGAGGCTGAAGGCAGACCAGCTGCTCTGCCCGGCAGTGCGGGGCTGGACGTCGAACTCCACCCGCGCCGTGCGGAAGCCCACCCACGCCGAGAGGGCGCGGTAGAAGGTGTCCCGCTCCGGCAGATTCAGCAGGACGAGCACGGCCTTGCGGTCCAGCAGCTTGAAGTCGGAGCTGCTGCGCAGGTCGGTCTTGGCCGCCTTGCTGATGAGCCCATAGAACCAGCGGGCGGCGGTGCGGTGGGCGGCGCTTTCGGTGCCGCGCTCGCGCTTGACGCCCTCCACGACCTCGATGCCCTGGGTCCAGAGCCGGTACATTTCGGGGATCGTTTCCACGGGGTGCTGCAGGTCGCAGTCCAGCGTGACGCAGCAGTCGCCGCGGGCGGCCTGCAGGCCGGCGTACAGGGCGGCCTCCTTGCCGAAAGCGCGGGAGAACCGGATGCCCCGCACCTGCGGGTACGCCTGCGCCGTCTGGCGGATGACGTCCCAGCTGTTGTCGGTGGAGCCATCGTTGACGAAGAGCACCTCGTAGCGGATGTGGGCGGCGGTGAGGACCTCGGCCAGCCGCCGGGCCATTTTGGGGATGTTCTCCGCTTCGTTGTGGGCGGGGAGGATGACGGAGAGAAGCGGTTCAGCGGCCAAGGTGTTCGACCTCCTTTCGGCTGAGGGTGTGCAGGGCATGGGCCTCGACCGCCCGGCCCTCGGATAGGTAGAAGGGGTGAAAATCAGTCTTCTGCGGGTCAAAGAATGGCCCGCCCGGCTCCACGCCGCCGGGGTGGAAGAGCAGCTCGACCGGCTGGCCGCGTTTCTGCGCCAGACGGAGGTACTGCGGCAGCACGGCCCGGACGCGGTCGGCGTCCATGTGGCCGGAGAAGAGGATGCCGCAGAACAGGGCCGTGGGGATGCCGCTGCGGCGGAATGCGGGGCGGTCCAGCAGCCAGCAGCCGTTCAGCACGGCCTGCTTGATGGCATTGACGGCGGAATAGCTGCCCCAGAGCCGGGGACAGCCGACAAAGGGCGACAGCGGCTCGGCCGGGATGCGCAGATGCTCGACCGGGAGATGGTGGTCGGCAAGGATATGCAGCAGCGTCCGGAAGACCAGCGGGATCATGTGGGTGTGCTGGTGGCTGTCGATGCGCAGGGGCGTCCCGGCGGGGAAGAGGGCGGCATAGGCGAGGAGCTGACGCTCCAGTTCCCGGTAGAGCTGGGCGGCAAAGGCCCTGCGCCGGGGCGTCAGCGAGAGCCGCAGCAGCCCGGTGAAGGAGTTGCAGAAGCTGCCGTCCGGCCGGACGAGCAGCGGGATCTCCGCAGCGGGGGAAAGGGCTTTGCCCTCCACCAGATTGAGGTGGACGGCCAGCTTCAGCCCGGAAGGGCGCAGCGCGGCGACGGCTTCTTCCAGCGAACCGTTGGGCACGATGCTGACGCTGTTCAGGCAGCCGTGGGTCTGGCAGTCCCGGATGAGGGCGTCGCCGTGGGCGGTCATGCCGTAGTCATCGGCGTGAAAATAGAGGATGGGAGGTTCAGTCATCTGCATCGATCCCCTCTCCCGCCCGGATGACGATGGTATCGCCCACGACTGCGACCGAACCGGTCTGCGGCCAAAGGGGCATCTGACGGACTTCGTCCAGTGTAAGGAGCTGCTGCTTTTCTGCGCGGGCGGCAAACGTGTAGTCGGTGGAGCAGTAGTCGTTCAATGCAGCCGTGAGGACGCTCTGGCCCATAGACTGCTTGTCAGCGCGGAGGATGAGGCCGGCCGTGTAACCGGTCATTTCCGGGGAGAGGTCGGCGGAGTAAGCCCTGGAATCGGGCAGGTGGCCGATGACGGCGATTTGGGTGCAGGCGTCCGCGCCGTCCAGCTGCTCGATGCGGTCTGCAATGCGCAGAAGGGTGCCGTAGGAGCGCTCATAGCTCATCTGGGACAGGTGATAGCAGACATTGGCCAGCACGATGCAGTAGAAGACGACGGCCCCGCCCACGAGGAGGATGGCCCAGCTCCGGAGCGCGGAAGCGCGCGGTGAGAGACCGTCCAACCGCTCGTAGAACAGCACGAAGCTCAGATAAAAGGCGGCGTAGCCCATGGTCATCAGGTTGTGGTAATCGACGCAGGGGTTGAGGAAATAGAGGGCCGCGGCCCCCAGCGGCAGTGCGGCCAGATAGACGAGCAGGAGCCAAAAGCGGGCCGGGTCGTGCCAAAGGGTCTGCTGTACGAGGGTGGTCAGCAGGAAAACGGCCAGCAGGGCAAAGACCAGAACGTTGAGCACAAACCAGACCGTGAGGCCGTTGTGCAGGTCAAAGAAGAAGCGGAAGAAACGGGTGATGCAGCCATGCAGAGCCGACCAGAGATGGAGCGAACCGACGGTGTCGAAGCCCTGATAGTCGGACAGGGCGGTGCCGGAAAAGGCCAGAACCAGCTGCAAGGCCACAGCATAGACCGCTCCGGCCAGCACACCGCCTGCCAGAAACCGCCCCGCACTGCGGAGGGACGCGGCAGCGCTGCGGCGGTGAAAGAGCAGATCGTCCAGCAGCCAGACCAGAAGCAGGGTGATGGTGACGGTCAGATAAGCCTGATAGATGCCCACGGAGAACCACAGGCAGGCTGCCCCCGCGAAGAAGGAACGCCGACCCGGCCGGGTGAACAGAAGTGCACTGAGGCAGGCGGCCAGCATGGCCAGACAGTAGCCGTCGGCGACATATTCATAGGCAAAGGTGGAGGTGACGGTGGGGAAGACCGCGATCAAAGCCCCGGTCAGCACCAGCGCCACCGGCTTTTTCAGGTGCAGCAGCGCCGCCACGCAGACCGCCGAACCAGCCAGGAACAACAAGCCCAGCAGCAGGTTCAGCCATGGCAGGTCGTAATAGGAGCTGAGCCCGCAGGCCAGCGAGAGAAAATAGCGGCCATATTGCAGCATCTGCTGGGCATCGTACCGGAAGACGAGGGAATCCCAGTTGGGGAGCCAGTTGGCCATTTTATAAAAGTGCGCGAGCAGGCCGAACCCGAAGGCGGAGAAAAACACGAGCCGCCATTCGGGCCGGAACCTGCGGGCAAGCTGCGCAGGCAGCTGATCGGGGTGTACCATAAAAAACCTCCGAAGGTCGGAATGGAACGAATTTTAGATATAGTATAAACCATTTGAAAATTATACGCCAGCCCATTTTTATGCTTTTCCTTAAAAAATTGAGGGCAGATTCCCCTGTTTGCGGAAAAAGAACGCGGACAGGGGGATTTTTATGCGGTAAAATTGTACACAAAGGAAAATGTTCGCAAAAAACTACAGAGCGGGCCTGCGAAAGGTTGCACTGTTGCGAAAAGATGATTGGTGGTATTATATTGACAAACCAAAACGAAAGGATGTGAAATGAACCGAATGGCGCAGAAGATACGACCTTCGGCGGGCAAGGGGCTGGACAACCTGCACCGCGCCACGGACACGCTGAGCACGATGCTGGCGCAGGAGGTGAAGGAGCTGAACACCCGTCAGAAAGCGGCCCGCCGCGACGGTGCAGAGGCGGCCGGGACCATGAAGGGCCTGAAGGAAGCCACTGCGGTGCTCAAAGATCTGGCCGCTGTGGCCAAGGCGCTGAACGAACAGGGCGCGGATGCGGAGGGCCGGGAGTGCGGCGTGGTGCTGCTGCCGCCGGTGGAGGATGTATGAAGACAGGAACGAATGCGCCAGTCGTCTGGCGGCCCCAGCCCCGGCAGAGGGAGTTCATGCGCAGACCGGAGCCGGAGGCTCTCTACGGCGGTGCGGCAGGCGGCGGCAAGAGCGATGCGCTCATCATCGAGGCGCTGCGGCAGGTGCAGATCCCGCACTACCGGGGGCTCATCCTGCGCAAGACCTTTCCCCAGCTGAGCGACCTTGTGGACAAGAGTCTGGTCTACTACCGCCGGGCCTTCCCGGAGGCGCAGTACAACGCCACGAGCCATGTGTGGGTCTTCCCCAGCGGGGCAAAGATCTACTTTGGGTCGATGCAGTACACCAAGGACCGCACGAATTATCAGGGCAAGGCCTTTGATTTCATCGGCTTCGATGAGCTGACCCACTTCGAATGGGAGGAGTACAGCTACATGATGAGCCGCAACCGCCCCACTGGGCCCGGTACGCGGGTGTACCTGCGGGCCACCACCAACCCCGGCGGCGTCGGCCACGGCTGGGTCAAGGCCCGGTTCATCACCCCGGCCCCGCCCGGCACTCCCATCGTGGAAGCGTTCCCGGTGCGGATGCCGGACGGGACGGAAAAGGTGCTGCAGCGGGCGCGGGTGTTTATCCCATCCAGCGTCTTCGACAACCCGGCCCTGCTGGAAAACGACCCGGATTACCTTGCAAGTCTGGCCTCTCTGCCCGAAGCGGAAAAACAGGCCCTGCTCTATGGCAGCTGGGACAGCTTCTCCGGTCAGGTGTTCACCGAGTGGCGGAACGACCCCGCCCACTATCAGGACCAGCGCTGGACCCATGTGATCGCACCGTTCCCCATCCCGAAGCACTGGAAGATCTACCGCGGGTTCGACTTCGGGTTTTCGAAGCCGTTCTCGGTGGGGTGGTACGCGGCGGATGAGGAAGGGCGGCTCTACCGCATAAAAGAGCTGTACGGCTGCACAGGCCGCCCGAACGAGGGGCTGCGGATCGACCCGGTGGAGCAGGCCCGGCGCATCCGGGAGGTGGAGCAGAACGACCCGCAGCTGCGCGGCCGGGTCATTCAGGGCATTGCGGACCCGGCCATCTTCGACGAGAGCCGGGGCGAGAGCATCGCCGCCATGATGGAGCGGGGGCCGAACTTCCTGCACTGGATGCCCGGCGACCACACCCGACTGGCCGGTAAGATGCAGTTCCACTACCGGCTGGCGTTTGACGGAGAGGGGCGGCCCATGTTTCAGGTGTTCGATACTTGCAGGCACTTCCTGCGCACCATCCCGAATCTGGTGTACGACGAGAGCAACGTGGAGGACATCGACACCCGGCAGGAAGACCACATTTACGACGAATGCCGGTATGTTCTGATGGAACATCCCATCTCGCCGCCCCGGCGCACGGCCCGCCCGCCGGTGGGGGACGACCCGCTGGAACTGCACCGGCAGGCGAGGTTTTATCGGATCTAGAAAGGAGTAGATTTTGGATATCGTAGAAGAAAAACTGCCCATCGGGCCGGAGGAGGTCGCCGAGGCGGCGGCTGTTCTGCAAAAGTACAAGGCAGGCAAGGCGGCGCTCGACAAACGGCTGGTGGACAACGAACTGTGGTTCCGGATGGGGCACTGGAAAAATTATCAGAACCCGATGATGGAGGGCAAGCCCCAGCCGTCCAGCGGGTGGCTGTTCAACTCCATCGCCAACAAACACGCCGATGCGATGGACAACTACCCGGCTCCGAACGTGCTGCCCCGCGCGGCAGACGACGAACAGACCGCGCGGGTGCTTTCCAGCATCCTGCCGGTGGTGCTGGAACAGGCCGATTATGAGCAGGTGTACAGCGACACCTGGTGGCGCAAGCTCAAGCAGGGCACCGGCGTCAAGGGCGTCTTCTGGGACCCGGAAGCGCACGGCGGCCTGGGCGAGATCGCCATCCGGCCCATGAATCTGCTCATGCTCTACTGGGAGCCGGGCGTGGAGGATATCCAGACATCGCCGAACTTTTTCTCGCTGCGGATGGAGAACACCAGACAGCTGGAGACCCGCTGGCCCCAGCTCAAGGGCCACAGCGCCAGTGTGCTGGATGTGCCCCGGTTCCTCCACGACGGCGGGCTGGACACCACCGAAAAGAGCGTCGTGGTGGACTGGTACTACAAAAAGCCGGACGCCGAGGGCCGGGTGCTGCTGCACTACTGCAAGTTCTGCAACGGGGTGGTGCTCTACGCCAGCGAGAACGACCCGGCGCTGGCCGGGCGCGGATTCTATGACCACGGCAAGTATCCGTTCGTGTTCGACCCGCTGTTCATGGAGGAGGACAGCCCGGCGGGCTTCGGATACATTGATGTGATGAAGGAGTGCCAGACCGCCATCGACCGGATGAACCATGCGATGGACGAGAATGTTCTGCTCGCCTCGAAGCAGCGGTATGTGCTGAGCGACACGGCCGGTGTGAACGAAGAAGAACTGGCAGACCTCTCGCGGGATATCGTCCATGTAGTGGGGCGGCTGGGCGACGACAGCTTCCGCCCCTTGCAGACGGCGGGCCTGCAGGGCAACAGCCTGAGTTACCGCAACAGCCGTATCGAGGAACTGAAGGAGATCTCCGGCAACCGCGATATGACCCAGGGCGGCACCGCTGGCGGCGTGACAGCGGCTTCGGCCATTGCTGCCTTACAGGAGGCAGGCTCGAAGCTGAGCCGGGATATGCTCAAGAGCGCGTACCGCGCCTTTGCCAGGGAGTGTTACCTCATCCTGGACTTGATGCGGCAGTTCTACGACGAAGAGCGGGTCTTCCGCATCGTGGGGGCCGCAGGCCAGAACGAGTTCGTGCCCTTTTCCGGGGCCGCGCTCCGCCCGCAGCCGGCCGGCACCGTGGGCGGGGTGGAGCTGGGCAGCCGCGAACCGGTCTTCGACATCGTGGTGAGCGCCGAGAAGAAATCGACCTTCAGCCGTCTGAGCCAGAACGAGACCGCCAAGGAGTGCTATCAACTGGGCTTCTTTGCCCCGGCCAACGCCGATGCGGCTCTGGCAGCGCTGGAGATGATGGATTTTGAGGGCATCGAGAAAGTCCGCCAGCGGGTGCGGCAGAACGGGACGCTGGCCATGCAGCTGGCCGTTTTGCAGAGCCGGTTGACGGCGCAGGAACAGCCGGGGAAGGCCGCTGTGACCGGCCCCGCAGACAATTTGAGCACAAAGGCCGCGGCAGATGCCATGGGCCTTGGAAAGGAGAATCGATGATCCGTGTGATCTACAGTGAACTGGACGGCCCGGAGGGCCTGACCCTGCGGCTGGAAGCGTCCGGCCACGCGGGCTATGCCCCCGCCGGGCAGGACATCGTCTGCGCCGGTGCCAGCACCCTGATGCAGGCTCTGGTGAGCCTGCTGGCAGGGGAAAAGACCGCCCGCAGCGATGCCTGGGATGAGCCGGAAGGACCCCGGCTGGCCGTGACTGCCGCCGCCCCGCAGGAGCCTTGGGTAGAGGGGGCTTTTGAGCTGGCCAAGGCCGGGTTTGCCCTGCTGGCCGAGCGCTACCCGGACAACCTCCGCTTTGCAGACCTGAGCCGCCGGGGCGAAGCGGCCATGATGGACCTGCAATTGTTCGCAGAGGGCGGCAGCGAGACCGGCGGCGCGGGGAGCGCCCCGGCTCTGAGCGAGGCACAGGCCCGGCAGGCCGTCGCCTCCGGCACCCTGAAGCCGGGCCGGGAGGAGGCAGCGCCGCCGGAGACCCCGAAGGAGGAGATCCCGAAGACAAACCCCGGCCCGGAAGCACCCTGTCCCACCCCGGAACCGCCCCGCCCGCCGCTGCCGGAGCATCTGCCGGGCCGACAGGCCGTGGCCGCCCTGCACAGCCGCTGGGCAGCCGAAGAGGCAGCGCTGCGGCAGGTGGTGCCGGAGTTCTCGCTGAAAACGGAGCTGCAGCACCCGGAGATGCGCCGTCTGATGCAGCTGCCGGGGATGCGGATGGCGGACGCCTACCGTCTGGCCCACTACGAGGACGCACTGCGCCAGACCGCCCATGCCGTGGAGCAGGGCGTCGTGGAGCGCATCCGGCAGCGGGCGTCCCGCCCGGCAGAGAACGGCACCCGCCCCGGCAGCGCCGCCGTGACCGGGGCGGATGTTTCCCGCATGACCCGCGCCCAGCGGGAAGCGCTGGAACGCAAGGCCCTCCATGGGGAAGTCATCACGTTCTGAACGCAGCTCCTCTGGCAGGGGAGCGCGAATCGAAGAAGTCCGTATGTTACACCGCAAGAAAGAAAGGAAAACCGTATGAACGACACTGCAATGAAGTTCGACCTCCAGCTGTTCGCCGACCCTTCCGCCGCGCGGAACAATACCTCCGGCACCATGACCGCCGAGATGAAGACCTTCTATGAGAAGCGCCTCATCGACCAGGCCGAGCCGCGCCTCGTCCACGACCAGTTTGCGGATTACTACCCGGTGCCCCAGAACGGCGGCAAGACCATCGAGTTCCGCAAGTACGACAGCCTGCCCAAGGCCACCACCCCGCTGACCGAGGGTGTGACCCCCAACGGCCAGACCCTGAACGTGACCACCATCACCAGTGACCTGCACCAGTACGGCGGCTGGACCCCGCTGACCGATGTGCTGCAGATGACCGCCATCGACAACAACGTCGTGCAGGCCACCCGTGTGCTGGCCAGCCAGGCGGGCCGCACCATGGACAGCATCACCCGCGATGTGCTGGCGGGCGGCACCAACGTTCTCTATGCGCCCAAGCAGAGTGCCGAAGGCACCGAGACGGCCGTGACCAGCCGCGCCGGTCTGGACAAGACCTGCACCCTGACCCCGAAGCTGTTCTTCCAGGCGGCAGCCCAGCTGGGCGCGATGAACGCCGACCCCATCGGCGACAGCTACATCGCCATCATCCACCCCTATGCCGCCTACGATCTGAAGACCAGCCGGGAGTTCATCGAGGTGCATAAGTATGCCGACCCGGAGGCCATGTTCCGCGGCGAGATCGGCAAGCTGGGCAACATCCGTTTCATCGAGACCAGCGAGGCCAAGATCTGGAAGGACGCCACCTGCCCGGCCGGTCTGGCTGTGTTCGGCACGCTGGTGCTGGGTGCCCACGCCTATGGCGTCACCGAGCTGGAAGGCGGCGGTCTGGAGCACATCGTCAAGCAGCTTGGCTATGGCGACGATCCGCTGAACCAGCGCGCTTCCGTGGGCTGGAAGGGGATGCGCGCCGCCGAGCGTC
>OGKE01001784.1_pt1 | contig 12390 bp, 20 predicted proteins | sample 1572341 | NCBI WGS metagenome assembly OGKE01 (sample SAMEA2582091, study PRJEB24529) | metagenome | biome: Human gut stool | place: China | collected 2011
GTATGGAATAAACCATCAATTGAATATCATTATCAGAACTCGGCTTTCCACTGAAATCAGCAAAGCTGTTACAAATACGAAGTCCTAATTTACCGAATATCTCCTTCAAAAATCTGTCCCGGAAGTTTTTTCTTCTCCATATACGGGAACTCTCTATCAAATGCCTCTGCTTCCTTTTCATTTACCAGATACCCTGCCGGAGGTGCATACTCTCCTGTAATTCCATTAAGATATCCCGGTATCAGTTCTTTGCACAGAAAGAAAGATGCATCCTCGCCTTCCGGCAATCCATGATAGCGGATGCCAAACTCGCTTGCCTGTTTAAATCCGCTTTTTCCATAAGAATCAATATTTCCTTCAAAACATACTGCTCCGCATCCAAGCTCTTTTGCTTTTTCCAGAGAATAATCCAGTAAAATCTTTCCATACCCCTTCCTTTTAAGCTCCGGTGCAATACAGATCGGTCCCATGGTCATAATCGGAATACTTCTGCCATCATCGGCTGCAATCACAGCCTTCATAAACATGTTCTGTCCAATCAACTGTCCATCTAATGTCATGACAAAATCCAATTCTGGAACAAATGCCGGATCGTTGCGAAGCTGATGGAGTACATAATGCTCCAGACAACCTGGGCGATACACATTCCAGAAACTCTCCCTTACCAGATTTTCTACCTCATGGTATTCATTTTCTCTTTCCAATCGAATGATAATATTTTCCTTCATTTTCTTTTTCTACATTTCTTTTTCCCTTAAAATGATACACTGCATACTTTCCACCCTCGAAATCGTGGAGCAAAATCTCCGGATGGTCTTTTAATACCGGGTGGTCTGGTATAACGGTCTGACACAATTCATACATACAGCCATCCTCATCTGTAATGGATGGATCATCAATCGTACACCGGATACTGTTTACAACCATTTGCTATTGCATATGCTAATTTTCTCTCACAAAATACACTTCGTCCTAAAACAGATGGGGATAATTGTCTGTCCAGAATGAGTCTTAACCCTTCCTCCCTCGTCCCTTCAAATCCAGGACAAAAAAAGTCTATCCCATCAGACATACTCTTTGCTATCTGATTGTAATCCTCTCCAAGCAGTTTTTCCGCAATATCATCTGTAAAAATGCGAATGCTTTTATTATTATAATGATAAGCCCTTGCAAAACAGCTTACCTTTGCTGTCATATTGTCCATTCCAATCCCCCTCGTATTACCCAAATAGTATTTTTGTAGCAGACTCTAACTGTCTTCTTTCCTCAGTATCATCATATCCGTTCCTTCGGTCATCAATCCCTTTCACTACATCCAGATAAAACAGTCCACTCCGATTGCAGTATAAATAGATTTTCTTCACACCATTCATTTTAAATCTCGCCTCTGCATTGCCCTGTGGATACAGCTTTACCATCTGTATCCTGTCTGCAGAAACAGCCGCAATAAACGAAATATAATGCTGCTTTGTCATATCGTGCTCAATCTGCACATAATATTCATCTTCCACCTGTTCTACGAAGATTTTATGATGTTCGTCTGTCTCCTCAGCTTCTTCCTGCTGTAGCTGCAATCCATGACACTGAATTACTGTTTCTCCCATGCTGTGAACGATATTTCCACACACCGGACACACATAGAAATGTGAACGCAGCATATTGGCTGATACATTGGAATTAACTATTGTATTACCGGAAATAAGCTCTGTCACCGACACCGATAATGCATTGGCAATGGATTCTAATAGTGTGATATCCGGATATCCTTTCGCTGTTTCCCATTTGGAAATTGTCTTTGCACTGACTGACAACTTATCTGCCAGTTGCTGTTGTGTCATGTTTTTTTCCTCACGCAGTCTCTTTATAACTGCACCTATTACATACTGATTCATGTTCGTTACCTCCATGACACCATTCTATTTCAGCGTATGAATATCCCCAACCTACGGAGAGTAGAGTTCGAATTTGCTCATTTATTTTTCCATCCCATCCAGAAGCTTTATAAATCTTTTATCATTCATCTGCTCATTCGTGACATATTCTCCGTTATAAAACAATGCATAGGTTGTAACCGGTGTCGGAGCATTCTGCGCTTCTTCTTTCGTTTCCAGTCTGATTGCCTGAAACGGAACCTCTCTTTCCTTGGCAACTTCAAGAAGCATCGGAACATATTTTGCATTAAACGGACATTGATCTGTATAGTACAATACATAGCCTGCCTGCTCAATGTGTGGATGCTTCGCACACTCCTTAAATTCAGGCTTAGCCGCATCCAAAGAAAAAGGCAGATACCAGAGCTGAGTACCATTATCTGCTTCATCGCAGACTGTAAAGCCCTTATATTTCAGGAACTTCGGGTCTGCCAGAAAAGGCTTTTTCTTAGCGGCTGACAGGATACAGATTCCCTTTTTCCCCTTCGCTTTGCTGTCTTCTATACAGGCATTCAGTAAATCAGTCGAATAACCATTGCCCTTGAAGGAACCAGCCACCCACAAACAGTCAATATACATATACCCCTCTGCTATGATTGGATTCCATGCTTTTTCTGCCGGAATATACTCGATAAAGCATTTTCCACGCTCTACACTCTTGAGAAATACCAACCCATCATCAAACCGCTCTTTCAGCCAGTTTTTCTTTGATATTACCTGTATATCCTTGTTGCTTGAAATCGCACAGCAGATATGCTCTTTTTCAATATTTTCTTTCGTCACTCTTATATATTTCATGAATTTTCTCCTTATTCCTAAAGTTTAAATCGTCTGACGCTGATTCTGATACGGATTCATCATGTAATGTGCTCACAGATGTATCCAATTCGTCTGCTAGTACAATATCTATTTTCCCCTTTTCTGTTTTGATGCTGGTAACTCCGCATACATAGTATCAAACAATCCGGTCAGGAATTTCTTATTATCCACTTCCTCTACCAACAGCATCCTCTTTGCTCCATCATATGGAAATTCATACGGAGCTGTCGGCATATACCGGACAGCTGATTTTACTGGTTTCACGAGTAATCTATCATCATAGATGCCACCTACGATTTTGCCTCGATAATAAAGAATAAATTCTCCCATCATGGTGCGATATGTGATTTCTTCCAATTCAGATAACTGTCCTAAAATATACTCTAAGTATTCCTTGTTTGAAGCCATAATTTCTCCTTAAACTAGAATTTAACACTCATTCAGAAATTTTTGTAATTGTTCTACGAACAGTCCTATATGCAATCCATCCACAAAAGAATGATGTGCCTGTACAGAAATTGGAATCATAACTTTTCCATCTTTTTCATAGTATTTTCCCCAATCAAAAAGAGGTGTTGCATTATCCTTCTTTCCAGAGTTTGTATGTGATATATGAGTGTACTCTTAAACATATCCTTGCGAAACTTATTTTCATCATCAATCTTGGAAACAGCAATCATAATGACAAAATCAAGTTCCTTCCATGATGATTCATCTGTCTTTCCAATTCCAAACCAACTTCCGGCATATCCTTCTTATCTAAAAACAGAAATCCATTATATCCATCTTTCTTGGGCTTTTTACGATTTTCAACAATACGCTTAAAACATTCATACACTTCCTCAGTCATAGGAATGATTCTAGTTCCACTTGACGTTTTGGTATCTTCAATAACATACTTCATATCTCTGGTTCTTTGAAGCTGATGATTTACACTTATTTGTTTTTCTTCAAAATCAATATCGGAAAGTGTCAATCCGCAGAACTCTGAAATACGAAGTCCGGTTTTAAAGAGGATAAACATACCATCATAGTATCGTTTATAATGCTCATCATTCTTAATAAATTCCAAGAACTTTCTTTCTTGTTTTCTGGTTATGGCTTCTCTTGTTACACTATCGTTTACAACTACTGTACATAGTTGAAACTCGAACGGATTTTTACGAATCAAATCATCATCTACAGCCATTTGAAAAGCAGGTCTTACCACTCCACGAACTGAATGGATGGTGCTGTATCCCCTACCATCTGCCTGAAGCTTAATCAACCATGCTTTTGCATCTGATAGTTTTACCTTATCAATCCTTTTGGCACCAAATTCCTCTTTCTTAATAATGTTGACAACAAAGTTATAATTGGCTTCTGTATTATGACGAACACCAGTCTTCTGAGCAATATACTTTTTTACCAACTCAAGAACTGTCAAATTGTCACCATATGGAGTAATACCATCATTCATATCTTTTAAAATGACTTTTTCCTTCTCTCTAAGTGACTGACAAGGTCTTCTTCCTGCCGGAAGTGAATCTGTCGATTCTAACTTCCAACTATAAAGAAATTTCTGCTTCCCAAAGCAATCTGTATAAACAAATGCATATCTTCCATCCGCTCGCTGGCTTTTTCCGTTTCGTAAAATACGTCCTTTTTTATCACGTCTTTTCTGATTGCGATTTCTTTCACTCAAACGTCTTTGCTCCTTTCTACGAAGAAGCCCTAGCACGACAACCATATTATATCATACCCGGGCAGTATTTGGCACTTTAAAGTGATAAAGTTTTATATTTTTCATTTATTACAACGAAGTCGTCTGATTAAGGAATTCCTCGAATTTATGTCGGTTTATCAATGATTTATTCCCTACCTGAACAGTAAAGCAAAAATCAGAATCAGCATTTTCAGATATTAACATCCTTATCTTCTTTTCCCCAATTCCAAAATACTGAACAGCCTCGTCAACTGTTAGCATATATTTCTCCCATATTGGAACCATCTTTCCTTTCACTTTTGCCTCTGTATTATCTATTTTCAACACCTCCATCTTTCTCATAATAAACAGCACTTTATCTGCCCATGACAAACAGCAACCCATGCTCCTATCTCTCATCAGCAGATAATAGAAAATCCATACAGGTGGCAGGTCATTACTCTGCCCACATCGGTCTTGCACCGTCATTCAAATTGACCGGATTTCTCCGGAAGTATCATTATCACAGATATGCTTCATCGCCCTGTGTAACTGCTACACATTTTGTCTGTAAAACAGAAAAGCAGTGCTTCCGTTTTATTGGATAACACCGCCTAAATGACTGCCCTGATTCGTTTTGATTTCTGCAATGTACTCCTGTCTCCTTTCTGCTCCTGTCGCTGTAAATGTATTTTACAAATAAAAAAGACAACTAAGATTTCGTTTCTTAATTGCCTGTTTCTATGCTATTAAATTTTTATTGAACCGGTAGCCGACTCCCCAAACAGTCTGTATATAGATTGGCTTGCTTGGGTTATCCTCTATCTTTTCCCGAATATTCCGGACATGGCTCATGACAATGTTGTAATCGCCGGAATAGGATTCCTTCCACACAATGTCATAAATCTGTTCCTTGCTGAACACTATTCCCGGATGCTTTGCAAGAAGCTTGAAAATCTCAAACTCCGTATACGTAAGCTCAATCTCCTGATTTTCCCGAATAATCACCCGTTGAACCTCTGCTCGTGTCAAGTAAGAAACAAAAAAAAATTAATTTTTTTTATCAATGGGGAACCTTTAGCAAGATTCCCCATGTTACTTCTTTATAATTTTGTTTTCTCGCTATTACTACTGATTATACCATCATCCAGCCTGAAAGTCATCAAAGTTCCATCTGATTTCAATATGCTCATTATCATACACCAACACATAATCAATGAGATATCTGATTACTTCTTCATCAAACTCATCCAACTTACTAAGCTTTGTTAGCTGTTCCTGCTTTGCATCAAGAAAGAGATCCTTTTGCATATCAAGTGTTTCCTGCTTCTCTGTAATCAGACTTTCTATCTCTGCGATTTTCTGCTTAACTTCTGCAGTCTTTTTTGCCATCTGATCACGAGTGATATTTGTTTTTGTATAATCATCGTATATCTCAAACTTTAGCTTTGCATAGTGTGCCTTTGACTTTTTAAGTGATTCGATTTCCCTTTCAAGATTATCTGGACAATTACCGCCATCAGTTTTCAACTCAAATTCCTGCAACTGAGCCAATGCCATATTTCTAGCAATGTCTAGAAGTGTCGCCTCAAGTTCTTCACCTCTAATACGTGACACATGACCGTTGTGGCATCTGTATGAGGATTTATTTCCGTATTTATAAAGTCCCTTACCACATATTCCACAGCGAATATACGATTTACGCCACTTTCCATTTGGTTTTCTCTTCGTCACTTCTCGTCTTGCTATCATCTTGTGAGCAAGCTTGAAGTCTTCCACAGAAACTAATGGTTCATGACAGTTTTCAACAATTATCCAGTCCTCTTTATCTCTCTGCACAACCTGATGACCGGTATCAATATTATCAGCCGTCTTGTTATTGATTACAGAACCAATATAGACTTCATTATATAAAATCTCCATTACTGTACTGGCACTCCACATGTGCTCACCAATATCCCTTTCATAACATCTCTTAACTCCAATCTTTTGGTAATACTCAAATATGCTATCATATCCATTATTATTCAGATAATTTGCAATCTCGGTGTATTTCATGCCTTTAATAGCCAGTTCAAATATCAGCTGGACAACAGGTGCTGTTACTGGGTCAGGCACTAACATATGCTTATCATCTTCACTTTTCTGGTATCCAAAAGGAGCAAATGCAGCAATGTACTTTCCCTGCTTAGCCAACACTGCCTTAGCGGCTCTTACCTTTTTTGATGCATCCTTACAATACAATGCATTCACAAGATTTTTCAGTGCAACACTCATACCTCCGGTTGAACCAAAGCTGTTAGCAGAATCGTAATTATCATTCACGCTGATATATCTTACCTGAAGAACCGGAAATATACATTCCATATAGTTACCAACTTCAAGATAATCTCGTCCGAGTCTGCTGTAGTCCTTCGTCACAATAACCTGAATCTTACCAGCCTTTACCAGATCCATCATTTTTACAAAATTAGGTCTGCTAAAGTCTGCTCCGGAATATCCATCATCTGAAAATTCCATTATGTTGCAGTCCTTTAGTTCAGGCAGTTTCTGGATATGATCAAGCATTAACTTTCGCTGATGGGAAATACTGTTACTTTCCTCATGAGCAGCCAAGTTGTCATCTTCATCTGATAATCTCATATAGAGAGCTATCGTCTTATCCATTGCTGCTCACCTCTCTTTCTTCTGCCACTTTAAGCAGCTCCTTTAGGAAATCATCATACAAGAGCTTAACTTCTATATTGCCATCATAAAAAACAATTTCCGATACAAAAGCATCCACAAGCTCCTTTGTAAGTTTTCTTTTAGCCATATATTTATTGACAGTTTCTTCCCATCCTTCATCAATATGAAATTCTTTTTCATACAGACTTCTTCGATGAAGCAATTCAGTAATCTGCGCTTCAATCTCATTTACTCTGCTTTCATATTCTCTCTGATACTGGCACAGTTCTTCCGCAGTGATTAACTGTTCCCTATAATCTTCATACAAACCACTTTTGTTAGCGGTAATTCTTCTTACATCATTTTGAAGTTTTGCTATCTGCTTGGTATAAATATCATATTGAAGAACATTCTCTTTTCTGCTGTTCATCTTCTGAACAAACTTTGTTTTCTCAACACACAAACTCATATGCTGACGGATAACAGAAAAAACACTATCCATAACCTCAGAATAATCATAAGAGTACTTATTTTCACATAGCCTAGCTAATTTTCTACGGTTCTTACACTTATAATAGAACTTTTCTGAATAAGTGTGATGCCTGCCAATCAATACACTGCCTCCACAACAGGCGCATTTTGTTTTATATACCAGAATATTATCCGGCTTATTTGGAACATCAGCTTTAGGTTTTGATGCTTCTAAATGCTTCTTTTTGATATGCTCCATTCTCTCCCTTGTTTTGTAGAAAGTGTCCTTATCAATTATTGGTTCATGAACATTTTCTATTCGCTGCCATGTTGATGCATCTGTTTTAACATTCTTTCTCCCGGTATCAAGAGCCTTCCTTTGCTTTCCATGAACAATATTTCCAATGTAATATTCCCCTTGGAGTATCTCTTTTACATGCGAATAGTGCCATTCTCTTGCTTTTTCAGCAAGTTCAATCTTTCCTGACTTATAGAATCTGTATTTCGGAGGTGAAAGAATTCCTTCGTTTTGCAAAGTCTTTGCAATACCAGCATATCCCTTCCCATCCAAAAATATATTAAAAATTCTAACTACATTGTCAGATACCTCTTCATCAATCAAAAGCTTTCTTGAACCATCTGTAGCCCTGTAATATCCATATGGTGGCGTTCCCTCGCTGAAGCCGCCCTGTGCCCAAATACTATGCTTTCCGGTCTCTACTTTCTTTGAAAGGTCTTTGGAATAATATTCGTTCACAATATTCTTAAGCGGTACGGATAAATCAGTTCCCGGTCTTGCAGTATCAAAATCATCTGTGATAGCAATATATCTCACATCAAGAAAAGGAAATACCCTCTCAATGTAGTTGCCTGCTTCCACATAATTTCTCCCAAGTCTGCTAAGGTCACGGGTAATAACAGTATTAATCCTGCCAGCCCTTATATCCTGAATCATCCGGTCAAATTCTGGTCTTTCAAAAGTAGTTCCTGTCACCGATATATCGGCATAGACCTCAACCTCTACCATATCATCCTGCGAATTAATAAATTCCCTGATATATGCTATCTGTGTGTCTACAGTATCTCTTTCCTTATTCGCCTCTGATTCAAATGAAAGTCTCGCATAGATTCCAACCTGATATGTTTTTGCCTACTTGTCCATGCTTAATACTGCTTTTGCCGTCAGATTGTCAGTCGGCTCTGCAACTGCAACCGGCATATTTTTTCTGCTCTTTCTTGCCATACTACACAGCCTCCTTTAATCTGATATTCAGTTTTCCTGTACTGTCCACCTCAACCGAATGCCCCTGACTTGCAATAACATTAAGACATTCTTTGTAGCAGTCATCAAAGTCAAACACTACTTCAATGTGGGTTTTATCAAATACCTTTATTTCACGGATAAGAGATACAACCACTTCCCTTGTAAGCTTCTCGATATTTTTATGTTCCGTAAAATAATCAAGCCATACAAAGCCTTTGCTCTTACGATTCAGCACATCTTCCATTTCCAATTCAATCTGGTGAATGGCAATCTCGGCACTCTTTTTCCTCTGCTCATATGCTGTATGAAGCTCTTTGTAATCTTCCTTTGAGATAATGCCATCCTTCATATCCTCATAAAGCATTCCTCTGAGGTCTGCACATCTGTCTACCTCTGCCTGTTTCTTTTCACGCCTTTCCTCAAGCTTTTTCATATCAAGCTGCTGAAACGGCACGTTGCCGATAAAAGAAAGAATTCTTTTAAGGTCAATCATGTTATCAATGTGTGTCTGTAAAAGCTCTAGCACCACTTCTTCCAACTTATCCGTGGAAATTCTGTGGGAACTGCACTGCTTTGAATCCTTATGGGTTGCACACAGATAATAGGCATAAGTTTTGCCACCCACTTTTGAAGTTTTTCTTACCATGGGAATCCCACAGCCGCCACAGGTAACTACCCCTGACAGCGGATAAACTTCCTCTCTGTCCGGTGATGTTCTTGTATCCATTGCAAGCAATCTCTGTACTACTTCAAAATCCCTGTCCGTGATAACCGGCTCATGGTTCTTTTCAATCCTTATCCATTCGCATTTTTCTTTGATTATGGTCTTTTTGACCTTGTGATTCGGTGTTGTCTGTTTTCCCTGTACGAGATTACCTATATAAACCTCATTTGTAAGGATTCTCCTTACCATGACTGAAGTCCACTCCGACTTTTCTTTTGTCTTAAAGCATGTCTGATAATTGCTTCCTGTGCTTGCTTTATACTCAGCCGGTGGAAGTATTCCTGATGAATTAAGTTCACATGCAATTGCATCCTGACTTTTTCCATGCAACTTCATTCTGAAAATATCTTTCACAACATTTGCTGCATATACATCAATTTCCAGTTTGTGCTTATCTTTATCATTCTTTTTGTATCCATATGGCACAAATGCCGTGATTACATCTCCCTGCTTTCTCTTAATTTCAAGATGTGAACGTATCTTAATTGAAATATCACGACAGTAAGCATCATTAATAAGATTTTTGAATGGAATAATAATCTCATCTGACTGCGACTTTGCCTCTCCGGAATCAATACCATCATTGATTGCAATAAATCTTACTCCCATAGCAGGGAATAATCGCTCAATATACATACCTGAATCTATATATTCTCTTCCGAATCTGCTCAGATCCTTAGTGACAACGCAATCAATTTTGCCTTTCTTAATATCTTCAAGCATCATCTGGAATGCCGGTCGCTCAAAATTAGAGCCGCTGAAACCATCATCAACATACTCCTGCACAACCTCAATATCATTTTTGTTTTCGAGAAAATCTCTAATCAGTGATTTCTGATTTGCGATACTGTTACTCTCAGTTTTTTCATGTGAAGCAACAGCGCCATCTTCCTTCGATAAACGAACATAGATGGCTGCATGATAGATCTTTTTGATCTGACTTATCTGACTCATATGCACATCCTCCTATTGTTGTTTAAGTTAGAAGATAACTTTTCAATAAGGTGATATGCACTAATTTAGAATTTTTATACCAAAAACATCATAGCACATATCACTTTGAAATTCCACCACAAATTTTCAGACATTCAAAAGCAGATTTTCAAATGCCTGTTCCATCGACAGTCCATTATTCGCAAAGCTTACCTTAATCATCATACTTCCACGACGCAGCATATATGGATTTCCCACCTGTTTTAAGAACTGTGCCTGCCTCTTACTCTGTGGCTGATTTTTATCTATTTTAATTTTTCTAATATCAGTCAGATCTTCTATTTTTACATTGTTAAAATCCACATCTAATAGTGCTCTGTATTCTTCTGCTGTCATAAAATCTATCCCCCTTTCAGTAAAAATGCCACCCATAGAATACAGGTGGCTATGTAACCCGGAGCAAATGCCCCGGTAATATTTAATTGTACTTTTCATATGCCCCAATCTGGATTTTTACACATTCAGTAATCTTATCAAGTAGTTCCGTATCTGAAATTGAAGCAACTACCCTCTCAATATGGACATTTACATCAATGGATACAATCTGCTCACATAATGCCATACTGTCAAATACCTCAAAATCTGTGTCAGTAACCTTTACCTTTGCAGCCGGTATTGGACAGTGGGTTGGCAGATATTTCTTTTTCCATGTTTTTGTGGACATGGCTACTGCTGTGACAACCGGTGAATACTGATTTGCCTTGTTATTTGAGATAATAATATAAGGTCTTGTATACTTCTGAATGCTCCCTTTACTTACTGACTCCAGATTTGCAATAACAATGTCGCCCCTGTTCAGTTTCATCTATGTCATTCCTCCTGTTCCCTGATATATTCTTCTGCCTCATCCTCTGTCGGACAGGCAACAATCCGTTTCCCATATTCATCAATCACTACTGTTTCGCCCGGAAATATAATCAGTTTTAATTTTCTATTTTCTTCTGTCATATCATTCATAAGAAATGAGAGCAGGTTCATAGCCCCTGCTCTCTGCATTAATACTGATTCCATGTTCCGCTGCAAGTGTCATTACAGCTTTAATCTCATTAAGTTCCATTGAAATGTCTACCACATCTCTTACTAGCACACAGATAATGACATCTCTTTCAATATAATATCTTAATCGTTCAACCGCTTTTTTATCTGTATTAAAAATTGTCTCAACAACTTTCATGCCGGACTTTTTTGCATATGCCTCGATACGGTCAGCTGTATCATTTGCATTATTCCTTACAAATATCAGACACTGCTTTTCTTTGGAATCCTGCATATTGCCTCCTATCTGCCGTCCCTGATGTTATGATAGAACTTTGATACCGTATCAAGCACCAGCCCTCTTATATCACTTTCCTGAACAGGCTCTTTGTACATCATCTCATAACACTCTTCAAGTTCTCCATTAATATCCTCCACATAGATATCATATTCGCTGAGTTTTCCAAGTGTATCAATAACGGTCTCATCTGTTGCACCAATCATATCCTTTGAAAGTGTTATGATTGTATTAACATCTTCTTCCATATTTAAACCAATAATGGCATATTTCATCGGAAATGAAACTCCTTCTGTAGAAGCAGGCTCTGAAAGCATAGCTACAATTTCATAGCCATTATCCTGACAATACTTTTCAAGCAACTTCGGCACAAAATGATCTGTAGCCTCTAATCCTGTTTTTGCATAATATATAATTGCTCTTTCCATCTTAAAATCTCCTTATAAATAATATTGATTTGATACTGTGCGCACTTTATCTCCTCACATAAGCTGACTTATCTGTACTCTCCACACCATCACACCTAAACATTTCTTTTCTGTCGGTGACCATAAATCAGTTTGT
>OGKE01001793.1_pt1 | contig 12365 bp, 13 predicted proteins | sample 1572341 | NCBI WGS metagenome assembly OGKE01 (sample SAMEA2582091, study PRJEB24529) | metagenome | biome: Human gut stool | place: China | collected 2011
GCTTACTACAGTTACTTCATGACCATCTTTTATTAATCTGTGTGATAGGTCATATACTACTCTTGATATTCCGCCAACTACTCTTGGTGGATATTCCCATGTAAGCATCAATATTTTCATTGATTTTACCCCTTTCTTAAGTTCAGTTTTCTTCTGTTTCAATTATACTTTTTATATTCTATACATAATTTTTGTTTTTGTCTATATTTTTTACAATTTTTTTCTACATTTTACTATTTTTTAACATATGTTATAAAATCATATGTTAAATCATTATCTTCATCTTTTTGATTTTCATCTCTTGAAACTTCTTTCCAAACTTCTTCATTAATTCTTGGGAATACTGCATCACCATCGAAATCTTTGTCTACTTCTGTTACATATAATTTTGTTACATATTGCATAAGTAATCTATATATCATAGCTCCACCTATTACATAGTTTTCATTTTTGTCTTCTATATATTGTTGTATTTCAAGCATTGAATGTACAACTTTTGCATTTGGTGTACTTACTCTAAAATCAGGATTATTTGAAAATACAATTACATTTCTCTCTCTTAAATATTTTCCTAATATGTCATATGTTTTTCTTCCCATTATAACATTTTTTCCTTCTGTTAATTCTCTAAATTTTTTTGATTCTGCTGGTAATTTCATTATTAATTCATCATTTTTTCCTATTACATTATTTTTAGCTTTTGCTACTATTATACTTAACATTATTTTTCTCCTCCATCATTTTTATTAGAACATTTATTAATATTCCCATGTTGGAACATATTCTTCTTCATGTTCTCCTAATTCTTGTATATATCCATTTTCTAAATCTAATTCATATAAATAATTTTCTACTTTTTCATATTCTTCTTTTGTTATTTTTCTTGCAATTTCTGGTATTTCTTTAGCCTTATATGTTGGAAAATATTGTGCCATTATACTTACATATACATTTGAATCTATATTTTCTTTAATCCATTTCAAAACTTTTTTACTATTTTGTACTTCATTTGGTAATATTAGATGTCTTATCATTAATCCTTTTTTCATAACTCCATTTTCATCAAGAACTGGTGCACCAACTTGTCTATCCATTTCTTGAATTGCTTTCGTTGCAATTTCAAAATAATTATCTACTTTCGAATATTTTTTTGCTAAATCATCATAATAATATTTTAAATCTGGTAAATATATATCTACATATCCTTCAAGTAATTTTAGTGTTTCTACACTCTCATAGCCATTTGTATTATATACTATTGGAATTTTTAAACCTTTTTTTCTTGCAATTTTTATTGCTTCTACTATATGTAGTGCATATGATGTTGGAGTTACTAAATTAATATTTTGGACATTCCTTTCTTGTTGTTTTATCATTACATTCGCAAGTTCTTCTATTGTTATTTCTTTTCCTCTTCCAAGCTGACTTATTTCATAATTCTGGCAAAATACACAATTCATATTACAATTTGAGAAAAAGATTGTTCCTGATCCTTTTTCCCCACTTATACATGGTTCTTCAAAATTATGAATTGAATATAATGCTATTTTTATTTTATCTGTTGATTTACATCTTCCTGGAATTTTGGTTCTATTAATTTTACAATTGTGTGGACATATTGTACAACATTCTAATTCTTTATTCATCTCTATATTCCTCTAAAAAATTCCACTTATTTTTCCATCATTTGAAATATCTATATTTTCTGCTGCAGGAGTTTGTGGTAATCCTGGCATTGTCATTATTTTTCCTGTATATATAACAATAAAACCTGCTCCTGCTTTTAATTCTACATCATTAATATTTATATTAAATTTTTCAGCACATTCTATATTTTTTGCATTATCTGAAAATGAATATTGTGTTTTAGCTATACAAATTGGTAAATTTCCATATCCTAATTTTTTTATTTTTTCGACTTTTTTCATTGTTTCATCACTAAATATTACATTTTCTGCACCATAAACATTTTGTGCTACTTTTTTTACTTTATCAACTATAGAATCATTTAAATCATAACAATACTTAATTGTTTGAATTTCTGGCATATTAACTATCTTTTGTGCAATATCTTTTGCTCCATTTCCACCTTTAGCCCAACTTTCTACAATACTTACTTCAATATTTTTTTTGCTTAATTCTTCTCTTAGATAATTTAGTTCAACATCTGTGTCTGTATTAAATTTATTTATTGCTACTATTACATTTTGTCCAAAAATATTTTTTAAGTTATCAATATGTTTATATAAATTTTTCATTCCTTTTTTTAATGCTTCAATATTTTCATTTAAAATTTTTTCTTTTGGAACTCCTCCATGATATTTTAATGCTTTTATTGTAGCAACACATATTACAACATCTGGTTTTATTTGTGCTTTTCTACATTTTATATCAATAAATTTTTCGGCACCTAAGTCTGCTCCAAATCCTGCTTCTGTTACTGTATATTCTGCAAGTTCCATTCCTAATTTTGTTGCTATTACAGAATTACATCCATGTGCGATATTAGCAAATGGACCTCCATGTATAATTGCAGGTGTATGTTCTAATGTTTGTACTAGATTTGGTTTTATTGCATCTTTCAATAATACTGCCATTGCACCTTCTGCTTTTAAATCTTTAGAAAATATTGGCTCTTCTTTTTTATTATATCCTATTATTATATTTCCAAGTCTTTGCTTTAATTCTTCTATATTTTCAGATAAGCATACTATTGCCATTATTTCTGAAGCAACTGATATATCAAATCCATCTTCTCTTGGAACTATTTTACTTTCTCCAGATAGTCCTGTCTGTATTTTTCTTAATTGCCTATCATTTAAGTCTACACATCTTTTCCATACTACTTTTTCTATTTGTAATTTATTCCCATAATATATATGATTATCTATCATTGCTGACAATAAATTGTTTGCAGATGTTATTGCATGTATATCTCCTGTAAAATGCAAGTTTATATCTTCCATTGGAGCTACTTGTGCGTGTCCTCCACCCGTTGCCCCACCTTTCATTCCGAAAACTGGTCCTAATGATGGTTCTCTTAATGCTAATATTGATTTCTTTCCAATTTTTCTTAATCCATCTGCAATTGCTATTGATATTGTTGTTTTTCCTTCACCTAAAGGTGTTGGACTCATTGCAGTTACTAATACTAATTTTCCTTTTGAATTTTTATTATATTTTTCGAAATTTGATATTTTTGCCTTGTATTTTCCATACAATTCTACATCATTTTCATCTATATTTGTTTTTTTGGCTATGTCTAATATATTTTCAAGATTTACTTGTTTTGCAATTTCTATATCTGTCATTTTCTCTCATCCTTTCTCATTAATATTATGCAAATAAGCCAACAATAATTCCAAGAAAAGCTCCTACAAATACTTGGATTGGTGTGTGTCCTAGTACTTCCACAAGTTTTTCTTGGACTTGAACATTAGTAAGACCTGGTGTTTCAATTATTCTATTTAATAATTTTGCTTGTTTTCCTGCTGCTCTTCTTACACCAGCAGCATCATACATAACAACTAAAGCAAAAATTAGTGCAAGTGCAAATATATTAGAATCAAATCCTTCTGCTTTTCCTATCATTGTTGCAATACACATTGCTATCGCAGAATGTGAACTTGGCATTCCACCAGCTCCTACAATTCTTTTAAAGTTAAATTTTTTTGTTTTTATTAATTCATATATTACTTTAAATGTTTGTATACAAAACCATAATATTAATGGTATATATAAATATCTATTTGTAATCATTTTTTGAAAATTGTTCATTATGCTGTTTCTCCCTTTTATTCATTATTTGTATCAAAAGGCTTTTCTTCAAAATCACCATTTTTTTCTAACAAAATTGTTATTTTCTTTTCTGCATTTTCCAAAATATTATTACATTGTTTTGCAATTTTCATTCCTTCTTCAAATTTTTTTACAGATTCATCTAAGTTTAATTCGCCTTTTTCTAATTCTGTTACTATATTTTCTAAATTTTCCATTGATTTTTCAAAATTATTTTCTTCCATATTTTTGCCTTTCTAAAATAAATATTATTATTTAGTAATCTTTGTTGTGAATACTAATTCTTCATCACCAATATTATTTTGATATGTTACTGTTACTGTTACATTTTTGTCTAATGAACTACCTTTTTTTACTTCAACTTCAACAGTATATCCTTTAGGAAAATTTTCAGAACCATATACATAATGTCCTCCTTTTTTTCCATCAAAAACAACTTGATTTGAAATTACCCCTTCATCCAATGCTGATATTTGTTTTACACTTTCAATTGCTTGAATGGCTAGATTTGTAGCAATAACTTTTCTGTTTATTTTTTCCTTTACATTTATTGTGTTTGAGATTATAGTAGTTATTAATGGTACAAATATCATTAATATCGTTACTGCTATACTTGCATCAATTCCTGTTACTCCTCTATTCTTTTTTATTTTTTTTAATATCTTTTTCTCCATGTAACCTTATTAGATTCCTTTCCAATCATTTGTATTACTGATATATAATATATCAATAATCATTAATAAAATCAATAGGAAACACAAAAAAAACGACTAGAAAAATATTCTAGTCATTTATATTATATAATTATTTATTTACTGTTTCTTTTAATGCTTTACCAGCTTTGAATACTGGAGCTTTTGATGCAGGTATTTTTATCTCTTCTTTAGTTTGAGGATTTCTACCTTTTCTTGCAGCTCTTTTTCTAACTTCGAATGATCCAAATCCAACTAATTGAATTTTGTCTCCTCCTTTTAATGCATCAGAAACAACTTCAACGAATGCGTTTAATGTTTCTTCTGTTACTTTTTTTGATTCTCCTGTTTTTGCAGACATTGCTGCTACTAATTCAGCTTTGTTCATTGTGAATTACCTCCTATATATTTTTGTAATAATAATATGTACTTATATTGCAGTATTTAAGCAATATCTGTACTTTTCTGTTTATTTATTCTCCAAAATATTATAAAATCCCTCTTTTTTTTTAATAAATTTTCATTTTTGTTAAAATATTTAAGATTTTATTTCCTTTTGGAAGCATTTTTATATCTTCTTTGCTATAAATCTTTAATGCTACTACTGACATTAAATATATTATAACTGCAAATATTATTGAAATTATTGTTGCTTTATTTCCCTGTAAAAATGTATTACTTAGTAAATTATATGTTGTATATGAGCATACTCCCATTATTCCAGCTGCAATTCCAGGTTTAATAACAAATTTCTTAAATGGTAAATCTAATTTTATATATTTTTGTAATACTATAAATACTATTGCAAATGCTGTTGCATGACATGCAATTGTTGCAATTGCTGCACCATAAACATTTAATGCTGGTATTCTTAATAAAATTAAATTTAAAATTAATTTAACTACACATCCAGCTCCTAATGCAAATGCTGGTACCATTACTTTTCCAAATCCTTGTAATGCTCCACTTATTGTTTGATTTAATATTGAGAATATTACACCAATCGCAACAAGTTGTAATAATACTGCTCCTTCATTAGCTTTTGGATATAATAAGTTTAGAATTGGCTGTGCAAATACAACTAATCCTACTACACATGGAAGTCCAATTAACATTGATGTCATTAATGAAAATGATACTCTTTTGGTTGCTGTTTCATTATCATTTTTGGCTTTAGCAGCTGATATTGCTGGTACCAATGCTGTTGAAAATGCAATATTTATTGCTAGTGGTAAATTTGTTATTGTATCAACTTTTCCACCTAATATTCCATATAATTTTTTTGCCACATCTGATGATAGATATGTGTTTAATATTCTTTTTACTGTAAATGAATCTATGTTTTTATTAAATGATGTCATTATTGAACTTAATGTTAATGGAATTGACACCATTAAGATTTTCTTTACAATTGTTTTTACATCTTCATATTTATAATTTACTGTTTGTGCAATTTCATTTCCAATTTCTTTTCTTTTTGTTTTATAATATATGAACATATATGCAAAACTTGAAAATGTTGCTATTGTTGTTGCCACATTTGCTCCTGCAGCCATCATTTCTGTTGAAGTTGATGTTACATATGCAACAATTTCTACTATTACTATAGTTAATACTGTTTTAAATATTTGTTCTAATGTTTGTGCTCTTGCTGTAATCTTTAATGTTCTTCTACCATTAAAATATCCTCTAAATACAGATGATATTGATACAAAAAATATTGCTGGTGATAATGCAATTAATGTTAGTTCTGCCTCTGGAATTTCAATCCAATTATATGCAATTGTATGTGCTCCAAAAAATAATAACATTGTTCCAATTGCACCAATTATTCCAAATGTTGCTAATGCTACTTTAAATATTCTATTAGCACCTTTATTATCTCCTAATGCTAATCTTTCTGAAACCAATTTAGATATTGCATTTGGTACACCTATTGATGAAATTGTAAGTAATAATGCATATATTTGATATCCACTAATATATATTGCATTTCCAGCGTCACCAAAACCATCTCTATTTGTTAAATATAATGTATATATTAATCCCAAAACTTTTATCAAAATTTGAGAGAACATTATAGTCATTACGCCTTGCATAAAACTTTCTTTTTTTACTTTTGCTTTTTCTTCAGTCATTTTGCCCTCCTAACTATCAATTCAATCTTGTAAATTATATACATAAAAACCAAAAATATCAATAACTTTACTAAAATTTATTGACAAAAATCACATTTTGTATTAGAATATTTGAGTGAATATTGAAATATGATTTAAATTTGAACTTCTCCCCGGTAGTTTAAAATTTAAATTTCATATAAATAAAATTAAAATTTTAAATAGGAGGATTAGTACTACCATGAACAATGTTACATATAGTGCAAAAAAATCAGAAGTTGAAAGAAAATGGTATATAATCGATGCTACAGACAAGCCACTTGGTAGAGTTGCTACTGAAGCTGCTAGATTACTTAGAGGAAAACATAAACCAACTTTCACACCAAATATTGATACAGGTGATAATGTTATCATCATTAATTGCAAAGACGCAAAATTAACAGGAAATAAAATGAATTCAAAAATTTACAGACATCATTCAGGATATATTGGAGGAATGAAAGAAACTCCAGCTGCTGTAATGATGGCAAAAAATCCAGAAAAAGCTATGATGTTAGCTGTTAAAGGAATGTTACCACATACTTCTTTAGGAAGACAAATGGCAACAAAATTAAGAACATTTGCTGGAAGCGAACATAATCTTCAAGCACAAAAACCAGAAATTTGGAATTTTTAATTTAAGGAGGAACAATAATGGCTAAGTCAAATAAAATAACATACTTAGGTACAGGTAGAAGAAAAAGTTCAGTAGCTAGAGTTAGATTAGTTGAAGGAACTGGAAAAATAACAATAAACGGAAAAGATATCGAAGAATATTTCGATTTAGATACTTTAAAAGTTATTGTTAGACAACCATTAACAGTTACAAATACATTAACAAAATATGATGTTGTTTGTTCAGTTTATGGTGGAGGTGTTACTGGTCAAGCTGGTGCAGTTAGACATGGTATCGCTAGAGCTTTAAACGAAGCTAATGCTGAATATAGACCTGCTTTAAAATCAAACGGATTCTTAACAAGAGATTCTCGTATGAAAGAAAGAAAGAAATATGGTCTTAAAAAAGCAAGAAAAGCACCTCAATTCTCAAAGAGATAGAAATTACAAAACTTGGAATTTTATTTCCAAGTTTTTTCTTTTATATAAAAATAAAAAATATGCTCTCTCCTATTTGAAAGCATATTTTTATTTTTTTACATTGATTCGAACATAAATCCACCCATGTATACTTGAATAACTGGTACTAATACTACAACTACGAAGAATATTAATACTACACCAACTATTGAATAAACAACTTGTGGCATTATTGCTGTTACTTTATCTATTGTATTTTTTATATCCATATTCATATATTCATTAAGTTTTTTCAACATCTCTGGCAAATCTGTTTGCATACCTATTTTCAACATCTCTGTATGCATTGAGGAACATAGTCCTGAATCTTCAAATGGTTGAATCCATGAATTACCAGCTAGCATATTGTTCATTGATGTTTCGATAATAGCTAGCATTACCTGATTATTAGTAATATTTTTACTTACATCTAATGCATCTTGAATTCTCATTCCATTTGATATATTTAATTCTAATGCTTGAATTAGTCTTGAAAAATCCAATAAAAATATTAGGTTTCCAAAAATAGGCATTGTATATTTAAAATAATGGAAATTATACCTTCCTCTTGGTGTATTTATATAGAAAAGAACTGCCCCTACAATAGCTGCAATTGCTACTGTTGGAATTGGCCAATATATCATTGCCTTATCCAAAAATCCTTTAAACCAAAGAGTGACTGGAGGTAATTTCGCACTTGATCCCATTTCTTTAAATAAATTTTCCATTTGTGGTACTGCAACTAGTGTTCCTACAACAAGCATTATTATAATACCAACAAATTGTAAAATATTAGGTATTAATATTTTCTTTATCTTTTTGGTTAATTCTGTTGATTCTTCCAAATATCTTACAGCTTGTTCCAATGAGTTTGATAGTGAACCAGATAGCTCCCCTACCTTTATCATATTTGTATATATGTATGGAAATACATTTGAATAATATTCCATTGTTGAATACATATATTCACCTGCTTCAAGACCGGCAAGAATATCTTCAAGAATTCCCTTAAAAGTTGGATTTTCTGTACTACTTATTATTGTTGATAATGCATGGATATTATTAAAGTTTGCCTTTTTTAATAAATAAAAGTCTTGTGAAAATATTACAATATCTCTTGTTGTTACTTTTTGATTCATTTCGAAATATTTTTTTATAGAATCTGCAGTTTTTGGTTTGTTTTTGGCTTCTTTCTTAGTTTTTATTTGAGCCATATTAACTTCTTTAAATATTTCTTTTGCTTGAGCCATATTTTTTCTTTGTTTATTTTTTCTTAAAGATATTCCTACTTGAGTAATGTCTATTGGCATAATATTGTTTTCTTTTAATTTATCAATAACTTTTTGCTTACTATCCATTTCAATTCTATTACTGATAACTTGTCCTTTTTCCGTTACACCTCTATATTTATATACTGGCATCTTTTCGCCTCCCTCTAGTTATTCATATACATGCTTTTACCTTTTTTTATTCTTAATTGCATAATAGTTCTATTCAATACTTCTATATTCTTTTCTTCGATTTGTCCTTTTGCTTGTTCAAGTGTTAATTTATCATCTATAAATAATTGTGATAATGATGTTATTAAGCTTACACTACCCTTTTCTGTTCCACTTTGTATTGCGTCCTCAATTTCAGAAACACTTATTTTATCTCTTCTTATAACACCTGATACTACATTGTCTACAACCATAACTTCTGGTATTAATACCATTTTATCATCTTTTCCAGGTAATAATCTCTGTGATACAACCAATTTTAATAATGATGATAATAAATATTTAATTTGTGCTTGATCACGTACTTCATAGAAGTTTATCATTCTGTCTATTGTTTCAGCACAAGATTTTGTATGTAATGTTCCTATTACCAAGTGACCTGATTCTGCCATTTCTATGGCTGCTTCCATTGTTATTTTGTCTCTAATCTCCCCTATTACTAGGATATCACAGTCCTCTCTTAATGCATTCTTTACACCATCATGATATGTTAAACAATCTCTTCCACTTCCAACCTCTTTTTGAATTATTAAAGAGTTTTTTGATGTATGCATATATTCGATAGGGCTTTCCAGTGTTAATATCTTTTTATTTTGTGTTTCATTAATATGTGCTATTAATGCACTTAATGTTGTAGATTTACCAGAGTTTGTTTTACCAGTAACTAATATTAATCCTTGTGGTTGATATGTCATTCTTCTAACTACATCTGGTACACCTAATGCTTCAAATGGAGGTAATTCGTTCTTTATAATTCTCATTGTAAATACTGGAATTTCATTCGCATATGAAGCATTTACTCTTAGACGTATTCCATCACATACATATGATGTATCTAATTTTCTTGTTTCATCATACATTTTGGCTTTATCTACATTTCCATTTATTATGAAATCACTAATTTCAAACATTTCTTCATCTTTTAATTTGTCAACTTCTTCATAAGGTATCAAAGCCTTTGAAATTCTAAACATTGGGTGTTGCCCTGTTACTAAGTGAATATCAGATGCTCCTTTTTGTATAGCAGCTCTAATAATTTTATCTACATCTATCATAATTTCCTCCTATAGAGTATTAAAATACTCTTAATTTTCTATTTAATTCATCTAAAGTTGTTATACCTTTTACAACTTTGTTAATACCATCAACAAGTAATGGTCTATATGTACCTTTTAAAGCACATTTTCTTATTTCAATACTTGATGCCCCATTCATTATTAATTCTTTTGTTTCTTCATCTAAGTTAAGAATTTCAAAACAAGCAATTCTTCCTGCATATCCTGAATGGTTACACTTTGCACATCCAACTGCATCATATGTAACAGCATTATCTAAATCATATTTAATTCCATATTTCTCGCCTATTGATGTAATAATTTTCTTTTCTTGGTCATTAAATGGTCTTTCTTTTCTACAATTAGGACAAATTTTTCTTACCAATCTTTGAGAAATTGCTGTTGCCAATGTACTTGAAATATCATAATCAGAAATTCCTATTTTCCTTAATCTTGTTATAACCTCTACTGCATCTATTGTATGTATTGTTGATAATACATAGTGACCTGTTTGTCCAGCTTGCATAGCAATTTCTGCTGTTTCTTTATCTCTTATCTCTCCTACTAATATGATATCAGGGTCTTGTCTTAATATTGTTCTTAAGTTGTCTGAGAATGTTGATTTTGGATCAACCTCAATTTGGTTTAATCCTGGAATACGAATTTCTACGGGATCTTCAATTGTTGTTACATTTATATTTGGCTTATTTAAATAATCTAACATACTATATAATGATGTTGTTTTACCTTCACCAGTAGGTGCTGCTATTAATGTTATACTGTTTCTTTTGTTGATACTTTTATCTAGATCTTCTGGTGTTCCTGGATATCCCAAATCAAATATACTTTGTATTGAATTATTTTTCTTTAATAATCTTAATACGAATTTTTCACCATATACATTTCTTTGTGAAGATACACGGATATTATAATCATCATATAACAAAATTCTACCATCTTGTGCTTCTTGCTTTTCTTGATGCATATTTGATATTGCCTTTAATCTTCCTACAATTTGAGGTAATTTCTCAATTGCTATTGTTGTTGCAACAAAAAGCTCACCATCTATTCTGTATCTTACTCTTATTTCATCTTTTTGAGGTTCTATGTGAATATCACTTGTTCTTTTTTTCATTGCTGTTTTTATTATTGAATCTACTAATTCTGTTATATTAGATTCTTCTCCCATAGCCTTCATGTTATCTGTTGCTACAGAGCCACCTAAATCATCTAAAATATCATCTATTGAAGATATAAATGAAACATATGGATCTATTACTAAACCTCTATTAAGCATTAACATTTTTACTGCTTCAAAATTTCTTCTATTTGTTACATCTGAAAAACATACTTTTATTTTACCATTTTCTAATCCAAATGGTACAACATGATATCTTTTAGCCATTTCAATAGATATATAGTCAAGTATGTTTATTTGAACAGATTCTTTAGTTAATATTACTCCCTTTACCCCAAGAATATCACCTATTGCTTGGATTAAAGTACGTTGATCACATACATTCATTTCTTTAAGTATTTCACCAATTTTTTTATTAGGAGATTTTTTTTGTTCTATTAATGCTGTTTGAACATCGTTTTCTGTAACTATCCCTCTTTTTACAAGTTCAACCCCAATTGGCTGACGTTTTCCAAATGCCATTTTACTTTTGTACCAGCTAGTAATTCTACTAACATTTTTTCCTTTCTTGAAAAATTTTTCAAATATTTTAATTATTTTATAACACTATATGCATTTGTCATATATGTGGTATTTCCTTGTAAATATAATGTTATTGCAAGGATTTTGTTTTTGTATTCTATTTCTTCTAATTTTAAATTTGAACATATTTTAACCTGATTCAAATATATTTCATTGTTTATAAAACCATATTGATTTCCGGTTTTTGAAAAAATCAAATATTTCATTCTTCCAGAGCTTATCTCTCTTTCACCTATTGTTTGTACTTCATTGCCTTTTATATTTACTTCTTTAGTAATATATGCATTAAAATTCAAAAATTCTTCGCTAGATGTTAGACTAGTATCTAATATATTTATATTTCTATAAAAATAATTAAATCTGGTAGAAAG